>AP72_2010_repI_A001DRAFT_1000110_pt1 | contig 16862 bp, 14 predicted proteins | sample AmaPasrepliIA001_FD_9535 | JGI IMG/M metagenome (IMG submission 9535)
TGGGTTCCGAGCTCGAATGGCGAGTGGAGCGAAAACCGGAATCCGGCGGATACCCGGGACCTCGTCGGTCGCTTCCCGCGGGCGACGTCGGCGGACGTCGACGACGCCATCGCTGCCGCCAGCGAAGCCTTCGACGGCTGGCGATTGACACCGGCACCGCGGCGCGCCGAGATCCTTTTTCGCGTCGGTGAGATCTTAATGCGCGACAAAGAAAAATACGTCCGCGACATGACGCGCGAAATGGGCAAGGTGCTTAAAGAGGCGGGCGGCGANGTGCAGGAAGCGATCGATTGTACTTACTACGCGGCCGGTGAGGGCCGCCGCCTGCACGGATTTACGACCCCCGCTGAGATGCCGAACAAGTTCGCGATGTGCGTGCGGCAGCCCATTGGGCTTTGCGGTTTGATAACCCCGTGGAATTTTCCCATGGCGATTCCGTCGTGGAAGTTGATGCCCGCGCTCGTCTGCGGAAACACCGTTGTGATCAAGCCCGCCGAAGACACGCCGCTCTCAACCTACAATTTGGTCAAAGCCTGCGAAGAGGCGGGAGTGCCGCCGGGAGTAGTGAATCTGGTCATGGGTCGTGGTTCAGTGGTGGGAACGCGCATGACCGACCACCCATCAGTTCGTCTTATCTCACTCACCGGCTCAACCGAAACCGGCCGCACTGTCGCGTCCGTGTGTGCGGAACGCAACGCCATCTGCTCGCTCGAAATGGGCGGCAAGAATGCCATCATGGTGATGGACGATGCCGACATCGACAATGCCGTGGAAGGCGCAGTCTGGGGCGCATTTGGCACATCGGGACAACGTTGTACCGCCTCATCGCGTTTGATCGTGCACAAGAAAGTTTATAAACAATTTTCAAAGAAGCTGGCCGATCGCGCGAAAGCTCTGCGNATCGGGAATGGCGCCGATCCCAAAGTTGATGTTGGTCCGGTCATCAATCAGGACGCGGTCGAAAAAATCATGAGCTATATCGACATTGGCTGCCGTGAGGATGGGGCAACACTGGCGGGCGGCGGCAAACACCTGACCAGGCGTGATTACGCGCATGGCTATTTTATCGAACCAACTATCTTCACGGATGTGAGTCCAGAAATGCGTATCGCGCAGGAAGAAATCTTCGGACCCGTTACCTCGGTGATTCCTGCCAACTCGTTGGATGAAGCCGTCGACATTGCCAATGGGGTTCAATACGGACTCTCAGCGGCGATCTATACACAGGACGTAAACCGGGCCTTTCATGCGATGAACGAAACCTACACCGGAATCTTTTATGTGAACGCTTCCACCATCGGCGCCGAGGTGCATTTACCTTTTGGTGGCACCAAAGCCACCGGCAACGGTCACCGCGAGGCCGGCACGCAGGTCCTGGATATCTTTTCGGAATGGAAATCAGTCTACGTAGATTACAGCGGCAAGCTGCAACGCGCGCAGATTGATAATAAGAAGGCGATTGGTTAATGAGTCAAGAACTGTCTGCTGGTCCGGTCACGCTGGCAGTTATCTTCATCGCCGTGCCTGCCCTGTTCGCGCAATCGGGACGCACCAAGGACGCGCCGGCTACTCCGCCAAGTGTTGAAGGACCGTTTAATACTTCTCCGGTCTACAATCCCGTTGATTTCAAGTCGCTGCCGGCGGAAGTGGACGGCGAACGGATTTATCGGGGCAGAGACTTGGATCAAAAGGTTCACATCACGAAGAAACCGGAACCCAAATACACTAAAGAAGCACGGAAAAAAAAGATCGAGGGAACAGTCGTCCTGTTTGGTATCTTGGATTCAACTGGCCATGTGACGCACCTGCGCGCCGTTTCCGGCTTGCCTTACGGCCTCACCGATCGCGCCCTTGAAGCGGCAAACAAAGTCCAATTTACACCTGGAATGATAGACGGCCATCCGGTCTCAATCTGGATTGAATTTCAATATAACTTCAACCTCCGTTGACCTTTGTCTGATTACCGACGGGCCGCCGCGCGATTGACTTGATCACAGTTTCACAGTTACTGTGAACATATGAAGAACATAACCGTCAGCGTCAACGACGAGATTTATCGGCGTGCACGGCGCAAGGCTGCTGAACACAATACCTCGGTAAGCCAGTTGGTAGCGGAGTATTTGCGGACGTTGACCAAAGACGAAGAGCTGCGCGCCGAACGTAACAAGAAGTTGGACGAATTGTTTGCTGCCCAGGATCGCCGTCGGAAACGGAAACCAATCGGCCGGTTGAAACGAGAAGAGATCTACACCCGTGGTCTTCGTTGATACCAACATTCTGCTGTATGCGGCCGATAACGCGCCGTCGGAACGCGCGAAGGCGGTTGAGGCGCGGCGAATCCTCAAAGAGGAAGACGTCGCTGTATCGGCGCAAGTGCTGCAAGAGTTCTACTGGGCTGCCACTCGTCCGAGCAAACTTGGGTTGAAGCATCGGGAAGCAATGGCTTTCATTGACATTTGGAAAACGTATTCATTTCAAGCCACAACGCTGGGCGTAATTGAGGACGCATTGTTCCTGGCCGAACGGTTTCGCATCAGCTACTGGGACGCAGCGATCATTGCCGCAGCTCGACACTTAAACTGCGACACTGTCTATACTGAAGACCTGAACGACGGCCAGGATTATGAAGGTGTCACCGTCATCAATCCGTTTGTAAAACGATGACCACAGCTCGCATTCGCAATTTCTCGATCATCGCGCACATCGATCACGGGAAATCGACCCTCGCCGATCGTTTGCTCGAACTGACCGGCGCGTTGTCGCAGCGCGAGATGTCCGAGCAGGTGCTCGACGACATGGATCTCGAGCGCGAGCGCGGCATCACCATCAAAGCGCACGCGGTCCGGCTCGACTATAAAGCGAATGATGGACAGAAGTATGTGCTCAACCTGATTGACACGCCGGGGCACGTCGATTTTTCGTATGAAGTTTCGCGCTCGTTGTCGGCGTGCGAAGGGGCTTTGCTGGTCGTCGACGCCTCACAGGGCGTCGAAGCGCAGACGCTCGCGAATACCTATCTGGCCATCGAACACAATCTCGAGTTGATTCCCGTCATCAACAAGATCGACCTGCCAGGCGCCGAGCCGGAGAAAGCCATCGAAGAGATCGAGCACTTCATCGGATTGGGAACGCACAACGCCGTTCTGACCAGCGCCAAGACGGGCCAGGGCGTACACGAGGTGCTGGAGAGTATTGTCCGTGACGTGCCGCCGCCGAAAGGCAATGCGGAGGCGCCGCTGAAAGCCCTGATCTTTGATTCGTGGTATGACTCGTATCGGGGAGTGATTGTGCTCTTCCGCGTCATCGATGGTGTGATCCGGCCCGGGATGAAGGTCCGCTTCATGAGCACCGGTCGCGATTATCCCGTCGACACGCTGGGCGTCAATCGCCCGCGGCCGACGCCGATCGATACGCTGGGTCCGGGCGAAGTCGGCTTTCTCACCGCATCGATCAAAGCCGTCGCTGACGTGCAAATCGGCGACACCATCACCGAGAGCGCGCGCCCTACGGCCCACCCATTTCCCGGTTTTCAGCAGATCAAGCCGATGGTTTTCGCCGGTCTTTATCCGGTCGACGCCGATCAATACGAAGATCTGCGCGATGCCCTCGACAAGCTGCGCCTCAACGATGCCTCCTTTTTATGAGCCGGAAACCTCGGCAGCGCTGGGTTTTGGCTTTCGTTGCGGTTTTCTCGGACTGCTGCACATGGAGATTGTGCAGGAGCGACTCGAGCGTGAATTCGATCTGGATTTGATTACCACGGCGCCGAATGTTCGCTACCTGGTGACGACGACCGACGGCCAGACGACCGAGATCGATTCGCCCGCGAAGATGCCGGAATCAGTTCGCATAGCCAAAATCGAAGAGCCGATGATCAGGGCCGTGATCCTCAGCCCTGATGAATTTCTGGGCGGCATTCTGCCTTTGCTGGAGGAGAAGCGGGGCACGCAAAAAGGTTTTGAATACATCGCGGCCAATCGAGTGATGCTGACTTATGAATTGCCGCTGAACGAAATCATGCTCGACTTTTATGATCGTCTAAAGTCGGTTTCGCGCGGGTACGCTTCACTCGACTATGAATTCATCGATTACCGCGAAAGCGATCTGGTGAAACTGGATATCCTGGTGGCCGGTGAGCCGGTCGATGCCCTCTCGCTAATCCTGCATCGCGAAACTGCGCAGACGCGCGGCCGGGCGCTGGCCGAAAAGATGAAGCAATTGATCCCGCGACAGCTTTTCGAGGTTCCCATCCAGGCGGCGATTGGCAACAAAGTAATCGCGCGCGAAACTGTGAAGGCGCTCGGCAAAAATGTTTTGGCGAAGTGCTACGGCGGCGATATCACGCGCAAGCGCAAGCTGCTCGAGAAGCAGAAGGAAGGCAAGAAGCGGATGAAGAAGGTCGGGCGGGTCGATATTCCTCAGGAGGCTTTTCTGGCGGTGTTGAAGGTGAATGATTGAAGTTCGGAGTACGCCTTTAGGCGGAAACGCAACTGCGACGAATTGCCAGACTTTCCTAAAGTGGTCTCTGCCTTGGCGGCATAAACGATCCACGAAATCACACGAACAAAGACGAACTCTTTCGGTTTCCTGAGTTTCGTGTATTTGCCTTGATCGTAATTGAATTCCGATTCCGCGTTTCGCTACTTCAAAATACTTTCAACTGCACTACGCGTCATCGCGAAGCTTCTTTTTCACCTCAATCCGTTCGCAGGAAAGTACCAGCTCTTCGATCGCTACATCGGTGCCTTTCGCATTCAGCGGCGGTCCCACGTGCTTGATGATTCGCGCGCGCAATAGTGTCCAGGTGCGCACGATTCGATGTTCCTCGTCTTGCAAAGTTACCGCAACGGTTCGCTGAGCTTTCTTTTGCCCTTTCTTTATTTGGTTGAGCCAGTCCTGTAACGCAGATGACCCGATCACACCGCGCTTCATGGTCACATCGGCCGATTTGTTGAGGCCGGTGATTTTATTGATGTGGCTGAACTCCTGAAATCCCGCGTGTGGCCCACCTGGAATTCCAAGATCGACAAGAAAATTGAATTGAGCGTACGCTGGTGGCCGTGTTGTCGTCATGGTGGCACCTCTCCAGGAGACAAGTTAAGATATTTCCCGATCGCGATTCATTCTACTGCACATACGAATTTGAACCACGAAAAGACACGAAAACCGGACTTTTGTTCGTGTAAGTTCGTGGTTTCAATTCCTCTCGATATGCGTGTCGCGTCAAATTAATGATCAATCCAAACCGTTTGGGCCTGGATGAGGCGTTTGCGATAATGGCGCCAGTTGAGTCTGTTTTTTGAGGCTCGCCATCCTGCTGGTAGCATCTGGAAATATTGAGCAAATCAAATCTTAATCGGCGGCCCGTGAAGCTGGTGACCATCTTTTGTGACGGCTCAAGTCTCGGCAATGGCCGCGATGCCGCGCGCGCCGCGGCCGTTGCGTTGCTTGGTTACCAGGGACTGTGGCGCGCATTCGGAACTTATCTGGGCAAAGCCACCAATCAGCAGGCCGAGATTGCCGCGGCGGCGCTCGGTCTCGAAGCTCTGAAAGAACCGTGCCGCGTACGTTTGCACACTGACTCGCGTTATGTGATCGAGACGATGAAGGGAAGTTTCCGTCGCAAGACCAATCATGATTGGTGGAAGCGTCTGGATGAAGCTGCGTCCCGTCATCAGGTGCAATGGCACTGGTCGCAGGGCCACGCCGGCCATGTAATTCAGGAAGCGGCAGACCGCGCGGCGCGAAAAATTGCGGCGCTGGGCCATGTTGAACCGGCTGTGCTGCAGGACGCAGTCGATCGGGTGGGAGTAATCGAGCCGGAAGAGGAAGATAATCGAGAACTGTTTGAACCGTGACCAATTGAGGTCCGAAGGAGAGTCATTGAATAGCCACGGCCGTTAGGGTGTGGACCGACGGTTCAATTAGAGGCGGCGAGGCCCGAAGGGCCGGCATTGGATTGTAACGCGTTTTCTTTCGCACCTTCGGCGCTCGGATTATTCTTCGGTTGAAGATCCACGGCCTGACGGCCGTGGCTATTGAATGCCGCACCTTCGGCGCTCGACTCGTACCCACTCTCGCTTTCCTATCCATACGAAACTATAATCAGGCAACCTAAAACTCTGGACGTCACTTCTCAGCGAGAGCAACGTGTCAGGTCTTTTGTGCCATTCTGTCAGGCAGCTTTGTCTCGCGGCCGTCGGGGCCGTGATGATCTGTCCGCTGCTGCACGGCCAATCGCGCGGCCGCGGATGGGAGTGGCAAAACCCTCTGCCGCAGGGCAACGCTATCAACGCCATTCGATTCGCCGGCGACAAACTGCACGGCTGGGCCATTGGATCTGACGGGGTAATTCTCTACACCACTGACGGCGGCTTTCGTTGGGAAACCCAGCCGACCCGGCTGGTTAATGCGCTGAATGGTTTGTACGTGTTTGACCGGCAGCGCGTCTTCGCGGTCGGCGCCCGTGGACTGATCCTCGAGACCCGAAACGCCGGCGAGAAATGGATCCAGATCAAAACGCCGGCGAAGGACCATCTTTACTCGATCAGTTTTGCTGCCGATGATCCCCGCCATGGATGGGCTGTCGGCACGTACGGTTGCATCCTTACGACCAGTGACGGTGGCGACACGTGGTCACTGCAAAAAAGTTCGACACGAGTTCACCTCTATTCAGTGGCCTTTGTGAACAAGAATATCGGCGTGGCGACGGGCGATCACGGCACCCTCCTGCGCACAGGCGATGGCGGCAAACACTGGAAAGAAGTGGTGCGACTTTCGTCTCTTCCTTTTACCGGCGTCACTTTCATTAACGCGAAGCGCGTGATCGCGGTTGGCTACGGGGGACGGGTATTGAGTAGTGAGGATGCCGGACTGACCTGGGAACCGATCGATCATTCTCATGACTGAGGATTTGCTCGCGGTAACTTTCGCCGATGAATTGCATGGATGGATCACGACCAGCGCTGGCACGATTCTGAGCACCGCCAATGGCGGCAAGCTCTGGCTACCCACCAGCGTCAAAACCAGCCCGCGGCTGGTCACGATCTATTTTGCCGACGAGAACACCGGATGGACCGCCGGCAGCGACGGGTTGGTCTTGCGCACTGACGACAGCGGCATGGGCTGGCTGCGATTGACTGAAGGCAGCCGCGACGACCTGTCCGACATTTTCTTTCTGGACGGATCGCATGGATGGGCCGTTGGCGCGCGCGGAAAAATTCTCAACACGCATTCGGGCGGCAAGACTTGGACACAGCAATTGTCAGGCACGACAGCGCATCTCGATGCGGTGACCTTCATCGACGACAAGAAAGGTTGGATCGTAGGCGACCAGGGGACAATCCTGCACACCGATAACGGCGGTGTGATGTGGTTCAAGCAGGATGCGGGCACGACGCAGCAGCTGTTGGGCGTCTGCTTTCTCAATGACAAGGTGGGATGGGCCGTAGGCGCGAGCGGCTACATGCTAAAAACTGAGAACGGCGGTGAGACATGGGCCATCCAGCCCGCGGTCACTAAAGCCTGGCTTGAAGACGTGAAGTTCGCCGATGAGAAGCATGGAATCGCGGTTGGATCGGGCGGGGCCATCATGCGGACAGAAGACGGCGGCGCAACGTGGAAAGATGTTTCCGTGAATCTGAAGGAATGGCTCCACGCTGTAGCCTTCGCGGACGCCGGCCGCGGTTACATTGTCGGAGAGCGCGGGATCATTCTGAGGACCGATGACGGCGGTAAGACCTGGAAGGATTCAGAAACCAACGTCAAGACGAACCTGTTTGCCGTTGCGGTCGCCTCGCGCGACGATGCCCTCATCGCCGGCGACCAGGGTGTCGTGCTGGCGACAAATGACAGCGGCCTAACCTGGCAGCCACAAACGACGCTCACCAGTTCGGCTTTGTTTGCAGTTGCTTATCGCGGTGGTTCCAACGCTTGGATCGCCGGTCGTGGCGGCGCAATTCTGCGGCGCACGACTGAACTCGCGACGGTAAAAATTCCGGTGCCGAAAATTCCGGGCGGCGGAGAGCGCGAGACGCCCAAACTAAAAGGGCAGGAAAACACTCAACAGCTGAATTTCGACAACGATGACATTCCGAAGGCTGTACCGCCGGTGAGAAAACCGGTGAAGCCCCAGTAAATTCTCCAGTAAAGTCGCAGCAAAGCTATGGCCCGCCGGGAGTTTCACCCAGCCAAACTTTTCCTGGCGGTAACCACCTGAGGAAGATCCGGATCGGCATCTTTCCAAATTTGCAAAAACTGTTCGTATTCGGCGCGCGCCTGCTCTGGTTGGCCTTTACCTGCGTAAGCCTGGCCCAGGTAATAATGAAGCAGAGGATAATTAGGATTCAGTTTCTGGATGCGGTGGTATTCGGCAATTGCCTCATCGAATCTTTTCAGCTCGAGGTACGCCTTCGCCAGGCAGTCCTCGGACGCGTCGAGGTTCCATATTTGCGGGCGATGACCAATTGATAGTTTGAAATCCTCGATTGCCTCATCGCTCGCGTTGGATCTAAGCGCCAACATCCCACGGCAGAGATAAAATGGTCGCAAACTTGGTCGGATACCACGATCGTTCGCGGGAGTCTTTTCGAGCTCTTCTTTTAATTTGGCGGCTTTAGGCAGGTCGTTACGCGCCAGCGCCAACAAGTACGGAAGTCCATAGCCCTGCGGGTTATACTTCATCGCCTGACTTGCAGCGTGCTCAGCCGCAGGCAAATTGCCCTGCTTCAGTTCCACATAACCGATCGCGCTATAACCGCGGGTTCGTTCGGCATCCGTTGGCGCAACCTGAAGGTATCGGTTGTACTCTTCGATGGCGGCGCGATACCTGCCTTGCTGAAAATAAACATTACCCAGATGGACCATGGCGATTTCAAAGTCGGACTTGAGCTGTAGAGCGAGCTCATACTCGTGAATCGCCTCGTCATATCGACCGGCCCATTCGTAGGTCAGGCCCAGACTATCATGCGCATTCGGCTCCTCGGGAGCGAGCTGCACGTAACGTTGGGCCATGGCGATAGCATGTTCATGATCTCCCATTTCGGAATAAGTCAAACAAAGTGCGTTGTAAAGATCTTTGTCAGCCGCATCAATGACCAGCGCTTGTTTCAGCACTTCGAGCGCTTCCTGATATCTGACTTCACCCTTTAACAGCAATCCCAGTCGGCGGTAGGCTTCAACCTCCAACGGATAAGCTGAAACAATCTTGCGGAAGGCATCGATGGCCCCCGCGTAGTCGAAGTTGACGATCGCGTACCATGCGTGAATCTGCAGCTTGTCCTTTTCAGTCAATCGATCACTTAACTGAAAAGCTTTCTCCAGATATGGTTTTGCCTTATCAGGCGCATTGCCGGTCACCCCATGTACATAACCGAGCCGGGCGTAAGCCATGGCAAATTTCGGATCGAGAGCGACTGCCTTTTGCAGTAACTTCACCGCTTCATCGTTTCGCAGCGACTGGGCCTTTCCCACTCCCAGCGAGTAGTAACGAAAGGCTTCCAGGCTGTTAGTTATCACACCCGGGGCGCCCGGGTAGGCTACGGGTGTTTCGGCCCCTCCGATGTACGCAGCCAGCTTGGCGGAAAGCAGATCGACCTGCGTAAGTATCTGCGCCGGCTGGTCGACCACCAACCGTTCTGCCGTGAGTAGTTGCCCGTCATGCGCGTCGTGCAAATGCACGTCGATCCGGATTTGATCGCCGAGCTTGGCAAAACTGCCCAGCACCAGCACGCTCGCCTGCGTTTGTCGTCCCAGGTTAATCGCCTCATCAAGCCCGACTTTTTCGGTCGGATTGTGACCTGCACGCTCAAGCAGCACGTGAAGTTGTTGGCGGCTCAAAACTGTCAACTTGTTCGAGCGTGAAAGCTCGGTAATGATCATGTCCGACAAACCCTCTCGCAGCCAATCGAGATCCGCACTGCCTGATTCGTTATCAAAGAACATCACGGCCACCGGCCGCCGGGTCGGGTCCTGCGTCAGAGTCGTGGTAACCAGTGATGGTCTGGCTGAGGGTAAGCTTTTTAGGTACCAGGTTCCGATGGCGACCAGAGCAATCATCAATGCTGCGCTCGCAAACAGGATCGAACGCCAGCTGAAATTGGATCCGGCTTGCGGGGCCAGTGTCTGTTGGGGTTTGTCTAAAGTTGTTGCGGTCGGAGGTCTATCATCCAGGGCGGCACGTTTGCCGTTAATCTCCTCTACCGCCCCGATGAAGCGATAGCCGGCTCGAGGAATGGTCTTGATAAACCTGGGCTGCCGCGAATTGTCGCCCAGCACGCGGCGAATTTCGGCCAGACACTGTTCGAGGGTGTTATCTGTGACGGACGTGTCGGGCCAAATCCTATCGATTAGCTCATTTTTGGTAACTACTCGATCGCGCGCTTCAAGCAGATAAAGCAGGACTTGAAAAGCTCTGGACCTGAGGTGCTGCTCTTTCCCCTCACGTCTCAAGCACACTTGTGCCGCGTCGATTTCGACACCGTCGAGGAGATAGATGCGCTGCGACGGCTGGTTCATATTCCACCCGAGCTCGAACGGGGCGATTTCAGCGCAATTTCAGCGTTGTTTCAGTACTTGAGCGACGCGGTTATGAGATAAACGCGTTGCTCGATCGAAGTCCCAGAAAGTTTACGGGGACAAGAGTTTGGCGACATCCCCGCAAACTGTACGGATTATACACAATTCGATGAGCAAAGGAGATGAGACTCCGGCTGCCAATACTCGTGGCCGCGTCACTCGTGCTGTCGCTCAGTGCTTGCGGTGCGGGTGCACGTAACGGCAGGGTTACCGACTCGCGCCTGAATGACGCTGAGAAGCACCGCCTGTACGCGGCCGCACTGGCAGCATCTGACTCACCGCTTGAATCGCAGATGTTCAAACGCGCTTGCGAGTCGATAGGGATTTTTGATCAGGGAGGGCAACCCAACGACAGCTACATGTCATTTGTGACCAGACACGTTGCCTGGAGCACGAGCCCACAAGCCGAAGATTTTCGCCGCCAGATTAATACGAAGGAAAAGGCAATGGCTTACGTCGACGAACATCTGCGGTAACCAAATAAGATTGGAATTCATCAGCCGTGACGTTTCGGACTCCCCACCTCGAAACCTCCCCCCACGACAAAGCCGAGGGTAATCGTTCATGACGGTTACCCTCGGACTTTAAGCCGTAACAATTGATCACCGGTAACGGTATCCGCGACTGTATCCTGAGCGTTCAAAGCCACATTCAGGATCGGGTGTACAATCGACGTGCATAAAAGCGAGGGATACTGTAAATGTCACAAGCAAGGTCTCAGGAAGAGCCGAAACCGGACGCGCGTATCGAAACCGATTCGATGGGCCAAATAGAGGTCCCCGCCGACAAGTATTGGGGCGCGCAAACCCAGCGCAGCCTGCTGCATTTCAATATCGGTTATGACGTAATGCCGCGCGAGATGATCCGCGCCCTGGGCATCCTCAAAAAGGCTTGTGCGCTGGTAAATCAGGATCTTGGCAAGTTGCCGGCGGAGAAGACACGGCTTATCGTGCAGGCCTGCGACGAAGTGATTAAAGGCAGACTCGATGCACATTTTCCTTTACGCGTGTGGCAAACAGGCAGCGGCACGCAGACAAACATGAACGCCAATGAAGTAATTTCGAACCGGGCCATCGAGCTGGCCGGCGGTGTCATGGGCAGTAAGAAGCCAATTCATCCGAACGATGACGTTAATATGTCCCAATCATCGAACGACACATTTCCCACCGCGATGCACATCGCCGCTGCGGAACAGATGAATAAATTAATCCCGCGAGTGCAGGAAGTTCATGACGCGATTGACGCGAAAGCCAAAGAATTCAAGGATGTAGTGAAGATCGGTCGCACCCACTTGCAGGATGCCACGCCCTTAACGGTTGGCCAGGAGATGTCTGGTTGGGCCAGCTTGATTGAGCGTGATGTTGAGCGAATGAAACAGACACTGCCCGGACTCTATGACCTGGCGATTGGTGGCACCGCGGTCGGAACCGGCTTAAACGCGCACCCGGAATTCGCTGCGCGGGCGGCGAAAAAAATCAGTGAATTGACGGGACTGCCTTTCAAATCTCATGAAAACAAATTTGCGGCGTTGTCGGCTCACGATGAAATTGTTTTCTGTAGCGGCGGCTTGAAGACCCTGGCTGCTTCGCTCAGCAAGATTGCCAACGACGTGCGCTGGCTGGCTTCGGGTCCGCGTTGCGGCATCGGCGAGTTGGTGATTCCAGAGAACGAACCCGGTTCGTCAATTATGCCGGGAAAGGTCAATCCGACCCAGAGCGAGGCTATGACGATGGTTGCGGTGCAGGTCATGGGCAATGATGCGGCGATCGGTTTTGCCGGATCTCAGGGCCACTTCGAATTGAATGTCTACAAGCCGGTACTTATTCACAACCTGCTGCATTCGATTCGCTTAATTCATGACGCCTGTCATGGCTTTGTCGAATACTGCATCGCCGGCATGACGATTAACCGCGAAAAGATCGATGAGCATTTGCGCGATTCGTTGATGCTGGTAACGGCCCTGAATCCACATATCGGTTATGACAACTCAGCCAAGATTGCCAAGAACGCACATAAGAAAGGAATTTCTTTGCGTGACTCGGCGATTGAGCTGGGCCTACTAACCGCCGAGCAGTTCGATGAATGGGTCAAGCCAGAAGAGATGACTCATCCGTAGGACTGTCAGCACCGGGAGCGGGTAGCGACCGGATCATGATACGAAGAATGCTAACGTTCGTATCTGTTCGCGTGAATTCGTGGATCGTTCGCTCAACTACGGCTTGAGGCAGCTTTCGCAGACTCCTCTATTAAGTCATGCGCTTGATCCGGTCGCTACCGTTCTGGGTTCTGAAACGTAGATAAAATGAGAACGTCCGAGCGTGTCGCAATAGGTTTGCGCGCAAAGACTGCGCGCGCGATTGTCGTGGTTCTTGGCGGGCCAGCTGAGTCGCCCACCGTTTTGCTGAAGGGTGAGATTGCCCTAATGGATCCGAAGGTGCCCGCAACCGCGCAGCCCTATCACCAGGTGATGGACCTGACGTGGGAACAATCCGAGCGCAAGGTGCGACCATATGTGACGTCCCTTGAACGCGTCGCCACGCGGGCGCTCACCGATTTGATACAGAAAATGAGAGCCAGCAACCGCCAGGTCGCGGGCGTCAGCATCCTCGGCGCACCGGATCGCGACCTCAAGCGGATTGGCAATCCTCATATTCGCGCACATGCAGCCGAGGGAGTCTTGTTCCGGCGAATCCTCGCGGTAGGTGCAGAGGCGAATGGACTGAAATCGAAAACGTTCTCGGACCGCGACTTCGATGATATGGCCGCTCTAGAGTTAGGCGCTAAGTATTTTGTCTTGAAGCGGAGTCTTGTCGGTCTTAAGACTTCCGTCGCGCCCCCCTGGCGAAATGATGAGAAGCAAGCAGCCATGGCTGCCTGGCTGATGCTGCACGGTTAGACCGCAACACCAACGGGCAGAATTAACCTTCGACTGACGCGGCCGGCCGCGTTTCATTGTTCGTCGATAGTATGCGCTTGCCTTTTACTGCGCGGATCGAATAGCTTTTTTACCAAGTCACCGTACTAATGATCCCGCTCAAACCGTCAAATATCATTGTGCCGTTAGTGTCCTTCGCGTTGGCCGCCGGGCTTACGCTCGTGGTCCGCAGCCTTGCCCCGCGCTGGGGGTTTGTCGCCAGACCCAAAACGGATCGCTGGCACAAAAGGCCGACGGCAATGATGGGCGGCGTGGCTATTTGGCTGGCCGTGATTGTGACTTACCTGACGCTTGTGCCCCATACCAGCTCGAGCTGGGTCGTCATTGGCGCAGCGTCGTTTCTGTTTTTCGTGGGACTAGTCGACGATTGGCTGCATATTAAGCCTTACCAGAAGCTTATCGGTCAGGTAGTCGGCGCCGCCATTGTTGTCAACTACGGTTTGGTGCTGCCCTGGACGCGTTCGATTTCAGCCAACATGGTAATTACGATTTTCTGGTTAATCGGAATTACCAACGCCATCAATCTGCTCGACAACATGGACGGGCTGGCGACAGGTATTGCGGCCATCGCTTCGGGTTTTCTTACCTTTAACTTTGTGGCCACGGGTCAGACCACAGAAGCGTTGATGCTGGCAGTTTTTGCGGCGGCTCTGATCGGTTTTTTGATTTACAATTCGAATCCGGCGTCGATTTTTATGGGCGATTGCGGCTCGATGTTCATCGGGTTCTTTCTCGCCAGCGCTGCCTTGATAAATCTCTCCGGCGGAAGATCGCGGGCGTTTTTGCCCGTGCTCGCGGTGCCGATTCTGGTCCTATTCATTCCCATCTTTGACACTACATTTGTCACGGTTCTCCGCAAGCTCTCGGGTCGCGCGGCGTCGCAGGGCGGCCGCGATCACACATCGCATCGACTGGTAGCACTGGGATTGTCCGAAAAACGCGCTGTGATGATGCTCTATGGACTGGCTGCACTCTCAGGCCTATTAGCGGTCATGGTGCGCGAGGTGAAACCCGACGTAAGCATCGCGCTGGTTGCATTGTTCACGCTTGGGCTGACGCTGCTCGGTGTCTACCTGGCGGGTGTCAAAGGGTACGACGAAGAAGCGATGGTGCGTGTCGACCGCGACAATGCGCTGTTCGCATTCTTAATCGACTTTTCCTACAAGCGGCGGATTTTCGAAGTCTTGCTCGACGTAGTTTTAATCGCCCTGTCATATTGGGCCGCTTATGCCATCAAGTTTGAGCCGTTTTCAAACAGCCCGGCATGGAAACTCTTCCTGCGTACCTTGCCCGTTCTGGTGGTGGTGAGACTGGCAGCATTTCTGGTCTTTGGTGTCTATCGCGGCATCTGGCGGTATACCGGCATGGACGATTTGCTGACCTTCGCCAAGGCCGTGGCTGCCGGTTCGCTGGTGAGCATGATCATTGTGCTCTTTAAATTCCGCTTTCAGGGATTTTCGCGGGCAGTTTTTCTGATTGATGCCCTCGTGATGTTATTGCTGCTGGCGGGCAGCCGCGTTGCGTTTCGATTTTTCCGGAAGGTGCTGCCGTCGTCAGCTGTTTCGAATGGCCGCCGCGTGCTGATTTATGGCGCCGGCGATGCCGGGGAATTGTTGCTGCGCGAGCTGCTCAATAATCGTGAACTAAGTTATTCGCCGGTTGGGTTCATGGATGATGATGCCAGCAAGCACGGAAAGCTAATCCATGGCTATCGAGTTTTTGGGGGAAATGGGTTGCTGCCCGCGATCCTGAGCCAACACGGTGTGGAACAGGTTCTGATTTCGACTCCGCGAATCTCGGCCGAACGCATCGCGGAAATCTGGGGCCAATGCGAGGCCCGCAACGTGGAACTTCGCCGGCTATCAATTCGGCTGGAACCAATTTCAGATAATCCGCTCGATCCGGGCCCTCAGATTTCTGCCAATGGAGATCTCTAATTCCCGCCTTCAATAATCGTGGCGCCAGCGAAACATTCATCAGTAATCACTCTGACTTTCAATCCCGCAAGTTTGCGCTGGCTTTTGATCGTGCCCGCCCTGCTGGCATTAACGGGAGCATGGTTTGCCATTCGCTGGTACGTGGGCAATACGATCGCCGAATACACGTCCACCCCGGACGCGGACGGTATTGCAATGGCGCAATTGGCTACGCGCTGGTCACCCGACGATGCCCTGACGCATTGGCGGCTGGCGTTCCTGGAGGAGAAAAACTTCAGTGCCGAAAATCTCGCCGCAGCGGTGCGTGAATACCAGTTGGCCGTGGAGGTTGAGCCGTACGATTTTCGTTATTGGATGGAACTCGGCCGGGCGCTTGAGGCCGCCGGTGATATCGACAATGGAGAAAAGGCATTGCGCCGTGCCGTTGAATTGGCGCCGTCCTATTCTCATCCTCGCTGGCAATATGGGAATTTGCTCCTGCGCCAGGGACGAGTTGATGAAGCGTTTGCTGAACTGTCGCGCGCCGCGGAAGCCGACAGTCAAATGGAACCGCCGGTGTTCGGTCTGGCTGCGCGAATGTTTGACGGCGACATCGGCAAAATCGGCCGCGCTTTACCGTCGGCCTCGCTGCGACTTCATTTCGCATTGAGTCTCGTTGGCTCAGGCAAGCCGGATCAGGCTTTGCAGGTTGTCAATACCGTGAGCGCCGCTGACCGCAAGACGGAAAGCGAGGACGTGAATGCTTTGATCAAAGCTTTTACGCAGGGTCATCATTATCGCGGCGCGCTGGCCCTGTTGCGCGATGCGCAAGCTGATGAGAGTCAGCTACCTTTGCCGGAGAGCATTTGGAACGGGGGATTTGAACTGCCCCTAACTTATCGTGATGAGGCGCTTTTTCATTGGTTAATCAATCCTTCATCTCAGGCGCAGATTGTCGCTGACAATGTGCGCCCTCACAGTGGCGGAAAAAGCTTGCGCATCACCTTCAATTCACCGAACAAACTGGAAAGCATTCCGATATCGCAGACTGTGATCGTTGAGCCAGACACGCAGTACAAACTCCAGTTCTATCAGCGAAGCGAAGGCTTGATCACCGCCAGCGTGCCGGTAGTTGTGGTTGATGATTCGGAAGGTAAAGCGCTAGGGTGGGCGCCGCCGTTCGCCTCGGGTACCTCTGATTGGCAGCTCGTAACAGTGAATTTCAAAACCAAGTCCGCCGAAGACGGAATTCTGATAACGCTCTATCGCAATCCGTGCAGTGACAAAGATCCGATTTGTCCGATCTTTGGCAATATCTGGTATGACGACTTTAGCCTCCAGCGAATCGGCAGCATCGGCGCTCCAGCAGCGAACGCCAGCAGCCGCAGCCGCTAAACCCCGGTCACAGCCGATAAGTACGCGCCGGCACACGCTCG
>AP72_2010_repI_A001DRAFT_1000111_pt1 | contig 16849 bp, 17 predicted proteins | sample AmaPasrepliIA001_FD_9535 | JGI IMG/M metagenome (IMG submission 9535)
CCCGCCGATCGCGGAGAGGTCACCAACAGCGATAGCTCCCAGAAGACGGCACAAAGGCAGACGCCGCGCATCGAGTCATTAATCGCGTGGTTCGATCGGATGTTTACGGATAGTCTGTTCGCGCGAATTTTCTAGGGAGCACTCCTTTCTCAAGTGCTGAATTATTAACGGCACTGTCGGTCGAAAGCCCGACCGTTAGGGAGGGCTGCTGTGGTAGCCGGCCCTCCCAGACCTTCGGGCTTCTGACACGTTCGCGGAAACTGGCTTACTTGTCCCGATACCAGATCGCCTCGCCCTGGGAGTTCGCGCCGCTCTGCATATCCTTCCGGGAGTTGTAAAGCGTGACCTTCATCTGATCAGTCTTATCGCCTTCGCCGAATGAGACATGCAGGAACCTGGCCAGGTAGTTCAGCTTTGTGTCACTGGTGATTTCAAGATGAAACTCGCGGCCGTTTGTGACCCGCGTAACGTCGTGATAAGGCACGGGCTTCTCATCACTGAATTTGATCGTGCTGCCAGTAATAATGAGTCGATCGCCCTGACGGTTGGACCATTCCGCAACATATGGGTCTCGCCAGTGTTGGTGCTCTCGCAGGCCTGCCTCAATTGAAGGGCGCGGGGGTCTCCGCAAGCCACCCCAGGCCGTGCATTGTATCGCCGTGCAAAAAAGCAGCAGGATAAAAATGATCGCAGCCGCCGGCATGAGTACTTTTCGTCGCATACGTACGTCTTTAACCTTTTATTCGGAAAAAGTCCGTACGATTGCTTACGAAACACTAAACGTCGCCGTCTTCTGGTCCTTTTGCGCGCCGGAATCATCCATCAGCGTTACTTCGATTTTGTATTTTCCCTTGGGCCATCCTGAAGGCGGCGGTGTAAACGAGTAGGTTGCTGTGCCGCTGCCCGGCAGATCAAGGGTCTTTTCCAGCCCGGGAATCGGCCCGGCTTGCTGTCCTTCTACATCTTCAAAAGCGAGCAGTCCTTTTACCTTTACGGCGCCGGGCGCATTGGCAACTGTGCCGACCGCATAAATCGTGTCGGTGGGTGCAAAGCTGCTCGTCTCAGAGGCAACAGTTTTATCTTTTCCAAGCTTCAAACTGCTGATGTTGGCTGTGCTATAACTGCAAGCGATTAAAGTCGCCAGCATTATTCCCCCACAAATTAATAAGTTTGTTTTAGCTTTTCGCATGATGTCCTTTCGGTTTAGTTTCGGCTTGGGGGCAATGATCGTGGACTCTATTGAATGCCCAGACGTTTACCACTATCTTCCTCAAACTTTTCGTAGTCCACATCATCCATAAAGATTTTCGCCTTGCTCACACTGGACGCGCGACCATTTGTTTTGCGAACACCCGTCAAGTAGTTCGTGCTTTCCGAGGCGGTTTTGGCTGTGCCCCGATCGCGCTCAGCATAATCGAAGCCTATTAGGACAAAGCGCTTGCTCGCGGGGTCGAAGCGGAAACGAAAAGTCATGTTAGACACTTCATTCGAGCCGTGATCCTGCGCCACCACAATCACGCCCCTGGGATCGAGCGTTACCTCGGCCGGGGCTTCGACAACGCCATAGAATGCGCCGCCACACTGGGTACATTGCAGTAATTTGTCAGCCACAGCTGCTCGCCTCAACGTACCTCCGGCTTCCGCCAGCAATACGACCAGCGCGCGTGCCCGATCATTGACCGTGTCTTCCGCGGTCTTCGCCGGCTTGTTCTCGATCAACTTCAGCACATAATCCGGGGCACCGTCGCCGTCGAGATCCGCCGAGAGTTGCTGTTCGATTGTCCAACCCGCTGGAACAAAGTCACGCGTGTTCCGCCCCGTTGCCGGGATTTGCGACTTGTTTATTCTGGCGGGTTCGTCCTGAGCGAAACAGGCGCAACTGAGAATGACGCCGCACCAGCACAAACAGACCGCCCGCAGCATTCCGTTCCCGTTCAGGATCATGCGGCCGCTGACTTTCATTGTGGCTCGCCTGAAGTTATCGCAGTGATGGAAAAGTCGGTCCGCGGGCAGGTTTGAACCTCCGCGCGCAACACAAAGGGTTGCGAGACACCCGGGGCTGTAATTCTAACCTTCGGATACGCTGGGCATGGCTTCCCCATGCGACCGGCTCCGCCGGCATTGTAATTGAGATTGAACCAGGCGGTTTTACGCGGCTCGATAATCACGGTCGTAATCGCCTCGTCTGATTTCTGTTTGGTGGCGCGCTTTATCACCGAACCCTTTTGGTTCAAAAGCTCGAGACCTGGATAACCTTCAAGCATGCAGGGCGACGCTGAGACGTTGGTAAAGATGAATGGCTGCTCGCGTACGCCGCCCATCGCCGCATTCCCCTCACCTGACTTTACTTTCAGGTCCTGGCGAGTGCATGGGCGCGCGAGCGCCGAGATTAGACGGCTANGGCCGCTGTTTGCTCGCGACGAATAGTTCTGCGCGAATGTGAGAATGATGGTAATGACTACTAAAGTTAATCGAANCTTGTTTGCCATGGTCTCGCTGTTCCGCTCGCCGCGGTTCTCATTTTAAATACCACTCGGCGCATTTCCGAAATGGGTCAGGATCACTCTGCATTTGTCTAAGCCTGGTCTACAAATGCGCGCAGNTGTTGACTGATGTTCCNGGGATTAAGCCCGCGAGAATATGCAAGAGTTCATTCGGTGTGTCAACAGGATTTTCCTGATCTTAGTAGCTGGGAGCTATTTCGATCAGCCGATGTAGAGGATCGAAACGTAACCTGAATGGATGCAGCGCATTCAATCCCAAAAGAACGGGGGCATCCGACGTCGCTCCTGAGATTACATCAGTGGGCACATTTCGCAGCACGAGCGAGCCAATTGAAACCGTGCGCGGCGCGACGCGGTGCGTTGAGACGCTGCCGCCTACATCATGAACCACGGATGATCGCGACGGCGGCGATGTGGGATTGGAATCGCGGACGGCGAAACCGAGACTTGAGCCGGTATCAATTAAAGCCTGCTCCCCCGTACTCAACACAACGAACGGCCGGCGACTACCGCCCTGTTGCTGCCAGGACACAACCGCACCCTCCGCGGGTTGAGACCGCGTGCTTAACGCCGACTCGCGTGGATCAAAGAATGATAACTCCTGATGCGGAATATCAATTGAGTATCCTAACTGGCCAAACGCCTCATTCGGATCGAGCAACCCGTCAAGATCGCGAGGTAACCCATTACTCACGATGACTTCGGTCCGTGCGGGCAGACGGTTTTGGCTATCGCCAAGCGCAATGTTCTGGAGGTTCCCCTCTCTGGCAGAAACTGTCGCGCCGCTCAGGCCGGCAATCGACGGTCCGGACCCCTCCCGAACTGGTACCGCAGCTGCGGCAGCGACTCGGGGTGAGATGATCGTGATACCAGCGCCCGTATCGATCGCGAAGGTGAAGGGACCAGTCGAATTTATCCATGTGCTGACGAGCAGCCCGCGGCCCCGAACTTCCCGAAATGGGACGGAGTGCGGTAGCGCAACCGGGCGTGAGACCTTCTCGGCCGGTCTGGTCTTGTTAGGCCTTCGCTGCGGTAACGAGTGAAGGGCAGCTCCCTTGGAAACTGCCCTTCCCCCAATTGCCACGACAACGATCACGACAGCCGTTGCTATCTTCGACTTTATCTTCAAGTCACGCTCCGTTTAGTAGCGAGGTGATCTGTGACGAAGCTTGTAGGTGTAGAGAGCTGAACCACCGAGTCCAGCCAGGGCACCGATGCCTGCGCCCTTCCCTCCACCGGCCAAACCGCCAATCGCAGCGCCGATGCCGGTGCCCATCGCCATCGTGAGCTTGTCGCGATGCTTTTGCCAGAACGTCCGGCCGTGCGCAGTGCTGTTGTAGTCATAATAAACGCGGCGTGAACCAGACCGGCGCACCACGCGCGACGAGGAAGTGGATCGCTCTGCAGGTTGATAAGCAACTGCGCGCGATCCATTTGCGGAACCGTCCGTGCAGGCAGAATATCCGGCGTCAAAGCCCTGCCGGTACGCATTCTGCTCGGCGGTGGTGCCGTATTGCGAGCCATTATTCGCTGCAATCTGCTCGGGCGTCCGAGTGTCATCCATCGTCGCTGCTTTCGCCGTCGTGTCATAGCCGGCGTTTGCTGGGGTGGTACTTTGCGTGGATCGCGTGGCAAGTGTTCCAATTCCGGCCCCTACGAGCGCGCCTACCACGATTAAAGCCAATAGCATTTTCCTGGTTACGAGCATGTCGAAATCTCCTTCTGCAAATCGTTTGTGGTGTCCGATTAACAAACCCGGCTGGAGGATTGGCAAAATGCATTCCTTCGATGGCCGTTCGGGGTAGTATTTTTGATGTCGGCGACATAGTTTAACCGTTTTCCGCAGAAGAATGTCAGGTTGCAAGAAAATCACAATAGGGAAACGAAAAACATTCCGGTGCTCGAATTTGGCTCACGAACTCCTTCATGACGATATGGACTGTTGGACACTCCAAATCATCACTCAGCGTCATTTGGAGTGCGGCGACTAATCGCCCCTTTGGTTGCGGGATTGATAAAGCCCAGACAGGTCTGTGCACTGCAAGGCGTTGGTCACTTTGGTTTGTTCAGTGCGGTTTGAACGCTTGCTGGTGAATGAGCTTTTTTCAGGAGGCATTTCTGAAAGGGCTGGTCGGTGACAGGCGCCCTGATTTCCCATGCGCTCGTCTGCCAATTATCTGAGGCGCGAGTTCTCGGAAGCCAACCCGGGAGCGGCATGATCAGGTATTCCGATAACACCTGTGTGTACGGTTCGTACAGGGCGCGCAAATCCTCCAGAGCCTTTTCATCGTCCGGCTCGTCGCCCAGGATTATTTCCCGCGCTGCGAGCTGAGCACGAAGTTCAGCCAGTTGCTCTCCGGTTAAGCGCGCGCCGTCGTGTCTGACGGGTGAAGTATTGAAAATCTGCGAAATATCGACTAGTGCATGGCGGGCCATCTTAAAAGTCAGCTGCGCCTGCCATTTCGGCATACCATCGATGCCCACCATAACGAGGCTACAGGCGTCGAGCACTGTACTAAGTGCGGCCAGCCATGATTGATTGTCATGCTGCGAGCGAAAGAAACACAGTACCGGATAAGAAAGGTGACTTTCCATTAAATCCGCGGCCCACCGTTCCCAATCGGTCAACCATTGGTCAAGGTTCGGCAAGGCCTGGGCTTCCTGATGCCGGCGCAATAGTTCGACTGCCGTCGGCGGAGAGCCGGCCCGCGCGTCGAGCATGGAAATGTTCACTTCACGCCGCGAAAATGCCTGGTAGAGAACCGGCAGGTATCCCATGACCAGTGCCAGCATGCCAAATCCGATGCTCGCTTCGATGACCGTAAGGGCTCTGGCCGCGGCGCCCTGGGGCGCTACATCACCGAGTCCAAGCGTGAAGAACGTTGTTCCACTGTAATAAAGGTCTGTAAGAAAACTTCCGTAATTAGATACCGGACCGATTTGCGAGTTGAGCGCTGTATGCAGGAAAGCAAATCCCAGTATCACACACAGAGCCCAGACAGTAAGCAATGCGAGCAGCGATATGGGCCCATAAATACCAAGAAACGCTTCATGTCGCCTCTGGTTGCTGATGGCGGCAGAAATTGCTCGCCACGGCCGCCAGGTGAAACTATAAAACAGCCGGGCCAGCCTAATCCGGCGCGTAACTCGTCGCGGCAGGACAATCGTTTCAAAAACGTCCCAGAGAACGCCGGTGATGAACAGAACTCCAATTGTTCCGGTCAGGAGAGCCATCGTACGTGGGTTATGCAAAATTGAAAGACCGGGGCAGACGTAAATCCGCTCCGGTCTCGCAGAATAAACTCGATTACCGGCGAGCTATGCCGGGCGCTGGGCCGGCTTATCTCGCAGAATCTCGATTGCCTTCTTCAGTTGAATGTCTTCCGGCTGCGGTTTTGGCACCACTGGTTCCGATGGCGCGCCCGGTTTGTTCTGGGTCGGCTTCTCATCGTCACCACCTGTGAGATCGTCAACATCGCCGGTGTCGGCGGTGTCAGCTTTCTTGACCTCTACAGTCGGAGCGATTCCCGAACGATTGCGATCTTCGCCCAGGAACGGTTTACCACTGCCTGAAGCCCACTTGACCGTCGTCAGCAACAATCCGTCGCCATCACGAAGAGTGAACAATTCCTGTTCAGCGCCGGCGCCAAAACTCTTCTCGCCCACGACATCGCCACGCTTCGTCTCGGCAAAGGCCGAAGCCACGACTTCAGCGGCGCCCGCAGTACCGGAATCAATCAGCACGTCCGCCGGCCCATTGAACAAAGTGACTTTGGAATCAGCGTCGAAGGACTTCAAAACCTTCTGCTCGCGACCAATTGTTTTCGCGATCGGTCCTTCGCGTACGAAGAAATTGGCGACCGTAACGCCTTCCTGAATGTCGCCTCCCGCGACACTACGCAGATCGACGACAATCTTTTGCGCGCCTTGCTTCAGTAAGTCCTGCAGCCGCGCCTTTGCGTCCGCGGCTTCGCCAGCATCGAGGCTGTTGATTCTCAGTACGCCGATCTTTCCAGGTTCCATGTGCCCTTCAGCGGCCGGTGCGCGGAAAGTGCCGCGCTTGACCGTGAGGGTCAACGGGCGGGCACGCAAGATGCGCAGCTTTACTTCGGATCCCGGCGCCCCATTCAACAGCTGCCGCGCATCGTACAGGGAAATATCGCGGGTCGCTTTGCCGTCGATGTACTCAATCACATCACCCGCACGCACGCCGGCTTGATCGGCCGGTGAGCCCTTGATGGGAGCAACCACGTACAAGAACGAGGACGCCTGCGAGAGTTCCGCGCCGATCCCCACCTGATTGTTCTTGGCGCCTGCGCGATAGTCTTTGACCTGTTCGGGCGTCAGATATGTCGAATACGGGTCAAGGCCATAGGCCAGGCCACGCAACGCGCCGGCGCGAACTTTCTCCATGTTCGGCTCATCGACATAGTCGTTCTGGAATGTGCGACAGCACGCTCTCGAAAATCTTCTGCTGCGCGTTGGGGTCGTTCGCCGGCTGTTGCGCCCTCGTTGCCAGCCACGCGCCGGCGATTGCATACATCGCCAACGACGCCGAAAGAACAATCATCAGGAATTTGCTTTTAAATGACATCAGTTCATCCTCAGGAAAAATCGAGCCGCGGCCGCTTCGTCTTTGCGCCAATTTCGAGCTTCAGCGGAACCCCTGTATATTAGCCTCTGCTTTGATGCACGCGCAAGCAGCATGCGCGCTGCTAATTTCATCTAAAATCACTTGTCGGGTCGCTCATCACACAGTGCGGAGAATCTCCGCGAAATCAACAACCCGCCGCCAGGTCGTCTGTTGGCGATTGATCTTGGTGCGAAGCGCGTCGGTATCGCCGTGACGGACGAATTGCACCTTACTATAACCGCTCTCGCATACGTCGAGCGGCGCAACTGGAAAGACCTGCTGCGCCAGGTCTCGGTAATTATCGAGAGCTATGATGCACGCGGGCTGATTATCGGTTTGCCCTTGAATCTCGATGGCACGAAAGGTCCGGCGGCTGAGGACGCCCTGCGGATTGCCGGGAACTTTGGTAAATCGCTCAATATACCAGTGTTTTTGCAGGACGAGAGATTGACGAGCCTGGCCGCCGAATCAGATCTGAAATCACGCGGAGTGGCGACGCGCGAGATTGAGAAGTTGGTTGACAGCCAGGCTGCCGCCATCATCCTGCGCGACTTTGTCGCCGAGCGGGACCGAAGCAACGCTGGGAACCCACTAACTGAACCACCCCCTGATGAGACTTAAGAAACCAATCAAGCGAATCCTGCTGGCCATTCTATTGCTTCTGATTGCGGCCCCCGCTGCCTTCGCGCTGTGGCTCTATCGTGAAATGCGCTCACCGGTTTCCCACGCGATGGCCAGTGAGTACATTGAAATACCGAAACGCTCGACTCCCGAAAGCATCGCCAACAAACTCGCCGCCGAGGGCGTGATCCGGCGCAAGTGGCCACTCTTGCTCTACATCAAGCTCACCGGCAGCGCCAAGCTGATCAAGGCGGGTGAGTATCGCTTCCCTTCTCCCATAACGCCGTTGGGTGTGCTGAAGAAGCTTGAAGAAGGCGAACAGCGTTTGAGCCGGTTTACAGTGATCGAAGGGTGGACTCGTTGGGACATCGCCGATGCGCTTGTACACATGCCTGAACTGAACCTCGCAGACAAAGAAGAGGCTCTTAAATTGATCGACGATACCTCGGGAATTCGCGATCTGGATCCTGAGGCGAGGAATTTAGAAGGCTATTTATTTCCTGCGACCTACAGCTTCCCGCCGGACACCAAAGCCGCGGCGGTAATTGCCGGCATGGTCAAACGCTTCCGACAGGAATGGACCTCAGAACGCGCCGAACGGGCGCGAGCTTTGGGTATGTCACCGCGCCAGATCGTGATCATCGCATCTTTGATTGAAACCGAGGCAAAGCTAAGAGACGATCGGCCGCTGGTCGCATCGGTGATCTACAATCGCCTGAAAAAGAGCATGGCTCTCGGAATTGATTCGACCATCGTTTATGCCTCGAAGCTGGCGGGCAAATGGCGTGATGACGGCAAAGTCTATCTGAGCGATGTTAACCGGCGCTCGCCTTACAACACGCGAATTTTCTCTGGTCTGCCTCCCGGACCGGTGGGAAACCCCGGCGAGAGTTCAATCGATGCTGCTTTGAATCCCGCTGACACCGACTATCTTTATTACGTTCGTGATCCAAATCGCGATGACGGCGCGCACAACTTCTATAACAATTCTGCCGATTTCGAAAAAGGGGTGAAGGCGCTGCGAGAGTGGGAAGCGAAGCAGCAGGGTCGTTAGCTAGGTCTTCCGAATCCGCTTCAGATCGTGACGCATAACTGGTCGTGACGCCTGTCGTTCCGCCACGACTTTGAAGCCTGCGCGTTTGAACGCCGAGGCAGTTCCGGTGAAGACATTCGATGTGCTCGCCGGGTGCGCGCTTTCAACGGGATAAGCCTCGACCGCCGGCGCGTTGCCGCGCTTGGCGGCTATCAACGCGGCCTTGATTAGCGCCGACATCACCCCGCGCCCACGATAGTTGCGCCGGACATAAAAACAAGAGATAGACCAGACAGGTTGTCTGTCAACGCGGGCAAAGAATCGCGTCCGATCGAGCCACCGTAAATCATCTCGCGGCGTCAGTTGGCACCAGCCCACGGCGCGTTCACCATCAAACGCAAGCAAACCCGGCGGCGGCCCGTGCTTCACAATATTTCGAAAAGCGATTCGATTATCGTCGCGCGGCCGCTTGTGATATTCGCTGCCAATCCTCCAGTACATGCACCAGCAACCGTTACAGGCCCCGGCTTTACCGAACAGGTCCTCGAACGCCGGCCAGAGATCGCGAGTTAGTGGACGGATCGTGAGCATTGTTAATGTGGCTTGGTGTGAATTCGTGTGATTTCAGGGAATCGTTTGCTTTTCGCGGCAACGACACTGATCCACGATTCACGCGGATTAACCTAAGGCAATTGGCTTTAGTCCTGATTTGAAATGCCCTGCCGGCGAATCGCTACTGGCCCAACCCTTCACTCCGCAACAATTCCTGAAAGCGAGCATCGTGGCGCAGGGCATCGAATTTTGGATGGCAGTTAATAAGAATCGCCCAGGAGGTTCGTTCTTTAAGAGTCTGGCCAAGATAGTTCAACGCCAGATCGTTGTGGCCCAGAGATGCGTTGAGTTGTGCGAGCCCGAACGCAACCCGTTGCCCATGTCGAGCGTTTTCCTGTTCTTGACTCAGCCACGCCTCCATCGCGCCGCGGTAGCCTGAATTGGCAAATCCGCGCCTCATCGCCTCAGCCAAAGGTTTGCTGTCGGAGAGTTCGAAAGCTTTCTCATATTCGGAAACCGCATCCTGATAACGATCTGCTCCCTCATAGGCCTCAGCAAGTTTGTAGTGTGCCCCCCAGAAATCGGGATCGAGATCGACAGTAGCTTTCAGCTGCACGATAGCCGGTTCAAATTGCCGGTTGAAATAAAGCACCCGCCCCAGGTTGGAGTTAATCGGAAGCGATAGCGGATCCAGTTGCTCCGCCTTCGCAAGTTCCTGCAAGCTCTCATCAAAGCGGCGCTCGAAAGCCAGGTGCAGCCCATACCAGTGATGAGCGTTCGCATAGTTTGGGCTCAAGGCAATCGCAGTCTTGAACTCTTTCTCAGCTTCGCCCCAATTCCAGTCATAGAGCGTCTCGAGATAACCGAGTGAGCTGTGTGGCTCAGCCAGCGTGTTGTCGAGAGCAATGGCCTTCTGGGCCGCGGACCTGGCCCTGGGAACCGCTTCGTCGGCCGGGAGCATGTTGTAGTCATAAAGCAGCACATAGGAATCAGCCATCCCGGAATAGGCTCGCGCAAAGCCGGGCTCCTGATCGATCGCTTGCTGGAAATATGAGATCGCCTTGTTCAGGCTCTCGGCGGTTCGCTTGTTCCAAAAGTAAATTCCCTTTAGGTAAGCATCGTGGGCCTGCGGGCTCTCGGTATGCCGGCGAGCCAAAAGCTTTTTGTCTTCGCCGCTGAGCTGGGGAACGACTGCGTCAGCGACGCGTTGCGAAACAGAGTCTTCAAACGCAAAGATGTCCTGAAGATTCTCGTCGAATTGATTTGACCAGAGCGGCTTTCCTTGCGCGACGCTCCAGAGCGTGGCCGTAATCCTGACGTGATCGCCAAGCTTCTGGATGTTGCCTTCGAGCACTGCGTCGACTTTTAATTCCCTGCCGGCGGCGATTGGATCCTGATTTACATTCGTGTACTTGCGGATGGTGCTGGTGGGGCGAACCGCAACCTCTTTTAGTCCGGTAAGGCGGTTGATTAAATCGTCAGCCACTCCCAACTCCAGGTATTCGTCATTTGCTTCAGAGTTTATCGGCTTAAAAGGAAGCACTGCGATCGACCTTACTGGCGGCGCGGCCGTTGCAGTGCGACCGTGCGATATCCGCCAGAGCGGAATTGCCAGCAGGCCAACCGCCACCACGCCGGCTCCCAGGACCGCCAGCACAGCTCTGCGCTGCAGCGGCGCACTCTTGGCGACGCTGGTTATGTCCTTCTTGACGGGCGCATCAACTTCTGTCTCTGTCGCCAGCCACTCGGTCTTCTCGCGCGCAACAATGCGAGCCCGCACGCGATTGTGAATGACCAATTCGCTCTCGTATGAAGGTTCAGATACTTCGGCAACGAAACGATAACCGCGTTTAGGCACCGTTTCGATAAACGGCCGGCCGTCGTCTGATGCACCCAGGGTCTTGCGGAGGGTCGAGATGTTGACCGCCAGATTGACCTCTTCGACAAAGGTATCGGGCCACACCTCCTCCATCAATTGGTTTTTTTCCAACAAATGGCCTCGATGACGAACGAGCACGACCAGCGTGTCGAATACTTTCGGCGCCAGCGGGAGGTGCTCGCCATTGCGGGAAAGAATCCTTTCGGTCGCGTCGAGCCGGAATTGACCAAACTCAAAAATATGGTTTTCGCCGTTATTCATGGGTTGAAGGGCGAATTAATGACGGATTAAAGAAATCCCAAAGGTTTCTAAAAGACTTCTTCACGACAAAAGCCGCAGCATCGGACGCGCTGGAGGAGGAGAACTCGTTTTGGGGACACAGCGGTTGGCATTTTAGCGCGGTGGCTCCGCGGCGGGCAACGAAATCAGGGCGGGTCAGGATCATTTCCGGGCACACGCAGTCAGTTAGGAGAATAATCATGAGAAAAAAGACGTATGGCCTGGCTGCCTTACCGAGTCTTCAAATACTTGTCGTGCTTATGCTGATGGGCCCACAGGCCGCATCGGGACAGCAGCGGCAGGGATCGGCCCCGGTCACTGTCGTTAACGACCCAAGTAACCCGGTTCCCACCGTGGTCACCGGAACCACTAATATTTCGGGTGATGTAAACGCAAAGCAGGCCGGATCCTGGACTGTGAATGTCGGAAACATTCCCGCAGTCGAAGCACAACAAAGCGGCGCCTGGAAATTCGCGATCGACCCGCTGCAGAACGTTGTTCAGGACACTGGCGCAAACACGCGGCTGGACACCGCCAACAGTCATTTGGCAAACATTGAGACAGCCACGAGCCAGCTCAGATTCGATGGGTCGGGAAATCTCAAGACGTCGCCTCAGGGAACGCAGAACGTAAACGTCGTGGGCGGCACAATCACCACTTCTCCGGCACTGGCTTCGAGGGAAGAGGTCATTCTTGACACGATTGATCCGCAAACTGACAACATTTATGGCTTTCTTACTCCAATTAACACTTCCACCATAATTATCTCAACCGAAAACGATATCGATGTTCAAATCACACCTTTTTTTTCTGGTGGGTCGCAAGGCGTTGGCTTAGGCCACATAAGTGGTGGTCAATTGGTAGTGATCAATCTGACGCAGCAGATACCCGTAGGCGGTTTCCGCGTTTTCAACCGCGCTCTACTCACCCATGCCACGTTCAGAATCGCTGCTTTAGGCAACTAGCAAAAGGATTCTCGGATCGTCTGACAGAAAGGAGCAAGAAATGACCGAACCAATCACTTATAACTTGAACTTTGGAATGTCGAATCTGAATCTGGCCCTTACGGACGACAGATTCGTCTCGCGTGGATCGATGCAGAATGTTGATGTGCCGTTATCGTCTCTGCGCAACTTCTGTATCGTGCCCACAAAGAACGGCGCCGGAGCCTATGACTCTGAATTAATCGTGTCCTGGAACGACGCCGGGAAATCAAAATCAAAAAAAATCTACGTGCGCGGTTCTGACGCCTCGTTTCAACAATTTCTGGCTGCATTAAAGCAAAAGCGTCCGGACGCAAGCTTATTACATCTCGATCCAAAGTCTGCCCAGAAGCAAATGGGTGTTCTCAGTACGAATAAATTCGGCTGGATCGTCGCTTTGGGCATCGTCGGTCTCGTGCTGGTAATCGCGCTCGTGCTCGGAATAATGCGGTAACCCAGGCTGCAGGTTTGAAGAACGCTACTTGACAGCGAGGCTCAGACTAAATGCGAAAAACTCGCCATACCGAAATTGCGATCGAGCTTGATCAGGTCATTACCATCACCCGTCGTCCGCGGGTCTTACTTGATTGGTGTTCGGCCTGCGGATCGACTGTCGTCACGGTCACCCTCGAAGAGGGGTCGTCATTAGTAAGCATCAGCACATTGGCGATTGTCAGAATGGTCGAAGCGCATCAGGTTCACTTCACTGAGACCAAAGGACTGATTCGTTTGTGTCTGCGATCGCTACTGCAAGCGATTGAAGCTGCAACATCGAGCCACACGGATTCGCGCACCGGCGGCAATCCGGCACGCATATAGCTCAAAGGGAAGATTGGGGGCCCGACCCCGATTTGACTGAAAACATAGGGACAACAACTGTTCTGTTCCTATTTCAATCGCATTAAGGAGGTTGAATCGTGCTCAAAGGTACAAACTTGTTCATCGCGCTTGCTCTTGTTCCTTGCCTGACGTTACTGAATGAGGAGCGAAGAGTCTCAGCCGCTGATGGCAACTCGGTAGTTTTCAAAACGTCGATTCAGGTAAGTACGACCCAGGTAAGATCGATCAAGCACGCGGATGGCATGTGGTACGACGATTATTGGCATTGGGCGCCGCGAATCAAATTCAATGTGCAGGGACCGTTGCAGGGCGGCAGCCAGCTGTCGACTGAATTTTTTCTGCCGGGCGAAAGGTCCTGGATCAAATACGATTGCAAGACTCCCGATGTCGGCCAGGGTCAGATAGGCAAGATCGAGTGTGGCTTTGGATTGTCAGAACGGGAGTTGAAAGGCATCAAAGACACCGGTGATTTTTCGTTTAAGATTCAAATGAAGAACGAACTCGCAGGGACCAATGCGACGCTCTTCTCCGGCCACTTCAATGTCAAAAGATTTAATGCCGAGCCCGACTTACCCGTGAACAAGAATCATTGGCTCTACTATGTCGATTACGACTGGGAGCTGCCGCTGGGCATGGTCTGGTACCCGCGGCCGTATCGGAGCGCCGACGGCGTCGAGTACTACAACGATTATGCAACCTTATCGTCTGCTTTCTGGTTTAAGTCAGGCGAGATTAGAGAGGGCAACGCGGCGGGTTACCTATTTTACCAGGGCAAAGAGCTCAGCAATACAAAATCTCATGGCCATGTAGTTGGTGAGATTGCGACTGCTGCCGGCGGACCTAATTGTCCTTACAACTATCAGCGAGTGCAGTTTGAGTTCATGGACGTCTTTGCTTTTGCTGCGGATCACCGATCGCATCCCGGATTCTATCTGAACGAAAATCCAGGCGACTATGAAGTTAAGGTGCTGCGGGAGGGAAAACTGGCCCGGGCGCTAAAGTTTACGGTCGGCTCAGATGGGAAGCTCGTGGACAACGGCATCGTCTCGGCCAATAACATCCTCGGCTTTCGCATCATCGTTCCGGCGCAAGTACTGGGTGACACGGACGGTCAGTGGGATCGCAGTGCCTGGAAGACGGCGATGCTTTACGGCAACCCGATGAGTGGATTCACCGCGCCGTGAAGAGCGGTGGTTTAAGCTTGATCTTTGTGTGAATTCGTGTGATTTCGTGGATCGTTCTTATCCACCATGCAGACTGATCCACGAATTCACACGAAACCACACGAAAGGATTAACCAGGCTTGTCATTTGAACTGCCACTCAAGTCCGATACGAATCGTCCGCGGCGGCTGGATGGCTAATGGTACTCGCAGGTTGAATTGCGGACCCGTCAGATCTGATTCGCGCGTGTCGCGGCTCAGATTCAGCAGATTGAACAGGTCCGCATCAAACGACAGCTTGCTGCGCTTGATAGTTAAGGCCCGTGACACCCGCAGATCCAAAGTAGAACTCTGATTAGTTCGGAAGGCGCCCTGATCGCCGCGCGCGGTCGCGCGCACGAAAAACGGACCCTGGTTGAATCCATCGACAAATAGCAGCCGGCCAAAAACGAGTCCATCGAAATACCGGGCGATAACTCCCACGCGCAGGCGATAAGGCGCTTCGTAATATACGTTCAGTTTTCCTGTGAACCCGCGATCAAAGAAGGTTCTGCCCGTGGCGAACAGTAGTGTGTTTGGATCAGCATTGGAGGCTGCAAAGATCGACTGGTCCGTGACGATGAAACCAGGATCATTTTGAAAGACTTCGTTACCGGGGTTTGTCGGATAGCTCGCATGCATCGCCGTAAAATTCAGTAAGCCTTGCCAATGACCGGCTAGCGATCGGACCATTTCGACTTCCAGGCCTTTATCGCTGCCTCGATACCCTGGCGGATTCGAAAGCAAGAAAGAGTCCTGGCCCAGCGCCTGCGGCAGGCGGTTGTAAAGCGTCACCGGCCGGTCATCAAAAGTACCAACGACTCCATCTTCTCCGGGATCGATTACCAGTCGCGGAGCATAATTCGAAAACGGTACGCCGGCGTTGATTACCGCGAGCAGGTGACGATCGTCGCGGCGAAAAAAGCGAGCGCGAATAACGAAGTGCTCGCCGAGTTCCTTTTCCACCTCTGCGCTGACTTCATCAACCAGCGGCCGCCGCAGATTCGGGTCGACGCCTGAATACGGTCCACCGAAGACGCGCAGCAGCGGACCTATTTCAAGGGGCTGAGGCGTACGATCGTTGTTAGCGTCGCGCCATTGAAATACCTGGCCGCCAAGCGCCGCTGGATTTCCAAAGTCGAGATCACGACCGTATAAAAGATCTCCGTAGCGCGCGTAACCACCCCGCAGGGTCAGTCCGATCAACGGCAATCTGGTCACGAAACCAGCGCGCGGCTCAACGGTGGTCCAGCTGACTCGATTGCTAGCCTCGCGTGAATGCCCCCCCGAGCTCTCGAGTCGCAACCCAAACGGAATCGCCAGCCAGTGAGTGGGCCGCCAAGCATCCTGTACGAACCCGGCAAAATCCGTCACGTGCTGCCGAGCTTCCGTCGGAGCGTTCCAGCGCACCACTTCGGCGGCGGCGCCGGCAACCAGAATCTGCTCGAATACACCTCTTACATCCCAACGATTCTCGATTCTGCCTTGATCGATAGTTGCTCCGACCACAGCACTGTGACTGCCGAGAGGTCCGTTATGGACCATTTGAAATTGTGCAAACGCCTGGTAACGCGTTCGGGTGCCTGCCAGCGAGAACGGTGTAGCTCCGGTAATCGTCAGCTGCGGCAGGTTAATCGTGGCCGGCGCCACAGTTCCGGGCTGTGCTCCAGACGAAACATTCGCGTGAGCAACTCCAAACCCGAACTCCAATCTTGAGTTCACGCTCGGAGCATTAGACCAACGCGCCTGGAATTGATGAAAGTTATCATTTCTGCGTCGCGAGGCTTCCGGTGATATGCGAGGGTCGGCATCTTCTGCGGAGTTGAAAAGGTGCTGGCCGGCATAAAGCAGGCTGAGTTGCTTGCTGCCACGTTGAAAGGGCGTGAATTCAGCCAGCCCATGAAGTGCGTGAGCGTCTATCGGCGCCGCAAAGCCACCGAGAGTTTTGGACAAGTTTTGACCTGACAGCGAAACGAAGAAAGGAAGCTTGATCTCAGCCACGGGAAGTTCGCCGGAGACTTGTCCGCTCGCATCCACGAGATGCCGCAAACGCTCCGGACCCGCAAAGCCGAGTTGGGCCAGGCGCGCGGTCATGTTGTCACTTTGCAAGGCGCGATTGGAAAAGAAACCGCGAACAGCTGCGTGCAGAGTCGATTCCGGTTGCGGTGTCATTAAAATCACATTGGAACCCGCGCCGGAGAGGGAGGCCGGCTTCGCTCCGGCAATTGTGAACACGTCAGCCAGCGCGTCGAAATCGGGATCCGTCAGTGCGGCACCGGGAAAGTACGGGTCGGTCACATCAAAGCCATTCAGGTTGTACTCAT
>AP72_2010_repI_A001DRAFT_1000117_pt1 | contig 16410 bp, 14 predicted proteins | sample AmaPasrepliIA001_FD_9535 | JGI IMG/M metagenome (IMG submission 9535)
AGCCGTGGAAGCGCGTCGTCGGGCGTGAGTGGAAGGTGAACTCTTCATTTGCGGCATTGCCGTCGTCCACAGCATCCGTGATTCCGAGCCGCTCGATATCGATACCCGGCATATGGCTGATCCGGGCACTCCACTCTTCAGGTGGAAAATAGATCTCTTCCGGCCGTACCAGCGATCCAACNCCGCTGCGCTCATGGCGGTCGTTGACTTTGTTCCACCACTCTTCTTGCTTTGCCAGAACCGCCGACGGTTCATCGACGATCACCGCAACGTTCGGCAGGAGATCGAATATATGTTGTCCCGAACCGGCAACCGGCGCATAAAACTCCCAGCCCGGGAACACGGTCACTCCGGTCGCAGCGATTGCCTGTTCGACCTCCGCCTCGGTGCCGGTGAGACGTCTGCCGGATAGACGTGTGTGAATCACGCCGAGAACGCGCTCGTTGACTGGAGTTTCGGTGAGCGGCAGAAGTACTACCTCGTCGACAGGCGCTGCTGATCTTTGGGTGCCCGGATCGAACTTGCGGATGGTCTCCACTTCATCGCCGAAGAACTCAATGCGAAGCGGACGATCTGCTTCCGGTGGATATACATCGAGAATGCCGCCACGCAGTGCAAATTCACCCGGCATGTCAACTGCATCCGCAGAGTTGTAGCCAATCGTGCGAAGGTGTTCGAGCAGCGGATCAATATCAATCGTCTCTGCACGCCGCACAATACGAGCAAGATCGGCGTAGAACTCCGCCGAATTCAGCCGCATCGATGCCGCCTCAAGCGGCACGAGCACAATCGACGCCGCACCCGTCGCAATCTTCCAGAGCACCGAGGCGCGCTCTTCCTGAATCTCCGGATGAGGAGAGAGGTTTTCGAATGGCAGCACATCGTGCGCAGGCAACTTGAGAATGGCCCTCGGATTTACCGCCCCGGTGAGCTCCGCCATCGACTGCAGAGCCGGAAGCATCTCCTCGGCCGCGCGATTGTTCTCGACAACGACAATGAGCGGAGCACCAGCTGCTACAGACAACAGCGGAAGGTAAAGAGCCTTGGCAGAGTTTGTGAGGCCAGACACACCACGCCGCCCCGCACGACTCTTGAGGTGGGATGTCGTACGCCGGAAAACCTGGGACTTCTCAACGTCCGCTAGTAGTTCGCGGACAAAAGGCAAGACCATGGGGCAACATTCATTCTAGCAGTGGAAGGGATGGAGAATCGGGTGATCGGGCCATCGGGTGATTGGGCGAAGTAAGAAAAGCGTATCAACACTGCGCGTTGGCAATTTTGCGTATTGCAGAAGAGCCGTACGGCCGAAGCCGATCGCCGAAAGCCGAAGCCCGACTTACTTCACCCGATGACCCAATCACGCGATTCTTCTCGCCCGATTCGCCGGATTAGTGAACCGCTATGGGCCATATACACTGTCTTCCGTGAACCTGGCCTTCTTCGGCGGTACCTTTGATCCTGTACATCGCGGACACATCGCTGTCGCTGAGAGCGCGACGAAGCACTTTGAGCTTGGCAAAGTATTGTTTGTCCCGGCAGAGTTGCCGCCGCACAAGCAGGATCACACGCTTACTCCCTTCGCGCACCGAATGGCGATGGTGGCGCTAGCTACTCAGGGCCATGCAACGTTCATCCCATCAGATTTCGAGGCACAGCTCTATCGCGAAACGGGCAAGCCTAATTTTTCGCTCGAGACTATTCGCCGGCTTAAGAGCACGCTCAAGAAAGCCGACAAACTTTACTTTCTAGCTGGAATCGACGCCTTTCTAACGGTCGCCAGTTGGCATCGTGCAGTCGAGCTACTGAAAGAATGCGAGTTCATTGTGGCAAATCGTCCCGGATATTCCCTCGGCGACATAGGCGGCGCACTTCCTGAGCAACTTCGGCCGAGGCCTGATGTCTTGAAGGCGGCGAGCAAAGCAGGCGGCGGACTAGCGCCCTCGGGAGCAGTGATGGCGTTCTCTGGCGTGACTCTGCATTTGCTAGAGGATGTTTCTGAGCGTGTCTCGTCCACACAATTGCGCACCGCTGCAGCTTCTTCCGGCCGGAAGCTTGAGGGATATGTTGGAGATGCTGTCGCTGAATACATCCGCAAGACACGCCTCTACCGCTAGCCTGCCACTTCTGACAGACCAGCCGCGACAGATGCCCCCATGGCGGCTATGGCAAAGAAATCACGGCGCTGAAATCTTTCACAGACTAGAATCGAGTATAGGAAAACCCCAACTACGGAGAAGAATCCAACCACACGAATGAATGCCCAGATCCGAAGCCAGGTAGCGTCCGCCGTTCAGGCTTGCGAAGAGAAAAAAGGCGAGGACATCAGCATCCTCGAAATGGACAAAAATTCCTCGGCATTCACCGACTACTTCCTTATCTGCACCGGAAAGAACCCTCGCCAGATTCAGGCCATTGCTGACGAAGTGGAGCTCCGCCTGAAGAAGTCAGGGGTCCCGGCTAACCAGGTTGAAGGTTACAACCAGGCCGATTGGATACTGATCGATTATGTGGACTTCGTGGTCCATATATTCTCCGAGGCATCGCGCAAGTTCTATGATCTGGAGCGGCTCTGGAAGTCGGCCCGTAAGGTCACGGTTGGCGATCTCAAGAAGCCTGCGCCCGGTCGACGTGCTCTCAAGTCCGCGCGCACGAAAGCTCCTGCGAAACTAGCATCCCGGACGCGCAGCGCCGGGGGTCGAAAACCGGCCCGAGTCGCTGCACACCGTCGTAAGTCCTCTTAATGAAACCTGCGAATGTACTCACGCGCTTCTCGGATCGCGTGGATGACTACATTAAGTATCGTCCGGGATATCCTTCTGAAGTCTTCGTGTACTTAGAGATCGCTGCGGACTTAGTTCTAAATTGGTAATTGCCGATATCGGCTCAGGACCGGGAAACCTGGCCCGGCTCTTCCTCGAAAACGGCAATGAGGTGTTTGCGGTAGAGCCAAACGCCGAAATGCGCAATGCAGGCGAACAGCTACTCGGAGCTTACCGCCAATATCACAGCGTCGAAGGAGCAGCAGAAGACACACATTTAGCTACCAGTTCCGCTGACTTCATTACGGCTGCGCAGGCATTTCACTGGTTTGATTGGCGACGTGCAAAAGCTGAATTCAAGCGAGTTCTAAGATCAGGCGGCTGGGTTATTTTGATCTGGAACGATCGGCGATTTGAATCAAGTCCCTTTCAAAAGGACTACGAGCAGCTTCTTCTCCGATATGGAACCGATTATGCGCATGTGAAGAACGAGGGAAAAGCCGCGGTAGAGGCCATCACCGAATTCTTCGCTGGCCGATTCGAAAAAGTCTGTCTGGACAGCTCGCAATTCTTTGACTTCGCGGCTCTCCAAGGCCGTTTGCTCTCCGCGTCCTACGCGCCGAAGCCAGATCATCCCAACCATGACCTGATGGTGGCCGAACTCGAAAGAATTTTCCGCAAACATGCGAATGACGCGAGCGTTGCCTTTGAGTACGATACCAACATCTATTTCGGACAGCTCGAGTGAAGCTGCGCGTTGTGTGGATCGCGCCGAAGTCACGCAGCAAAGAACCGGCCTACGACGCGCTCACACGTGAATTCGTGAATCGCATCTCGAAATATCAATCCATCGAAGCCTCTGGTGTGCCGAGTGAAGCCGCTCTGCTGAAGCTGCTTGAACAATCGGTCAGCCGCACGAAGCCGCTGCTGGTTGTGCTCGACGCTCGAGGCAAAGAGATGACCTCCGAGCAGTTCGCCGAGTTCATCGAGGCCCAGCACTCAGCAGACGTGCAGCAACTGGTCTTCGCCATTGGTCCAGCAGATGGATTCAGCGACGCAGCTCGTCGAGCTGCAAACAAGATCGTCTCACTCGGTCAGATGACACTTCCCCACGAACTCGCGCGGGTGGTCCTTCTCGAGCAAATCTATCGGGCATTTACAATAATCAGGAAACATCCGTACCACTGCGGACATTAGTCCGGCCAGAAAGCGCCAACCTTCCAGAATGACTGACGTTCGCCGCGGTCTCATCATCGTCAACACGGGTCCCGGAAAGGGAAAGACTACCGCCGCAATGGGGATGGCGTTACGCGCCGTGGGCAACGGCATGAAAGTTCTCATGCTGCAGTTCCTGAAAGGATCGTGGCATTACGGCGAGCTCGATGCAGTAAAAGCCTTCGGCGAAAACTTCATCATGAAGCAGCTCGGACGCGGTTTCGTGAAGGTCGGCGGAGCTGAGACCGATCCCGAAGACATCCGCATGGTAGAAGAAGCGTGGGAGGAGAGCCGCAAGGAAATCCTATCCGGAAAATGGGACCTGGTAATCCTCGACGAAATCAACTACGCCATCAGTTATGGCATGTTAGATCCAGAAAAAGTCGTTGAGGCGCTCAAGCAGAAGCCCGAAATGGTGCACGTAATCTTGACCGGACGCAACGCCCATCCGAAAATCGTTGAAGTCGCCGATACAGTCACTGAGATGCGCCAGGTGAAGCACGCATACGAGGCCGGTATTCTGGCGCAAAGGGGAATTGAGTACTAGATGACATGGTTTAAGCGGGAGAGTTCCGAACTGGATTCCTCAGGCGAGAAGCGCGTTCGGACCGAGGGTTTGTGGGAAAAGTGCGAAGGCTGCCGCCAGATCATCTGGAAAAAGGACCTCGACGCCAATCTGAACGTCTGCCCCAAGTGCCAATATCATTTCCGCCTCGATGCTCGCTCGCGCCTCGCGATCCTGCTTGACAACAGTGAATGGGAGGAGACTGAGACCAATCTCAGTTCCACAGATCCGCTTAGGTTCGTCGATACCAAAGCCTACAAAGATAGGATTGAGAAGGCACAGAAAGAAACCGAGATCTGCGACGCTATCATCAACGCCGAAGGCGTAATCGACGGCAAGCCGGTAATCGCCAGCGCAATGGAGTATCGGTTCATTGGCGGAAGCATGGGAGCAGTAGTCGGAGAAGCCATTACGCGCGCGATCGAGCGGGCCATCGAAAAACGTAAGCCGCTCATCGTCATTTCCGCATCCGGCGGTGCGCGCATGATGGAAGGCGTCGGCTCTCTCATGCAGATGGCAAAGATCTCTGCCGCGCTCGCCAAACTCGACGATGCAGGCCTGCCCTACATCTCAGTACTAACCGATCCCACAACAGGAGGGGTAACTGCCTCCTACGCGATGCTTGGCGACATTAATATCGCTGAACCCGGCGCGTTGATCGGTTTCGCAGGCCCGCGCGTGATCGAGCAGACTATCCGCCAGAAGCTGCCGGAAGGCTTCCAGCGCAGCGAGTTTCTACTCGAACACGGAATGCTCGACGCAGTAGTTCACCGCAAGGACCTGAAGCTGTACTTGTCGCGGGCGCTCTCGTTTATGGCGGCGTAAGTCTCCATCAGGGTGATGCAGGCATGTGCCTGCTGCGCAGGCGAGAACGACTGGCTCTTGTGTTCAAATAAAGTCTGAATGGGCAGCCCATTAGGTCTCATCGCCGGTAATGGCCGTTTTCCCTTTTTGGTGCTCGACGCAGCGCGAGCAAGAGGCGAACAAGTCGTCGTCGCGGCTATCAAGGAAGAGACCGAGCCCGAGATAAGCCAGCGGGCCGAGCACGACTCCGGCATTCGCCTGCATTGGTTGTCACTCGGCGAACTATCAAAGCTCATTGAAACGTTCCAGCGCGAGGGTGTGAGCCGCGCCATCATGGCGGGGCAGGTAAAGCACAAGCAAATCTTTTCCAGCATTCGGCCTGACTGGCGCCTGGCCAAGCTTCTGCTCTCGATTCGCACGCGTAATACTGACGCGCTGCTCGGCGCTGTGAGCAAGGTACTGGGCGATGAGGGAATCACGCTTCTAAGTTCGACTTCATATCTGGAGCCGCTGCTCGCTCGGGCGGGAGTGCTCACGAAACGGGCACCGAATCAAAGTGAGCAGAAGAATGTCTCTTACGGCCGGGCAGTTGCGCTTCATCTCGCGCAATACGACGTCGGACAGACTGTAGTGATCGCTGAATCTGCATGTGTGGCAGTAGAAGCGATGGAAGGTACCGACGCCACCATTCTGCGCGCTGGCGAGATTATGCGCACACTACATCACGAAGACACTCGAGAGTCATTCCTGAGTCGTGCGTTGACAGTCGTGAAGGTTGCGAAACCAAAACAGGATTTGCGCTTCGATGTCCCGGTAATTGGCGTGAAGACTATCGAGGTTATGCGGCGTGCAGCCGCCACGTGTCTAGCGATTGACGCACAGCGATGTCTGCTTCTAGACGGACAACGAATTGTCGAAGCGGCGGATGCGACAGGGATTGCGATCATAAGCTCTGAGCCGTGATCGATCCCTGATAAATTCGTGTTCTACGATGAGTGATCGTGCACAATCCGCCATCCTTCCTTCAGGCGTTTGCACAGCAGCGTGGTGAGTCCTTCTAACCTTTTGCCATCTTTCATTTCGAGATGCCATCGGGCAGTAACAAGAGCCGCGTTCGATCCGAGCATCTGAACGGTCTCGTCTGTGAAGCTCAGCTTGCCCATCTCTTTGCCGGTGCTTGGTATTTATCGCGATAACGCTGCAGCGTTGACTCCCATCCTCTTATGATCTGATCGCCGGAGAAGAACGTTACATCAGGCGAATGCCAGTAGCCTTGCATGAAGCCGACAAGATCGCCGCGATTCCATGCAGCGGTCTGATCGTCCAGAATCTGACGAAGGTCATTATCCGGGGTTTGTCTGATTGCGAATGGGCTGAAGATAATGAACAGAGCGAGAATCCTGGTCATGGCGACCGAGTATAGACAAGTGTTCAGATCGCAACTTGATTTCCACCAAAACCGGTCCGAAATGGCAAGTTGAAACTATTCCGAAACAGCCTCACAAACACTGCCTCGCTAGTAACCTCCGGGGATGCCCATTTTGTTGACCTTTAAGGTAAGTTGCTGTAATTTCCGGCTCGGGATTCCCTTGCTCCGGCCGAAACAACGGCTTGAATCCGCTAATTACCACATAACACGAGACTTGGAAGTCATAGGATAAGCAGTTCGTCTGTTACAAGTAGCATGGTGCCCACGGTGGAGAAGATTGGACGTTACGAGATCGTAGGCGAGATTGGCCGCGGCGCAATGGGGCTCGTCTATCGCGCGGTTGATCCCAATATTGGCAGGACCGTCGCCCTTAAGACCATGCGGCTAGACGTGCATGGTATGGATTCCGAGGAATTGCTGCGGCGCTTCCGCTACGAGGCGAAAGCTGCCGGAGCAATGAACCATCCCAATATCGTCACCGTCTACGACGCCGACGAGACCCAAGGCCTCTTCTACATCGCGATGGAGTATCTCGAAGGCCAGACGCTCCAGTCGATCATGGTGGAAAAGGGCACTATTCCCGGCGACCAGATCGTTGAAATCGCCAAGCAGGTGGCGGCTGGACTCGATTATGCGGCCGAAATGAAAGTCATTCACCGCGATATAAAGCCGGCGAACATCATGATCACGCGCCAAAACGTTGCGAAGATCATGGATTTTGGCATTTCTAAAGCTGCCGGAAGCATGACGCACAGCGGCCAGGTCCTGGGAACTCCGAACTACATGTCGCCCGAACAGGTAAAGGGTCATGACCTCGACGGGCGAGCTGATCTATTCAGTTTTGGAGTTGTGCTTTATGAGATGGCGACTGGGGAGCGGCCATTTACTGGCCAGAACGTCACAACCATCATCTACAAAATCGTTCACGAAAATCCGATTCCGGCCAGCGAATTGGAGATGACGGTTCATCCCGGCATCAGCGCGGTGATTGCTAAGTGCCTCTCGAAGAACCCGGCGGACCGTTATCAAAGCGGAGCGGAACTTGTACGCGACTTGGAGAACTATCGTTCGTTCGGGTCTGACGCTGATACTACTTCGGTCCTGGCTGAGGAAGTTAGGGCGCAAGCGATTGCCGGGTCCGGAATCTCGGTCGCAGCTGCAGCATCAGCCAGTGGACCGATCTTAGCTCGTTCTTCTGGCTCCTTCGCTGCCGAGGCTGTGCAGCGGGCGCCGATCGTTAATGCATCGGCGGTACCAATGGCGCCGCAGCAGCCTACAGAAGTCAGACAACCTGGCTCCGTAGCCACTTCTGCAACCCGAATATGGACTAAGAGAGGGAGGACGGCAGCGATTGCAGTGCTTTCTCTCACTGGGCTGGTGGCTGGAGCTACCTTGGTCGCCGGAAAGTATTGGAAGAGGCCCGATGAACCCGCTGCGACTCAGCAAGTCCAAATGCGAGCTTCGGCTTCTGCGCGGCCAACAACTCAGACTCATTTCGCAAGTAGCAGGAGGGTTGAGTCAACGACCTCCGGAGAACGCGTGGAGATTCGGTTTAGCTCCAAGCCTCAAGGAGCGGCTGTGCAGATCGACGGCCTGACGAGCGCGGCCTGGACTACCCCCTTCAAGGCATCGGACTTAAAGGTCGGCCCGCACAATGTCGTATTCAATAAGCCAGGTTACAGCGAGGAAACGCGGAGGATCGAGCTCACCTCGAGCAGTTCGTCATATCACATCAACTTGTCTCCGGTGATCACATCGGTTTCAGTGACGAGTGAACCCGCTGGGGCCGACATTGATATCGATGGAAACGCAACGGGCAAAGTCACTCCGGCCCGTGTACCTGTAAAACCCGGAGAGCATAGGATCGTAGTGCGTCTGAACGGCTACCGGAGCGCCCAGGTAGTGGCGATGGTGAACAAGGCGCAGGTTTTCCGCTTTGCCCCAGTTCTGAACCCTGCAGACGCGCGCGAAGCGGGTAATTCGAGTGCGGTAAGCGAGCGTTTCAAAAAGCTCTTTGGTGGGGGTATCCCTGCAGGCAAAGGCATGATAGATTTCGTGACCAGTCCCCCGGGTGCGAAAATCGTCGTAAACGGCAAGCCAGTGGCAATTGCGACTCCGGCCCACGCCCCCTTTTCGCCGGGAACTTATCGCATCGAGCTGCGCCAGTCCGGCTATAAGCCGGTCCAGCAAACCGTGCACGTGGAAGTAGGTAAGATCTCGAAAGTGGAAGCGAAGCTGGATCCCCAATAGAAGCTGGATCTCCAGTCATTCATGAGCCGCATCATCATCTCGGCGCCTGACGGCAAGCGGGGCATGCTCGAATTGACCAAGCCACTGGTCAGTATCGGCCGAGGTGCAGCGAACGATCTGGTATTGCCCGATAACAGCGTGAGTCGCTTTCATGCGGTCATCAAGTGCCAGGACGGCCAGACTTTTATTGCTGATCGCAATAGCACAAATGGCGTTGTGATCGATGGTGAACGGATTACAGGCGAGCGTCAGCTGCAACACAACGACGTTGCGCACTTGGGCTCTTATGAACTGCGCTTCGAGGAGGTTCGCGATTCAGGAATTCTGATAAAGAGTGCAGATATTCCGCCTACATTGAACGATGTTCTTCGCGGGGGTACTCGTCGAGAAGCCCTGGCGACACAATTCTCCGGACAAATACCTGCAGAGCTTACAGATCAAATCAAGCGCCTGGAGCGGGAAAATCATCTGCTGACGATGCTGTACGACGCTGGCATCGCGCTCAGCTCCAAGCTGTCGTTGGATGGAATCTCTGAACAAGTGATGAATCTCGCGTTCCGCATTCAAGGCGTGGAACGCGGATTCATGATGCTTTTCAACGAGAGTGGCGAAGTAACTCGACAGACTGAGGTCCGTTACCGTCGCCCACAGACCGGCAGCGCGAGCCAGCCGCATATCATTCTAAGCCGCGCGATCCTGGATCGCATTCGCACCGAGCAGAAGCCCATTTTGGTCACCGACGTCGCCACGGACGAGCGCTTTCGCGGCAGTGAGAGTATGCGCATCGCCGGTCTGCGCTCCGCAATGTGCGCTCCGTTGCTGGGAAGCGGCAGATTGTTCGGCATCTTGTATGTAGACAACCTTGAGAAGCCACAGGCCTTCACTCAGGACGAATGGAATGTCTTTGCCCTCGTAGCTGCCCAGGCAGGAGCAGCGATCGATACCCTGTACGCACATGAACAGATTGCAAAGCAGGTAACGCAGCGCGCGGCTTTGGAACGCTTCCTATCACCGGAAGTGGTCGAGATGGTCGCGAAGAACCCGGAGGGAGTTCGCCTCGGCGGCATCAATCAGAAAGTCAGCATCATGTTTGCTGACATTCGGGGATTTACCACACTCAGTGAGAGGATGGAGCCTGAAAAGGTTGTCGAGATACTGAACAACTACTTCACGCACGTCACCGACATCATCTTCGATCACGGTGGAACGCTGGACAAATACCTTGGCGACGGAGTCATGGCGCTCTTTGGTGCACCGTTGAGCAAAGGCAACGATGCCGAGAATGCCGTTCGCGCTGCGCAGGCAATTCAGCGGCTTGTGATTGAGTTGAATCGTGATGCTGCCGAGCGGGAGTGGCCTGAGTTCGGGGTGGGAATTGGAATCAACAGCGGCATTGTGACCGCCGGTAACATCGGTTCCCCGAGGCGCATTGATTACACTGTCATCGGCGACACCGTGAACACAGCTTCACGTCTTATGTCGAATGCACCGGCAGGGAAGATCATCATTTCCCAAGCTACCGCGGCAGATCTCACGCCAGGAAAATTCGTCCTCACAGCCCTTAGCCCGCTCACGGTCAAGGGAAAGTCTGAGCCAATTCCAGTTTTTCGAGTGGATTGGGAGAACGAACTGGCTGCGAAACAGCCTAACTAGCCTGCCCAACACATACACATACGAGCCGCTGCGGTTAGACCATACTAAGAGAGCTTACTTCCGCTTCCAGCGCAACCCATCTTTTGTGTCTTCGAGGATTATGCCGGCGTCTGCGAGTTGTTTACGGACGGCATCNGCCTTTGTGAAATCGCGCGATTTGCGGGCTTGCTGACGCTGCTCGATCAGGGCTTCTACTTCGGCATCGCTAAGCGTAGGCTCCGCAATGGACGCATCTGGGAGCTTGCCTTCTGCCCGAGCCCACTGCAGGACTTGTTTAACCTTTTCGGCGTCGTCATCTTTCAAGACGGCGAAGACTTCATCAAAGTCAGTCAAGGCTTGTTGCAGGGCGGGAAGGTCATCACGGAACAATCTGCCATTATCAGCGGCAGCATTGGCCTCGCGAACCATGTCGAAGATTGCAGCGAGAGCTTGCGCTGTATTCATGTCGTCTTCGAGCGAAGCTCGGATCTTCTCCCTCGCGGACTTGCCCAACGCACTCATTTCCGAATTGGAGCCATCGGGAAATCGCCCTGTATCGAGGCGTGCCTTGAAATTGCGCAGCCGTTCAACAGAATTCGCCGCCTGCTTCAAACCTTCGAAGGTGAAGTTGAGCTGCTTTTGATATGGAACGGACGAGAGCAGATAGCGAATGGACGAGGGCTTGTGGCCTTTCAGAATGAGATCGCGCGGCGTGTAGAAGTTGCCAAGGCTTTTCGACATCTTCTGACCTTCCACAAGCAGAAAACGGACGTGCATCCAATATCGCGCGAAGGTCTTGCCGGTTGCGGCTTCCGATTGCGCGATCTCATTTTCGTGGTGTGGAAAGATCAAATCTTCACCGCCAAGGTGAACATCGAGCGTGTCGCCAAGGTACTCCATGGCCATCGCCGAGCACTCGATGTGCCAGCCCGGACGGCCAGACCCAATCTCGGTCTCCCATTTTGCTTCGCCTGGCTTCGGCGACTTCCATAAGGCAAAGTCACGCACGTTGTCCTTTTCGTATTCGTCAACATCGACTCGCGCGCCATCGGAGATCGCACCCATGTCCTTCTTGGACAGCCTGCCGTATGGTGGAAACTTCGCGATGCGAAAGTAGTACGAGCCGTCCTCAGTTTTGTATGCAAAATCTTTTTTCTGAAGACGTGAAATCAGCAAGGCCATTTCGGGAATGTGCTCGGTCGCTCGGGCAATCTGCTCCGGCTTCTCCAGGGAGAGAATGTTCATATCTTCGAAAAATGCCTGCTCGTACTTGGCTGCGTATTCGCGGACTCCAACTCCCTTTACCGCGGAATTACGAATGATCTTGTCATCGACGTCGGTGATGTTCATGACATGATCGAGCTTGTAACCACTCTGACGCAGGAAGCGACGGAAGAGATCGACAAAGACAAATGTCCGAAAATTCCCAATGTGACCATAGTCGTAAACAGTGGGCCCGCATGAGTACATGCGGATGCGCTTCTCTTCGAGGGTTTTCAGCTCCTCGCGTCGACCTGAGAGTGTGTTGAAGACCTGGAGCGCCATTCTTGGAGTGGAGGCTTAGACAGAATCTTCGATTCTAGGGATGGTGGTCAGCGAAGGTCAATTCACTTGACCCTGCGCCATAGAGACGCGGTATGCTGCCGGTATGCTGCGTCTCTATCGTGAGGCGTGGGACTAGATATCCAGGTTTTTCACATCCAGCGCGTTTTCTTCGATGAACTTGCGACGAGCCTCAACATCTTCTCCCATCAGCGTGGTGAAGATCGTTTCGGTCTCAGCGATGTCTTCGAGCTTGACCTGCATCAGGCTACGCACATCAGGGTTCATCGTTGTTTCCCAGAGTTGGCTTGACGTCATCTCGCCAAGTCCTTTGTAGCGCTGGACGTCGTAGTCCTTTTTGCCTTGACTCAAGACATAATCGAACAAATCGCGCGGAGATTGCTTTTCAACTGGCTCGACAGTGGATTTCCGCTTTGCAGTCCCTTTCTCTTGGCGTGCTGCTTCGGTTTCGAGAATCGGGGTCTCTGCCTCAGCCTCGCCGGCAGCCTTGGATTTCTCTACGCGTGGTGCGTGTTCGATGATGAACGGCGGATCCATGTAGGTTCCGATCTGCTTGTACTTGGAGATCATCTGCCGGTATTCGGGCGAAGTAATGAGCTCCCAGTTAATAAGCCGCTCAGCGCCATTGGAATCCACGAAGCTGACGAGCCACGTGTTGTGCTCTTCTTCGTGGCGAGTTTCCACGGATTTCAAGCCCAAGTCTTTGACCAGAGACTTGATTCGCTTTTCGAGTTCCTTCACCTTTGCAGGAACGCCCTTCTCGGAGCCCTCGAAGTCGGTACGTGCGGTGAAATCAATCTTTGGCAAGAGCTCGGTAATGCGCTCTTCCCGAAGATGCTTGTTCACCTTGTCGAAGAATCCGATGTACTCGTTCAACTTGGTCATGAACTTTGTTAGTTCAGGACCCTCGAGCTTGGCGGCGCCTTCGCCGTAGCGAACTGTCATACCGTCGGCAGCGCGGCGAACCATCACTTTGACGAATTCGCGGTCGTCCTTGATGTACTGCTCAAACTTGCCCTTCTTGATGCGATAGAGCGGCGGCTGCGCGATGTACACATGGCCGCGCTTGATCAGCTCCGTCATGTGACGGAAGAAGAACGTGAGCAGCAGCGTGCGGATGTGCGAGCCGTCCACGTCGGCATCTGTCATCAGAATGACTTTGCCATAGCGGAGACGAGCTGGATCGAAGTCTTCCTTGCCAATCCCGCAGCCCAAGGCAGTGATCATGGCGCGGATTTCTTCGTGTCCAAGCATCTTGTCGTATCGAGCTTTTTCAACATTCAAGATCTTGCCTTTCAGGGGCAGAATCGCCTGGAAGCGTCGATCGCGTCCTTGCTTGGCCGTACCACCGGCGGATTCACCTTCGACCAGATAGATCTCGCAACGATCTGCGCTGCGCTCTGAGCAGTCAGCGAGCTTGCCTGGCAAGCCTCCGCCGTCGAGGGCTCCTTTGCGACGAGTAAGGTCGCGAGCTTTGCGGGCTGCCTCCCGTGCGCGCGCAGCTTCGATAGCTTTGTTAATTATGCGTTTTGCAATCGGAGGATTTAATTCCAGAAACGCTCCCAGGCGCTCATTGACAAACGCCTGGACAGTGCCGGCGATGTCGGAGTTTAGTTTTCCTTTGGTCTGTCCTTCGAATTGAGGCTGGGAGAGCTTCACACTGACTACAGCAACGAGTCCTTCACGAACGTCATCCCCGGAGAGACTCTCGCTGTCTTTGAGAAGTCCCAATTGTCTACTGCCACCGGCATAGTTGATCGTACGCGTCAGGGCCGTTCTGAAACCAGAAAGATGCGTGCCGCCGTCCACAGTGTTGATGTTGTTCGCGAACGAGAATACTGATTCCGAATAACCGTCGTTGTACTGGAGCGCGATCTCCATACCGATGCCATCGCGCTCAGCCTCCATGTAGATCGGCTTATCGTGGAGCACCTGTTTGCCGCGATTGAGATGCTTCACAAACTCTGCGATGCCGCCTGTGTACTTGAATTCGGCGTGCTTGGCTTCTCCCGTTTTGGCGTCCGTCGCCCGTTCGTCTGTGAGCGTAATTGTGAGGCCCTTGTTGAGGAACGCGAGTTCGCGCAGACGTTGCGCAAGAGTGTCGTAGTTGTATTCGATCGTCGTAAAGATTTCTTTATCGGGCAGAAAGTGCACCTTCGTGCCGCGCTTCTTGGTAGTGCCGGTCTTCTTGAACTTAGTCGTTGGGACACCCTTGGTATACGCCTGTTCCCAAACGAAACCGTCACGCCAGATTTCAAGATCGAGCTGATGCGACAAGCCGTTCACTACGCTGACGCCTACTCCGTGCAGACCGCCTGAAACTTTGTATGTCGACGAATCGAACTTTCCGCCGGCATGCAAAACGGTAAGCACCACCTGAGCTGCCGGAAGCTTCTCGCCGTGATACTCCATGTCATCCACGGGAATGCCGCGACCGTTGTCGACTACGGTGATGGAATTATCGATGTGAATCGTGACGTCGATGCGATCCGCGTGTCCAGCGAGCGCCTCGTCAACAGAGTTGTCGACGACTTCGTATACGAGATGGTGAAGCCCCATCTCTCCGGTGGATCCTATGTACATCGCGGGACGTAGCCGAACAGCCTCTAGGCCTTCAAGAGCTTTAATGGAATCAGCGGTGTACTCACCGTTTGTGCCTCCATTGGCCTTCTTTTGCTTGGCTTCCTTCGCCGGAGTCTGTGTTTCGTCCACTTGCGCCTGCGTTCTAATAGCTGCTTCTTTCAATCGGGGGACCCCACTTTAAGCTGGTTTTATGCCTTATGAATTGCAACGTTGGAGCGGCGTTCAAAACCCCGCCCAAGAGCCGCAGAATGAAACCACGCTTGAGTCGGAAAATACTTGATTATTCAGGGATTTATAGCCTTTTTTGACTTACTGATTTTACCACATCTCAGCGTCCGATGATTGCGGTAATTCGGCGGCGAAATGGCCGAAATCATCGCCATTTCGTGTGAAGAATTCCAGAATTAGGCCTAGTTTTTCCACAGATGTCCACAGAAATAAATGTTTTCAAATTCGGCACCCATTGGTATTGTCCCAAACGAAAGTAACCAGTTATCAGATTACGTTGGTAACGCGGATTACTTATAACTCTTAGGGAGAATCCCATGAAAAAGTCGCTCCGTCTGCTGTTCGCAACCGTTGTTATGGCCGCTGCTGTGGCTGCTGCTTCCACTTCTAACTCCAAGAGCGTCCTCGGAGCGGGCTGTGAGCCGGTTCCGATGTGCCCTCCGGGAGTCTGCGCCCTCAACTAGTAACTGTTTGATACAGGTTACTTAAGGGCTAGATTTCTTGATGTGGGGCGGGCATAGGGCTATCCTCCTCCCGGATAGGTGACCTATGCCCCCGTTGAGCTTAGAAGCCGCGCTGATCTGGGCAATCGCTCCAGTCTTACAGATTTTGTGCGTTTACCTGCTTTATCGCCGTAAGTTATTGTCGCAGTTCAAGTTTCTTGGTTCGTTCTTCATTTTTGCGACTCTCAAAGCAGGTGTTCTGTTCCTCTGCTATCACTACTCCAATCCTCTCTCATGGACATATTTCTCAGCCTACTGGGTAGGCACGGCTTTGCAGGATATGTTCATGATCGCAGTCTTGTACGAGATATTCTGCGCAGCTTTTAAACCCTTTGCGGGGCTCCAGGATCTAGCCAAACTAGCCTTTAAGTGGGCGGCGGCCTGCATTCTGATGATTGGATTTATCGTTTTTGTGACGACTCCGAGCTCCCAGCCGACTAAGTTCAATTGGATTATCGTTGGAGTACACGATTTCGAGCGCATTGTCAGACTCATGGAATGCGGTCTGCTTGTGTTCCTATTCATGGGTTCTCACCATCTCGGAGTGAATAAAAGAAACCGTGTATTCGGCTTCGCCCTTGGATTCGGCCTCGACGCCTTTGTGCAGCTGATGATCTACAGCGCGGCGGCGAATTCTCACGTCAGCAAGCAACATATCTGGGGAGACCTGCTGCCCAAGGCATATTTCCTGTCCTTGCTCATTTGGGTGGGTTACTTGTTACAACCGGAACCCAAGGAAGAATCCCTGCATGTTCCGGTTACTTCGCCCCTTCTGCGCTGGAACGAGGTGGCTCTGGTATTGGGACACAGCGGTGGCCGTGTCGCGTTGAATATGCCTGCCGAACCGTTCATGCCAAGCGTCGAGCGCATGGTCGAACA
>AP72_2010_repI_A001DRAFT_1000118_pt1 | contig 16331 bp, 15 predicted proteins | sample AmaPasrepliIA001_FD_9535 | JGI IMG/M metagenome (IMG submission 9535)
CTACCGGCGGGTGCGCGGCACGTGCTGAACGTTTTGGCAGTTGCGCGACGCCCGGTAGACGAGACGGTCGCGATTGCCGCCGCAGGTATTCCGGCTGATCCGCTGCAGTTGCTTTCACCGCTGCGGGCCGCGCAATTCGTGCGCAGCGGCGGCACGCAATACGGTATCGAGGTCTACCACGATCGAATCAGTGAGACGATTGAATTGCTTCTCGAAGACAGTGAGCGCCGACAGATTCATCGCCGGCTGGCCCAGGCAATCGAAGCTCGCGGCCTTGACGATCCGGAAGGCTTGTATCAGGACTATCTCGGAGCCGGCGAGATTGATCGAGCCGCTGTGCACGCAGAAGCCGCGGCGCGAAAAGCCGCCGCCGCGCTCGCCTTTGATCGCGCGGCGCTCTATTTTCGCCGGGCGATCGAACTTGCGCCGGACGCTCCGAACATTGTCGATCTGAAAACCGGTCTGGGGGACGCGCTCGCAAATGCAGGCCGGCCCGCTGAAGCGGCGCGCGAATTTCTTGAAATCGCAAACCGGACCAGCCCCCGCCGCGCGCTCGAATTGCGCCAGCGCGCCGGCGCTCAGTTGTTAATGGGCGGCCATATGGATGAAGGCCTGGATGTTTTTCGGGTGGTGCTCGAAAGTGTCGGTTTTCGTTTAGCGAAGGGACCCCGGCACGCCCTGCTCTCACTTATTTTGCGGCGTTTGCTGCTTCAGCTTCGCGGCCTGGATTTCACCGAACGCGCCGCCGATGACATCCCCGAATCGGATCTTCTGCGGATCGATATATGTTGGGCTGTGGCCGCGGGCCTGGGCGTCGTCGATTTGATCCGGGGCGCTGATTTTCAAAGTCTGCATCTGCTGCTGGCTCTGCGCGCGGGCGAGATATCGAGAGTCGCGCGGGCGATGGCTTTCGAAGTTGGTCATACGGCGGCCAGCGGTGGTGGCTCTCGAGATCGCGTGGCGCGATTGATTGAGAAAACTGACGCGCTGGCCCGACGCGCGAATAGTCCGCACGCGCGCGGCCTGGCGATTTGGGCGCGTGGATTGAGCTCGTATCTTCTGGGACAGTGGAAAGAAGCCGCTGAGTACTGTGAGCGAGCGGCCGAGATATTGCGGGATCAATGTACGGGTGTCACGTGGGAACTTACGATTGCAAATAGATTTATGCTCTCGTCGCTGTTATATCTCGGCGAGATGGCTGAGGTGTCGCGGCGCGTACCACAACTGCTCTCGGCAGCGGTGGAACAGGGAAATGTTTTTGCCGCAACTGACCTGCGCACCCGGCTCAATGCAATCTGGCTCGCAGCAGACGATCCGACGCGCGCGCGTGACGAGGTGATCTCGGCCATGACCACCTGGCCGCGCCAGGGTTTTCATTTACAGCATTACAGTTCGCTGGTGGCGCTGGCGCAAATCGAAATGTATACCGGGGATTATGAAATCGCCTGTAAACACCTCGAGTCGCAGTTGAGACCCCTGGAAAAATCGATGCTGCTGCGCATCCAGGGATTGCGCATCGACGCCATGCAAATCCGCGCGCGCCTGGCGCTCGCCAGCGCGGTTGGGAGCCCGCGCCAGGGACATTTGCGCCTGGCAGAAAAGCTCGCGGGCAAAATGGAGCGCGAAGAAATGGATTATGCGAACGCGCTGGCTAAGCTGATCCGGGCCGGTGTGGCCCGCCAAAGGGGCGATACCGGGGGCGCCATCAGTCTGACGGAAACAGCCGCCAAAGGTTTTGACGCCGTGCACATGAAGCTTTACGCTGTCGCCGCGCGGCGCCGCCTTGGAGATATGATCGGGGGCGATCGCGGACGCCAGCTGATCGTTGAAACGGAAAAGTGGATGAGCAGGCAACAAATAAAGAATCCGGCGAGAATGATGAATTTAATCGCGCCGGGATTTTGAATCGGGAGCGGTTGTGGACGCTGTGGATACGGACATCGTTGACATAATGGACATTGTGAACATGATGGACAACATCGGCCGTCCATCTCGTCCATTCAGTCCACGGGTGTCCACGCCGTCACAATCGCTATGCGTTCCGATAATAACGTTCACGTAATGAGTCAACCACTACTCGCATCACTATTCGATTCGAGCGAACGAAGGCCGGTAAGCGTCTCGGAGCTGACGCAACAACTTCGCGGCGCGATCGAGAAGCGCTTTGCTTCAATCTGGGTGGAAGGCGAGGTCTCGAATTTTCGCGCACACAACTCAGGTCACTGGTACTTCACTCTAAAGGACGAATTCGCACAACTGCGGGCCGCCTGTTATCGCAGCAGCAATCAAAGGATTCGTTTTCGGATTGAAGACGGCATGCAGGTGCGCGCCCGGGGCCGACTGAGCGTGTACGAACCAAAGGGCGAATATCAGTTAATCGCAGATTCGCTCGAGCCCGTCGGCGCCGGGGCTCTGCAACTCGCGTTCGAACAGACGAAGGCGCGCTTGCAGACCGAAGGTTTGTTTGCGCGCGAACTAAAGCGGGCCATTCCGCTGTTTCCCCGGCGCGTTGCGGTGGTGACTTCCACAGCCGGCGCCGCGATTCGCGATATCCTGCATGTGATCTCGCGGCGCACGCGCTCGGTCCACATCCTGATTGCAGCCGCGCGCGTCCAGGGCGAGGGCGCTGCCGGCGAAATTGTGCGCGCCATTCGCTTTCTCAACGAATATCACCAGCACGCGCTGCGCGATGGTAACGCCGAAGCGATTATCGATGTGATGATTGTGGGGCGTGGAGGTGGATCGATTGAAGACCTCTGGGCTTTTAATGAAGAGGTAGTGGCGCGCGCGATTCGATCTTCGGCGATTCCGGTGATCTCAGCTGTCGGTCACGAAACCGATTTCACGATTGCCGACTTTGTCGCCGACCTGCGCGCGCCGACTCCATCAGCGGCCGCAGAAATGGTGGCCGCGCACGAGAACGAATTGTGTGCCCGGCTGGCTTCACTGACTGCAACGTTAGCCCGATCTATGCAGTATCGAATCTCCGGCGCCCGCAACCAGGTGCAGGAGTTGGCGCTTTCAACGGCCTTCGATGCCGTTTCGGGCCGGCTGCGCAACGCGTTGACGGCGACGGGCGCTGCCGAATATCGTTTGCATTCAACGATGCACGCGAGGCTGGAAACGGCCCATCGCCGGTTGCAGGACACTGGGCGCAGTTTATCGCTGCCGCAGTTGCGCGCGACGCACGCCGCGTCGCGGACAAAATTTGAATCGTTGCAGAAGGCGCGCGATCAATCGATCAACGCGCATCTGCAAGCTGCGAAGCGTAAACTGGGTTTGGCGGCGGCAGCATTGGACGCCATGTCACCTTTGCGAGTGCTCGAGCGCGGTTACGCGATCGCCCACGATTCAGCCGGACATGTAGTTCGCGAGGCGGGTTCGGTATCAATCGGCGAGCAGTTGCGACTGCGCTTGTGGAAGGGCGAGCTTGATTGCCGGATCGAAGGGACCAGGGACGAATGAGGCGAAACCGGATCGTCATTAACTTTGATAACCAGATTCCGGGCAGCAGACGATCATCGCGCGGGCGGCGCATCGCCGGCGTGCTCCTGGCCATCGTCATTATTCTGATCGTGATCGTTGCGGGCATCGCGGGTGGTGGATACCTTTGGTGGCGCCATTACCAAACGAGCCCCGCCTATTCCCTGGCGGTGCTGGTTGACGCCATCCAACGCAATGACAAGGAAACAATCGATCAGGTTCTGGACACTGATAAGATCGCCAGCGACTTTGTTTCGCAAATTCGCGACCGCGTTCCTGGTTCATCACTTTGGGCGGGCCAGGTTGATCCCGCGAAGCTCATGTCGCCGAAAGTCAAGGACACGCTGCACGATCAATTAATCAAACAGGTGCAGCAACTGACCGACGCCGCCGCGGGTAAGCCCTTCGTACTGGTAGCTCTGGCAGTACCGCATTTCGCCGACATTAAACAGGACGCCAATTCAGCCCAGGCCTCGATCAATTTGAAAGACGAGCAGATCGAGCTGCAAATGGTCGCGGCCGGAGATAAGTGGAAAGTCACGACAGTCCGCGATGATAAACTGGCAAAGATGATCGCGCAGGCAATACTTTCGAATCTGCCGGCGAACGGTGCGCACATGCAGGATGAGCTACAGCAGCAATTGAATAATCTGCCGAATCGGAACCGGTAGCGGACTAATCGGGGAGTGTGTCGGAGAAATGACAACGACGCCCGTTTAGTACCCCGAGCGCCAGCGAGGGGTCGTAAAGCGAGTCGTTCACTGAGTAGCAGGAGCAATTGATCCCCTGCTGGCGCTCGAAGCACTAAACAGGTCGATGCTCCCTGTTTAAGGCCGGGATTAGTTGCCCAGACGTGCGCGCGTCGCGTAGCGATGCGATGAAGCCGAAAAATTTTTCTCAGCTCGACGCTACGCGTCGACTTTTCGAACACGCTGGGCACTCTTGCGGCAAAGCCAGCCCGGTGACTAAATCATGGAATGAGCCGTCATAATAGAAATGAGCAGCGCCAAACCTAAAACTTTCGAGTCATCACTCGACGAACTCGAACGGATTGTCCGCGAGCTCGAACAGGGTGAGCTACCGCTGGAACGCAGCCTCGAATTATTCGAGCAGGGCGTAAAACTGTCGCGCGAATGCCAGGAGCGTTTGAACCAGGCTGAGCGGCGTATTGAAATCCTCATGCGTGACAACCAGGGACGGCCCGTGGCGCGTCCCTTCAAGCATGAGAACGATTCAGGTGACGGCAGCGACGATGCCGGCTGATTCCGAAATCCTCTGTGTGATCCGTGGTTAAAAAGTATGCCGGGGTTGGCGCTCGCGAGTTCCTTGCTTCGTGCCGCACGCTGATCGATGCGGAACTCGATCTATTAATACCCAAGAAGACTGACTCGCCGGAGCGTGTTCATGGCGCAATCCGCTGGAGTGTGTTTGCCGGCGGAAAGCGCTTTCGGCCGGCGCTCACGCTGGCCGCCGGCCAAACATTTGGAGCCGCTGAAGATCAGCTGGTGCGCACGGCCTGCGCCATGGAAATGATTCACACCTACTCGCTGATTCATGATGATCTGCCATCGATGGATGATGATCAGTTACGGCGAGGCCGCGCGACTTGCCACATTCAGTTCGATGAAGCGACCGCAATCCTGGCGGGCGATGCGTTACAAACGCTCGCGTTCCAGGCCGTTGCGGAGGACGAGCGGTTGGCGCCGGCATTGCGGGTTCGATTGATCGCCGAAATTGCCCGCGCGTCAGGCGTTCCGTCGGGCATGGTGGCCGGCCAGGCGCTGGATTTAGGGGCCGAAACGCGCAGCGTGAAAGGCGAGGACCTGGAACGTATACATCGTGCGAAAACCGGGGCCCTGATTCGCGCGTCGGCTCGCAGCGGCGCCTTAATCGCCGGCGCAACGGACAATGATTTGAGGGCCATCACTGACTACGCGACAAACCTGGGGATGCTGTTTCAAATCACGGATGATTTACTCGATGTAACCGCAACCGCGGAGGATTTGGGTAAGACTCCGGGCAAAGATGCGCGATCGCGCAAGGCGACCTTTCCGTCAGTCCACGGAATCGAGGTTACTCGCCAGAAGATTTCAGCCGTGCATCAGATCAGCTGTGACGCGCTTGACACTATCGACCGGCCAACCCACCTACTGCGCGCGATCGCAGACTTCATCTTGAATCGAGAAGCGTAAAGTTTCGTCACGCGTAGCTCGCATAAACACTCTTCACCTTCTCGAGAAAGTCGCGGCGGTCAATAATGTAGTGAAGCTTCACTGCTTCAGTGGGGATTTCATCAGGCAGTGGAGGCGGTGCGAGTTTTTTTTGGTTTTTTTTGGAAGACTTCTTGGCGCCCTTCTTTAAAGCCCTGGCCCGGTCGCTACCGCTCCCGGTACTGACTCCCTTGCCGCGGTCGCTACCCCGGCGAGTCGGGGTGCTGACTCCGCGTGACCAGTCCTGCGTGCCGGCGAGGTGATCGATAATTTTTTCAAATACCTCTCCTAAATCGCGTTCTGAGATTCCCAACGAATCGAGATAACCAAAATATCGCAGCCGCCGGACCAATTCCATGAGCGTCAGCCGGCCTTCGAGAGTCATGCCGCCGTGCGCATGTGAACGGCTGACGAGATATTGAATCAACAGCGCTTCAGCATAAATGCCCGGCGCCAGGAACAGGCGTGCTCCGTCCTGCTCCCAACCGTCCTTTACTCTTAATGAGCGACGCACCGCGCGCACCTCGGCAAAAATCTTCTCCCAATCTGTCTTTGGATCGCGTCGCTCAAGGTAGCTGCGGGTTGCGTCCAGCAACCACGACTGATCATTCAGATCCAGATTGACGCGTAGGGTGTCGAGCCATTCAAAGAAGACCGCGCGCGAATCAGACTTTTTGTCGACGAGCAAGAACTGATCGCCGGCAAGTGGCAGTTTCTTTACGAGCGCGCGCCGCGGCAGGTCGGTGCTTTTTCGGCCTTCGATGCAGTAGGTGTCAAAGCGCGCATGCCAACGCTTTCCCGATCCACAATACGGGCAGTGCGGATGTTTCTCTTCGCTATCGAAGTAGGGCCGCACGGCGTTGCGGCTGGTCAACTCTTCGATGGTTGGGGTATGGCGCTTGATTTCTGAGAATGCGGTCCGCGGCGCCAAGCCCAGCTGTTTGGTAAAGATGTCGAAAATACAGGCCAGGCAAACAAGCGTGGTGAATTCAGTCACTGTACCGCGCGGAAAATCTTTGAAATCGAGCTCGCGGCTCCTGGACATGGCTGAATTTTAACCACAGAAATAAGGTCAGCACCACCAGCGTGACTGGAGCGCAGCTTACTCTTTGCGATTCGCGCTGACGCGCTCACTGCAAGCGTCCTCGCTTGCGCTCCGGTCGGCTTGCCGCTCTTAACCAATTGCTACCAATGCAGGTTCACTCTCCGTATGGCCCAGCACCAGATCGAGTTCGGCCGCGACATCGCCGCTCGCCGACGAAAGCTTCGTAAAATCAAACAACCTCGGGTCGAGCAGGTGCGTCGGCACAGCGTTGCCGAGCGCGGTCAGCATCGAGGCGCGCACGTTGGGGATCTCTTTTTCCAGATCCTCGATAAGTCTTTTGATGCGGGCGCGCTTGAGATTTGGCTGCGAGCCGCAGAGGTCACAAGGAATGATCGGGAACTGTGCCTCACGCGCGAATTGCGCGATATCGCGCTCGCGACACAACGCGAGTGGCCGAATGATCGTGTTGCGTCCATCGTCGGAACGAAGTACCGGCGGCATGGCTTTTAACGTCCCGATGTAAAACAGGTTCAGCAGAAAGGTCGCGATAATGTCGTCTGCATGATGACCCAGGGCGATTTTGGTGCATCGCTCTTCGACCGCAATGTTGTAGAGAATGCCGCGCCGCAGACGTGAACAGACTGCGCAGAAGGTCTTGCCTTCCGGCACCAGGCGCTTAACCACTGAGTAGGTATCCCGCTCGACTATGCGAAATCGCACGCCGTGGTCGTTGAGATACTTAGGCAATACCTCTGCGGGAAAACCTGGTTGTTTCTGATCGAGGTTGACGGCCAATAAATCGAAACGCACCGGCGCACGCTTCTTCACATCAAGCAGCAGATCCAGCAGCGCGTGACTATCTTTGCCGCCGGATAGGCAGACCATGACGCGATCGCCTTCCTCGATCATGCGAAAGCGTTCGATGGCTTCGCCCATGCGCCGCAAGAGTCGGGTCCTTATCTTGCTCTCCACGAACATGACGGCCTCAGCATGCCACGCCCTGGCACGAGGTGACAAGAACCGCGATCGGGCCGCTTATGGAGTGCGGCGACTCCTTCGCCGCTTTTCANTCTGCGCCCGAATCACAAGGCGGTGACAAGTCAGCGCACTCCAGAGTGCCTGCCAACCCGTTTCGTGATTTCCCGGTCAAATCTTCTTGCCAAGCGGCAATCTAATCCCCGGAACCCCAGCCGCAACACGCGTAAAATTTTCACGGCCCTGTCGCGAAATGTCTTGAACCGGTACGCAGGTTATGATAACGTGCGCCGACTCCAACATGTAATTAGTGGCTCGTTTGGACGAGCCGGCAAAGACTTCCCACCAACAACATCAAGGAACCCCCGTGAAGGTTTCTGTGGAGATGCTGGATGATTGCTGTCAAACCTGTCCTTGAAGAGGAACAAAGCACCGCTGACGCGGTTGCAGCCATAACTAGCATTATGGAGGCTGCGCCGCGCCGGTTTTCCCCTGCGCCCGCGCCTGTTCTGTCGCCTAACATCCGTCCGGTCCCTGCTCCGGTTCAGGCACCGAAAGAAAACGGTTTTCAACCACGTGTACCCGTAATTACGGGCGAAGCAACTTACCGGGGATCTGCCGAGGTCCACGGGACTATCTCGGGTCAACTCGGCGGCCACACAAGCATGCTCGCGATTAAGCAGCGGCCTGGAAACGGATCAGACGAGCCAGAGCTCGATGGCGAGCTCAGCTTCAAAGACATGCTGCGCGTCAACGGTCACATCGCCGGCAAAGTGTTCTCGCAAAAGGGCACGTTGATTGTCGACACGTCGGCGAAAGTCGAAGCTGCCATCGATGTCCGGATCTGCGTGGTGAGCGGAATGGTGGTCGGCGATATCATCGGTCATGAGCGAGTGGAAGTTGGCTCGGGCGCAATTGTGAAAGGCAATATTGCAACCCGCACCCTCTCGATCAAGCCAGGCGCAGTGTTTCAAGGTGACTGCCGCATGCTCAAAGACGAAGCCGAATAGCGTCTTGTTTTCCTCTCGAATATCAGCCTTCGTTGTCCTCACAATCAACGTATTCGTAATCTGCATTCTAGCGAGCGACGGCCTGGGTCAAACTCGGACGCGACTGAAAGCTCCGCCCTCTCTGGTCGACGTTTTGGACCAGGAAGATCGAGACTGCGTAAATCAAACCGGACTCGAGAGGTCGGTCACTGTGAGATCAATTCAGCTTACCAAAGGTCGGACAGGCCAAATTCTCGTCAGAGGCGCAGGGCTTTGTCTGTGCGGGGCGCAAAACTGCGGCTTCTGGATCTTTTTAGAAGAGGACCTAACAACGATCGATAGTCGGCGGTTGAAATTATCCGACTACACAGGACGAACACTTGTCGTGACTTTGTTCGCCTCGTGGTGTGTCCCATGCCGGGCAAACATTCCCGATTTAAATGTGATCAGCAGAAATCTAAAAAAAGAAGTGCAAGTTATCGGCATCGTGGCCCGTGAAAATGATCGGGACATTGAAGCTCTTCGCAGCTTCACCGTTTCACTCGACATCAAGTTTCCGGTGGTGTGGGAAGAGATTGGATTCACTGATTCACTCTCAAATCTGATTCAGGGTGTACACGTTCTGCCCCAAGTGTTCATCATCGATAATCAAGGCCGGGTGCGTAAGCATTTTCGCGGCTTCAATCGTGAGTACACGCCCGCGTTGGTACGCGAAGCGCTGGATCAACTCAGAGTGAAAGACGCCACGCGAACTCCCTGATTCTGCAAGATGAATTCAATCGCTCACCCTAAGTCCGATCTCAAAACCGAGGCTATCGCCGGTCTCACCACCTTCTTCACGATGGCCTATATCGTCGTCGTCAATCCGCAAATCCTGGCCGCGGACGGGAAAACCGGCATGGCTTTCAACGGCGTGCTCACGGCCACGGTCATCATCTGCTTTACGATGACTTTGCTGATGGGCTGGTACGCGAAACTCCCGTTTGCGGTCGCGCCTGGTATGGGCATCAATGCCTTTTTCACCTACACAATCATTCTCGGCAAAGGCGTGCCGTGGCCGGTCGCCCTTGGAATAATTTTCTGGGCCGGCGTTTTCTTTCTGCTAATCTCAGTCACGCCGATTCGTGAGTCTATCGCTCGCGCAATTCCGCGAGAAATCAGAATCGCAGCAGCGGTCGGCATCGGAATTTTCCTTACCTTTATCGGCCTCAAGAGCGCTGGATTTATCGTCTCCGATCCGGTGACTTTTGTGAAAATCGGGCCACTCGGAAAGCCGGCGCTGCTGACGATTCTGGGGGTCGCGATCTCGATCTTTCTGATATCGCGGAAAAGCTCATTGGCCTTTCTGGCCACGATCATCGTGCTGACACTGATCTCCTGGGCCCTGGGTCTGGTGACGGCGCCGCCGCAGAAACTGAGCTTGCCGGATTTCCATAGTGTGTTCCTGAAATTTGATGTCTTTGGCGCGCTAAGGTTAAGTCTCGTGCCCTCGATTATCGCGGTTCTGTTCACGGATCTGTTCGATTCGATTTCGACGTTCATCGGAGTGGCGCATGCCGGTGACCTGCTCGATGATGAAGGCAATCCGCGGAACCTTCGTCAAGGATTAATCGTCGATTCGCTGGCAACGCTGGGCGCGGGGCTGGCCGGCACATCGTCCGGAACTGCGTATATCGAGAGCATTGCGGGAATTGAAATGGGCGGGCGCACGGGTTTGACGTCCGTCTTCACGGCGTTCTGCTTCCTGCCCTGTTTGTTCATTGCGCCGCTGGCTGGCATGGTACCACCGTACGCGACGGCGGCGGTCCTAATCCTGGTCGGCGCAGCAATGTTTCGCAGCGTGGGACAAATCAATTTTTCAAAGATCGAACAAGGGATTCCAGCGTTTCTGACTTTAATTCTAATTCCGCTCACGTTTTCCATCACTCAGGGAATACTCTGGGGATTCATCTCACACGTCGGTTTGTATTTGATGGTCGGGCGCCGCCGCGACATTCATCCGGTGATGTACGTGCTGGCGTTGGTGTCCGTCGGACTGCTGGTGTTGGAGCGGGTTCAGTTCTGATTTGACTTGGCACGCGCATCTTGCTCCCGATCGCACGGCCGGGACGGCCGCGCCACTTAAGTTGCGCTAATAATCCCGCGCGTCGCATACTCGAACGTCATGAAAACGGTTGTTGTGGCGCTGATGATCTTATGCACGTGCTCGGCGTTTGCCCGCCAGGAGCAACCAAAGCCACTGGCAACGACAGTTTCTTTTTTTGACGTGCTTGATCTTCCAGCTCGCATAGACGAACCCAAATTGGAGAGGACCTCCGCCGATCAGGTTTTGAAATGCGCACTCGCCAACCGGTCCGGAGAAGAGCTCATCGGTCTGCGACTAACGTTGATGTTTGTCGATGGACCGGGCAATGGACGTATTACGCACCTGACGTGGAATGAAGCTGCCGACGTGACGGCATACTCAATCAAGACTTTTGAATTTCATCCGCCGCTGAAGAATCAAACGAAGAGTGCGAGCATTTTTCTCGGCATCGACGAAGTAATTGGCCGGGACACGATCTGGCGGACCGTTGATCCCGACAAGCTGCTCCGTGCCTACGCGCGCGGGCAGCACGGACTTATCCCCAAAGTTCAAAGACTGGCAAACGAAGGCGATTCTCCGTTTCGCCCCATAGGTCCTCCACTGTCTAGGAAACCGTGAGACGTTCCACCCGAGGATGCGGATGTGCGATTGCCTTGCTGGTAGGTTCTGTTCGCGGGCGGCGCTGCTGCCTTTTGGAAATGGGGACTGCCGTGGCTGCGCACTCGGCCACCCAAGCCGACCGGTGAGCTGCAGGTTCATGTCCTGGATGTTGGACCGATTGAGGGCGATTCAATTCTGATCATTGCACCCGGCGGAAAATCTGTTTTGATCGACGCCGGCGATGCGGGCAAGGGGAAGGTGATCCTCGATGCCTTGAAGCGTTACAAGATCGACCGAATAGATTATTTCATCGCTACTCATCCGCACCCGGACCACATCGGTGGCGCGGATGAAGTTATCAATGCGATAAAGGTCGGGACAGTGATCGACAACGGTGTGGATCTTTCGACTCCGGCTCCTTCGCCCCCACCAGCGAAAAAAGGGGCGAAACCGGCTCCGATACCGAAACCGGCCCCGACACCGAAAACCGCAAAGAACGCGAAGCTCAAGTCTGTGAATAGTTTCTTTGACGAATACAAGGATGCAGTCGAAAAATCGGGCGCCCAGCATGAAAAGGCTGAACCCGGAAAGAAATACGATCTGGGCGGCGGCGCGATCCTGACCGTGCTGGCGCCGAGCGAACCGTTCTTTACCAAGGAACAGATGAAGACCGGCGGTAATGACACGAACGCAAATTCTATTGTCCTGCGGCTGGACTATGGCGATTTCTCGATGCTCTTGATGGGCGACGCGGAAGAACAGACAGAGGCGCGACTACTGGGCAAAGATCTTAACCTCCAGGCGACGGTGATCAAGATTGGTCATCACGGATCGAGGTATGCAAGCTCGGAAAATTTTCTGAAGCGCGTGCAACCGGAAGCAGCTATTATTTCCACCGGCGCTTGGAACCGTTATGGCCATCCGGCGCAGGTGGTGCTCGATCGGCTGAAAGCTATCAATGCGAAGGTTTATCGCACGGACCTGCAGGGCGAAGTAAGTTTAACCACGCATGGCAAAGCGGATTCCGCAAAATTTTACGAAATTAAGACGGCGAAAGAGGCGACCGAAGATGTAATGACGGGCCGTGAAGGGCAGAAAGATGACTCGTCACGATCGGGATTCATCGCCTATGGTGATTTTGGTCCGCCGCCGAAACCGAAAGCTACACCGGCTACCACAAAGACACTAAGACACTAAGACTTTTCCATTGGTTTGTAGCTTTGCAGCCTGGGTGGGCTTTCCCTCAAAACTCTTATGCGATCAGCGTTCAGTGGCTAGACCGCTTTGTCGCCGCGTGGCGGCTGGTGAGGTTAGCCCGGCCTTTCAAGGCTGGGTAAGAAGGCGAAAATCGAAACGGCGTCGCGTCAGCGACGCATGAATTCGGATGTTTCAGGCGTCGCTGACGCGACGCGATCAGCTGATGTAACTCTTCCCGGCCTTGAAAGGCCGGACTAAGTTCAATTCGCCGCTACGCGGCGACAACATAGAAAGCGCTTGGCCCTTTAGGGCGCAGACTCTTGAGACAAAGTCTCTGGTGGTGAAAATACCCTGATGAGCAAACCCGCGACTTATGCCGATGCCGGCGTTTCTATCGACGCTGCCAATCGAGCCACAGAGAAGATCAAGGAACTCGCGCGGCAGACCTTCAATGCGCGAACGCTGTCGGACATCGGCAGCTTTGGCGGCATGTTCGACGGCGCCTTTCCGAACCTGCGCGAGCCGGTGTTGGTCGCGTCGGCCGATGGTGTCGGCACCAAACTGAAAATCGCGTTCGCAACCGGCATTCACAACACCATCGGGCGCGACCTCGTCAACCACTGTGTGAACGATATTCTGGTTCAGGGTGCGCGGCCTCTTTTCTTTCTCGACTACATCGCCACAGGTAAACTAGCGCCGGAAACGATCACCAGTATCATCGAAGGTGTAACCGGCGGTTGTTGTGATAATGGATGTGTGCTGCTGGGAGGCGAGACCGCCGAGATGCCCGGCTTTTATGCCGACGGCGAATATGATGTCGCCGGATTCATCGTCGGCGTAGTCGACCGGGCGAAGGTGATTGACGGCAGCAGAATTGCGCCGGGCGATGTGGTGCTGGGTCTGCCGTCGGTGGGTTTACACACAAATGGTTATTCACTTGCGCGCCAGCTGTTCTTCGAAACAGGCGGATATACGCCGGACACTTTTGTGGGCGAGTTGGGCCAAACGATCGGTGAGGCATTATTGCAGACACATCTTAGTTATCTCCCGGTGCTGGGACCGCTGCTGGATGCCGGGGTGATTAAGGGACTCGCTCATATTACCGGCGGCGGCCTGCTGGAAAATATCCCGCGCATTCTAAGTGACGGCAGCTCAGTAGAAATTAAGCGCGGTTCATGGCCGGTCCTGCCGGTTTTCACCTTGATGCAGCGGCTTGGCGACATCGACGAGGCCGAGATGTTCCGCACGTTCAATATGGGTGTCGGGATGGTTATCATCTGCGCTGCGGCCGACGCTTCGTCAATCCGGAAGGCAACCAAATCATGTTACGAGATCGGTCGGGTTACGACCGGCNATAAGACGGTGACGTTAATCCAGGAAAACTCATGAAGCCATGGTTAGAAGATTTCAAGCAGACGGTCGATCAGGCCGTCCCGCGTTTGCTCGCGATCAGTGAGGCGCAAAGCGAAACGCCCGGCTCCGACGATCATTGGTCGGTGAAACAGATCATCGGCCATCTGATCGATTCAGCCGCGAACAATCACGCGCGCTTTGTGCTCGGGCAAATGAAGGAAGATTTGGTTTTCGCGGGTTATGATCAGGACCAGTGGGTGCGGATCAATCATTACCAGCAGGCNCCCTGGCCACAGCTGGTTGAATTGTGGCGCGNGTACAATCTTCACTTACATCATGTGATGGCCAATGCGGACANAGCGAAGCTGAACACGCCTTGTACCTTGCATACTTTGCAGGAAATNGCTTTTAAAACCGTGCCGCAATCGAAACCGGTCACGCTCGAATACCTGATGCAGGACTACGTGGACCATTTGCGGCACCACTTGAATCAAATCTTCTCGCGTGGCTGAGCAGATGTCCGACCGGGCGACAAAGCGTATCGCGATTCTGATCTCCGGCCGTGGTTCGAACATGGTGGCGCTGGCGGATGCGGTTCGTGACGCCGTTATTCCCAATGCCGAAGTGACGATCGTCATCAGCGACCAGCACGAGGCTGCCGGACTCGAGAAGGCACGCGAACGTGGCATTGAGACCCTGGTGATAGAACGCGGCCATAGAACTCGCGAACAGCATGATCGCGAGATCATTTCCGCGCTGCAGACCCGCAGGATAGATCTGGTTTGCCTGGCCGGATACATGCGGGTTTTGTCGGCAGAATTCATTAACGCGTATCGCGGCAGGATTCTGAATATTCACCCGAGCCTGCTGCCCGCATTTCCCGGCTTGCATGCGCAGCAACAGGCGCTGGAACACGGCGCGAAGCTGAGTGGCTGCACGGTGCATTTCGTCGATGAGACTCTGGATGGCGGGCCGATTATCGTGCAACGCGAGGTAGCGGTGCTGGATGATGACACGGTTGACAGTCTTTCGGCGCGCATCCTGGTCGAAGAGCACAAGCTTTATGCAGAAGCTGTGGCGAAGGTGCTGACGTAGCGACCGGATCATAGAGGGACTTAAGACGAAACGCTCCATACTTAAAGATGCGCTGTGATGCCGTCGCTGCGGCTCGGGGTTCTGGCACGAAGAGCATCGCCATAAACAGATCATGTCTGCCGCCATCACCTCAGACGACGTCCTGGTAATCGAAACGCCTGAGCGCGTCCCGCTGCACTTTGCACTGGCTTCAATCGGGAATCGTTTTATCGCCTGCGCGATCGATCACACAATCCAGATAGTCTTCCTGATCGTCGTAGCAATCGTGGGCGCGATCGTTTCGGACGCGCAGGACATCGGGTCACGAATCATGAATGCGCCCAAATGGGTCATTGCCCTGCTGATCATTGTTCAGTTTCTGATCATTGACGGTTACTTCGCCGTGTTCGAATGGGTTTGGCGCGGTCAAACTCCCGGCAAACGCTGGCTGAAGTTGCGCGTGATTCGCGAAGATGGCCGGCCGATTTCATTCTTTGAAGCGGTGGTCCGGAATCTGCTGCGCGTCGTCGACTTACTCGTTCCGCCCTTCTATTCGATCGGTTTGATCTCGGTGTTCGCGACTGAGCGCGATCAGCGCGTCGGCGATCTGGTGGCCGGCACGGTTGTCGTGCGCGAGCGCGAAGCCGAGGCGCCGGCCTTTGCTGAAGTTTTCGCCTCGCCCATTTCCGACGCGGCGTTGAGACGGAGTTTTGCGCCGGTGTCATTCACGGCTGATTTGAACGAGTTAACGGAACAGGAAATCGTCGTGGTAGAAAGCTTTCTGCGGCGCCGCTGGGACTTGAAAGAGTATCCGCGTCAATGGATGGCCTGGCGAGTCGCGATGCCAATCCTTTTCAAGCTGCGGCCACAGTATGATCTGGCGACATTCACGTACGAAGGTTTCCTGGAAGAGTTGCTGCACCGCTATCGGGAGAAACACCGCTTTATAGATTGAGTTCGGACTACGGCGTTTACGCGGAATGCGCCATCAAACCGGTTACTCAATTTACCTGAGTCAAAGCGTTTGGGACCACGAAAACACAGGAAATAGATTCACCTTTTCGGGTGGTTTCGATTTTTGCTTGATGCGACTCCCGGGTCAGACCACGCACGAGAACCTGGTCCTATTTTCGTGTCATTTCGTGGTTCAAATTCAGCACAACCATATCAAACGAATTGAAACCACGAACTCACACGAACAAAGTCTCAAGTTCTCAGGCACTGGAGAAGGCCGGCCTGAAACTTTCAGACATGGACCTGATCGAAGTTAACGAAGCCTTCGCAGCACAGTACCTCGCCGTCGAGCGGGAGCTCGGGTT
>AP72_2010_repI_A001DRAFT_1000119_pt1 | contig 16330 bp, 9 predicted proteins | sample AmaPasrepliIA001_FD_9535 | JGI IMG/M metagenome (IMG submission 9535)
ACCGCAGGCGGTTCTGACTTCCTGACACTTTGTCCAACTTTACCTGCTGGGCGGGGCCGTCTTTGCCGTGGCCACGCCGGCAGTGCTCACCTGTTCTTCTTTCACTCGTATATTGTTCTGCACGTTTTTAACGCCAGAGACGGACTCAGCGACGTCTTCGGCGACGCGTTTGTCTCTGCGATCATCGACCGTGCCGCTGAGTGTAACTTCACACTCTCTGACCGCCACGACAATATCGCTGGCATCCAGGTAAGGATGATCGGTCAGGCGATCATTAACGTCTTCCTTGATGCGTTCATCTGACCGGCGATAGCCTTTCGGGCCACGCCCGCGATGATTGGCTTTTCGGGTTTTGTCCATGCGGCGACGGCGTTCGGCTTCGTCGTCACCAAACCACGATGAGACTTCATCGCTCGCGCGATCGAACCAGCCCCGATCGCCGGCCAGACCTTCACCGCGATAAGTGCGGTTTCGCTCGCGTTCAAAGTCACGACCGTAGTAGGGCGGCCGATACGTTCCTTCGTATCGCCNATCAGACTGCGGAGCATACTGCGGCCCCGGTCCGGAAGCGCCGTACGGCCGGCTGTAGCCGCGCTCGGATTCGGGTGTATTACCCCAGTCGCGTTCATAGGAAGGAACGTATGATCGTCCCATGTCTTGACCACCCGCAAAACCGCGGCCCTGTTCGTCTCCGGTGAAATATCGCGAGCTGTATCCTCGTTCGTAATTATCAGACCAGCCGGTTCCCTGCCGGCTCGGATCTTCGCGACCAACGTCCCAACCTCGATCGCGTTCATAGGCGCCCGCATAGCGCGGGCCGCGAGACCGGTCGTAGTCATCATCAGAGCCTCGGCGGCGATTTCGCTCGTCGTCATAATAAGTCGCCATTTTTTTTGTAACCTCCTCAAGCTATTGAATGATTTCTGAACACAAAAGGACTTGCGGAGGAGAGGCAATCAAGCCTCATACCGCCGTTGCTGAATAAGTATTTCAGCTCTCTGAAGGGTTTCTGATATTTGTGCGAGCGGAACTGACCGGAGCGCAAGAGTCTCGCTTGCTCTTTCCTGGTTCGCGCTTCGCGCTCATTGCAAGCGAGACGCTTGCGCTCCAGTCAGTACTTGCGCTCCAGTCAGTAAAGGAACAGAGAGTTTTCGTGTTCCGGCGGGTGATTTCGTGGATCGTTCTATCGCCTGAAAAATTAGCCGCGAAATCGATCGCACTCGATTCCGTATTTCTTTACTTTATAGCCCAGGATGCGCTCAGTCGTATCAAGCAGTTGCGCTGCCCGCTTGCGATTTCCACGCGTAGTCTTAAGTGCGTCCTGAATTAAATCGCTTTCGTATGCGCCAACTGCCGCATCGAGTGACAAACGCGTAATGGTTCCCGATCTCTCGGCAGTTTGCAGCGTCGGCGGCAGGTGGTGGCCGTGAATTACGCCAGTCTCACAAACCAGAACAGCGCGCTCGATAATGTTTTCGAGCTCCCGGACATTTCCGGGCCAATGGTAACTGGCCAGCATATCGATTGCCGGAGTAGAGATGCGTTTGATGTGTTTGTGGTGCTCGCGGGAAAACTTCTCAAGAAAGTGATCGGCGAGCAACAACACGTCTGATTTACGCTCGCGCAGTGGAGGCATAAAAATAGTGAACACGTTAAGCCGATAGTACAAATCCTCTCGGAACTGGCCGGCACTCATTGCCTTTTCCAGATCACGATTGGTCGCCGCTACCAGGCGCACGTTAATCTTGATTGTTTCTGTGCCGCCCAGACGCTCGAACTCCCGTTCCTGCAGGACACGAAGCAGCTTGATTTGCGTCGACATGTTGAGGTCGCCAATCTCGTCGAGAAACAGAGTGCCGCCGTCCGCCAGCTCGAACCTGCCTTTCTTACGGCCCTGGGCACCCGTGAAGGCGCCCTTTTCGTAGCCAAACAATTCCGATTCGATCAGAGTTTCAGGGAGCGCGGCACAGCTTACTTTTATGAACGGTTTATGGGCTCGCAACGAGTTATAGTGCACCGCGTGCGCAATCAACTCCTTTCCGGTTCCGGATTCGCCTCGCAGCAATACGGTGGTGTTCGTCCGCGCTACCTGGGTCACCTGCTCATAAACCTGACGCAGGGGATTTGAGTTGCCGATGATATGGCTGAAGTCGTAGCGCTCGCGCAGTTCCTGCTTAAGATGAGTGTTTTCGTCGAGCAGGCGGCGCCGATCGGTCTCGATTAGCTGATCGACGGTGATGGCCTGGGCGATCATGGCAGCAATGATCGAGAGAAAGCCGGTCGCCCGTTCATAGTCGCGTTCAGGCGCATACTTAACATCGACTCCCAAGGCGCCTATCGCCTTGCGATTAACGAGGATGGGAACACAGACAAACGTCAACTCCTGACGCTTTAAGGTCTTTTTTCGGGCGGCCAGCCGGTCAAGAAATAGCGGTTCACGGCTGACCTGCGGCACGACGATGGGCTTTGCCGATTGGACAACACGGCCGGTAATGCCCTCACCAATCTTGTAACTGACGGCGCGAGTGGCGGCCTCGTCCAGTCCAAAAGACGCAACAATCTTCAGATCGCGAGCTTCCGGGTCAAACAGACTGACGAAACTCCGTACCATCCCGTGATGCCGGCCGAGCGTTTCAAGCACGCGCGACAGCGCTGCGTTCAGCTCTAAAGTTCCGGCCAGGGTCTGACCGGTTTCCAGGATCGTGGCCAGGTTTCGGGCTTCGCTATCGGTAGCGGACATGGTTTTGGACAAAGAACTTACAGCCGCATCCGGCTGAAGACGAGGAGTCGACCCACGGTGCGGGGCGTAATCGCCGTGACCGGCGGCAGGTCTGATCATTCGCTCTGCAGTCATCTTTAAGAATCAGCATCGTAGGTGCTGGCATTCGCGTAAGTCAAAGAAACTATTTTTATTGACTAATTAATAGTTCTAATGCCGACTCATTGCTGAGCTGCAGGATTGACCGCCTGATGCCGCAGAATTTTGAGGAAGGCGTCCGCCGCGTCTGACATTTCGACGCCGGTGCGATAGGTCGCCCAGATCGTGCGCTCATATGACAGCCCTTCGACCGCCACACTCTTCAGGCTTCCTCGTTCGAGCTCTTCTTCGACGCACATGCGCGGAACGAAAGCGACACCGATCTTTAGTTGGACGAAGCGCTTAATTGTTTCGATAGTTGCCAGCTCGAGCGTAATGTTCAAAGGCGTGTGATGCTGGGCAAAAGTTTCAGTTACCTTGTAACGCGAACCGGTCTTGACGTTATGCGCCAGAAACGATTCATTGCCCAACTCTTCTACTCTTACGGAATCACGCTCTGCCAGCACATGATCAGGATGAACAATCAGCACTAACTCGTCATGCAATACGGGAAAACTGCCGAGGTCGTTACCTACGGGTTCATATGCCATGAGAGCGAAATCTACATTTCGATCCAGGACCTCGCGAGGCAGCCGGTCAGAAGTGTGACGAAAAATCTCAACCATGACATCGGGATATTGCGATCGGTACTGCAAAATCAGGTGTGGCAGCAAATAAAGTGAAGTGCTTTCGTTTGCGCCGATACGCACCCGACCGCGCTTCAGTAGCCGCAGCTCGGTTAGCACGCCAAGTGCCTGGTCTCGTAAAGCCAGAATGCGTCGTGCGTAGTCATAGAACAGTTCACCGGCTTCAGTCAGAACGGGAGCCTTCTGTGAACGCTCAAAGAGAGAGGTTCCTATCTCTTCCTCCAGGCGTCGGATCGCAATACTGACTGCCGGCTGCGTGCGAAAAACCCTCTCGGCCGCTTTCGAAAAGCCGCCTTCTTCAACCACCGTGACAAAGAATTCCAGCTGCGATAGTTCCATGTTAGCGCAAGTGTGGCACGCGCATCTTGCGCGTGAGTCCCAGGGGCCGTCGCGCCCGTGCCACTTTCCGAATCGCTCAAATTCTCGGATTCCCCGGATACTAGCACAAACTTTCACGCCCAAACGCGCTCTTTCATAGAAATTACCCTTTTGTAGCTTTTCCTGAGTGTCGCTACAAATGTGTTGCCGGGAGACGCCCGCTGCCAGGCTTGGATTTCACCCGTGCTCCGTCCGGAATTCCCGAAAACCGGGTGTTTAGCAGCAACAACCGAACGTCAAGCGGAGCAGAATACGTTGGCATGCGAGTTGACAGGTGTGGTGAGTTCGATACGCCAACCAATCCGCAGAGGAGAGTCAGCGCGTGACTTCCAGAACCAGGTTCCTTAGCACGCTTTCCGCCACTGCCACGCTTGGCCTGCTTACGATTGACGCCAACGCCCAGACAGCGTCGTCAACTCTGGAAAACCGACTCGCAAAGCTCGAGTCGTCCACGGCCGCCGCGCAATCTGCCGGGGACAATGCTTGGGTACTGGTATCGGCGGCGCTGGTGCTGATGATGACTGGTCCGGGACTGGCTTTGTTTTACGGCGGACTCGTCCGCAAAAAGAACGTACTCGGCACGATGATGCAGAGTTTTATTCTAATGGCGCTGGTTAGTGTGCTCTGGGCATTATACGGATACAGTCTCGCGTTCTCCCGCGGTGTTCCTTTCATCGGCGGCTTTGGTTATGGATTATTGCGCGGTGTCGGCGCCGATGCTAACGCCGATTACGCGGGCACTATCCCTCAGCAAACCTTCATGTTGTTTCAATTGATGTTTGCCATCATCACGCCGGCCCTAATCAGCGGCGCGTTTGCTGAACGCATGAAGTTCAGCGCCATGGTTTTATTTACCACTCTGTGGGTTACCGTCGTCTATTTTCCGCTGGCGCACATGGTTTGGGGTGCCGGAGGATTTCTCAACGCAACACTTGGTGGCCGAATTCCAGCGCTCGATTTTGCCGGCGGGACTGTCGTGCATGTTGCCTCTGGTTTTTCCGCCCTGGTGTGTGCTTTGTATCTGGGGAAACGGCTCGGTTACCCGCGCACGATGATGGCGCCGCATAGTCTGGTGCTGAGTTTCATTGGCGCCTGCATGCTTTGGGTTGGTTGGTTTGGTTTCAACGCGGGCAGCGCGTTGGCCGCCGGATCGTTGGCCACCAGCGCTTTTGCAGCGACCCACTTTGCGGCCGCTGCGGCAACGCTCGGCTGGTTGACGATTGAATGGTGGAGACTGGGAAAACCCACGGTGCTCGGCGCAATTTCGGGTGCGGTCTGCGGTTTGGTGGCTATTACCCCGGCTTCGGGCTTTGTCACCCCAATGGCCAGCCTGTTGATCGGCTTTGCGGCCGGCGTGTTCTGTTTCCTGATGGTGACAGAAGTCAAGAAACGGCTGAGCTATGACGATTCGCTCGACGCCTTCGGTGTACACGGCGCGGGCGGAACACTCGGGGCGCTATTGACCGGCGTCTTCGCTACCAGAGCGATCAATCCAATCTTCAAAGACGCCGCTGGGAATGCGTTGCCAGTCGGGTTCTTCGACGGCCATCCGGCTCAGATATTAAATCAACTGGCCGGGATTGGAATAACCATAGCGCTGGCTGTTTCGGGAACATTTCTGCTGCTAAAAGTCGTTGACTGGCTCGTCGGTGTTCGCGTATCTGAAGAGCAAGAGATCCAGGGACTTGACCTCAGCCAGCATGGCGAAGGAGGTTACAGCGCTGATCTGGATTTAATACCGGCGGAAGCGTACGTGAAAACAGTGGAGGCGCCCGTCACCGGAACGATGGTTGTAGTCGCCGGTCAGCACACTTCTTAGTGGATGGGATGGACAGCGTGGACATGAGGGACACGATGCGGGCATCCTCGATGGCGTCCACCGTGTGTCCCTGATGTCCACCGTGTTCCCCCACATCCAGGCCTGGCCACCACGCCACCTCCCCTATAGCGCTGCCTCTCCACGCTCCTCGGTACGAATACGTATCACGTCGTCCACCGGCACTATAAAAATCTTCCCATCGCCAAATTTGCCTGTGCGAGCCGCCTTGACGATAGCGTCCACCACAAAGTCTTCAATGTCATCAGGAATTATGACTTCGATCTTGATCTTCGGCACAAATTCAATCTGATACTCAGCGCCTCGGTACGTCTCTGTGTGACCGCGCTGGCGACCATAGCCCTGCACCTCGCTAATGGTCATGCCAATCACATCAACTTCCTGCAGGGCACTGCGCACGGCATCAAGCAAGTGCGGCCTGATAATCCCTTCGACTTTTTTCATTGAGCTCTTTCTCCAAGGCCGGTGAATTGCCGGCGGCTGAAACTTCGTTTGCGGAAAGTCTCGATCTGATGGTCTCGCCGATTAACGCCGTTTTTGCTTCGGAAACCTTCGCACCTTCACTGCTGGTCACATAAAAAACATCAAGCGCATCGCTGCGTTCCGTGGCAATTCGAGCGCAGACAATTTCGAGATTAAGTGCCGCCAGCGCGCTCGCGATTTTGTAAGCCAGGCCCGGTTCATCGACCGCATGGACCTCAATGAGAGTGGCAGTTGGCGAAGCGTCGTTGTCAAAAACAATGCGCGGCAGGTCATGGCGCCGAGCCGGCGTGAGCGCCGTCCGCTTACGTGGAGCGTTACGCGCGCGCCACCGTTCAATCAATTCTCCTACCGGCAATTCGCCCGCCGCAGCGCGTTTCAACGCCTGGTTGAGTTTGTCATATCGTCGCGGTTCTATGGCCTGGCCGGTCGAGGCATGCCGCAACATGAACTGATCGATCGCCACGCCATCCTCGCGCGTATTCACTTCAGCACTGAGTATCTCGACTCCTTGCGCGGCCAGGGTGCCCGCCAGATCGGCGAACAAGCCGTGACGATCCTGCGCGCACACCACCAGTTCCGTGCCGCCGGACACCGCATTCCAGGCGAGCGCACATCCTTCCTTGCCGGCAGTTTCGATCATAGTGATATGCATGGCCGCCGCTGTCGCCGGTGTCATTCGTTGATATCGCTCGGGCAACAGGGCCAGGTGACGTTCAACCTGGCTTAGCGGCAATGATGGCATCGCGGCGTGAGCGATCGCGTCTTTGTATTCCTGCAGCAACGCGTCGTCGGCTATAGCCAGTTCAGCGCCGGTGATGTGTGCGCGGGTGCGGCGGTAAAGATCCCATAAGAGATTGGCCTTCCATTCGCTCCAAACGCCCGGCCCGACGGCATTAAGATCGGCGTAAGTCAGCAACAGCAGCATGCTGAGCGCGTCAACCGATCCCACCTTAGCAGCAAAGTCAGCTATCAGACGTGGCTCGTTCAGATCGCGCCGCTGCGCAACTTGCGCCATGGCCACGTGAAGCTTGACCAGCAACACGACCTGCCTGGTCTGGCTCTCACTTAACTGCAGCCGGCGGCAAGCTCGTTCAGCCAATTTTGCGCCTCGTGGTATGTGACCGCGCCCGCCACTTTTGCCGACGTCGTGCAGCAACAAGGCGAGATAGAGCAGGAGCGGTTCTTTAATTTCATCGAAAACGCTATGCAACGGTGACCGATGCTTGTCGTGGCTGAGATATAAGTCGTCGAGTGCCTCAATCGCGCGCAACGTGTGTTCGTCGACCGTGAAATGATGGTAAAGATCGTGCTGTACCAGCAGGCTAATCCGCCCGAATTCAGGAATGATGCGCGAAAGAAAGCCGACGTCGTGCATTAGGCGCAGTACGTAGCCGGCCCGGCCGTGACGATGCAATAATTTGAAAAATGCCGCCGTGAGTTCGGGCGAATCGCGAAAAACGTTTCCCGGGTGTGTCGCTTTTTCCGCGAGTATCCCCCGCAAGCGAAAACCCAGCGGGGTGCGCGCCGCCTGCGCCAGCGCGAAAGCGTTGAAAATTGTTAACGGTTTCTCTTCAAAGAGACTGGCGTCGCCATCGAATTGCAGCCGGCCACCCCTAATAGAAAAAGGCTCGCTCGACGGTTTTAAAGAGGGGCGCGAACGCCAACGCGAGACTTTTGGCGCGGTGTCGGTTACCTGTGCCAAAAGCATTTCGCAAAACAGGTGCAATTCACGCGCATGGCGGTAATAGTCGCGCATTAACCGCTCTGAAGCGACCAGGTGCCGCCCTGCACGATAACCAAGCTGTTTAGCCAGCACGGTTTGCAAGTCCAGCGCCAGCCGTTCCGTCTTTCTATGGGTTAAGAAGTGTGCGGACTGCCGCACGCGCCAGAGAAAATCATAAGCCTTGGACACGCGCCGCGCCTGCACCTCGTTAACCAATTCGTGAGCCCGCAATTCGTTTAATGTGCGATAGCCGTATCGGGTATATGCGAGCCAGATTGCGGTGTGATAGTCGCGTAGTCCTCCGGCACTTTCCTTAAGATTCGGCTCCTGCAGACAAACAGCGCCGCCAAACTTGCGATAACGAAGCTCCATCTCGCGGCAGATTGCGGCGATAAAAGATTCCGAGTGACGCCGCCGCTCCTTTTCCAGAACCTCCGTCAGCGAGTTGTAAAGCGCCTTGTTGCCGGTAATCAGATGGGTTGAGACCAGCGCCGTACGAAGATGCGTATCCTCGAAACTGGACGAGGCGCAATCGCCAACTGTGCGGAAACTGTGGCCGACGGTGATTCCAGCGTCCCACAGCAGGCGCAGGATAGTCTCTGTCACCTTTTTCATTTCGGTCATTTTCGAGCCGCTGTAAACACACAGCAGATCAATATCCGAAAACGGCGCCAGTTCAGCGCGGCCATAGCCTCCGCTTGCCACCAAAGCGCAAGCCACTTGTTCTGCAGGAGTTGGCGAACCCGTAGTTTTGACCGCGAATTGAAAAGCATGCTGTACGGCGAGATCAAGCACAAAACTCCTGGCAATCGCCGTCTGCACGCCCGAATCACCAATCTGGTGCCTCATCCGCAGACGCCTGTCCTCGACCTTGAGAAAGCGGCGTAACGCGCGCGAGAATTCCGCCTCGCTATTTCTTCCGAGCGGCACCTGCAGGAGCGATTCCGCCTGAAGGGTGACCTTGCGACGGTAGGAACGAACCGTCGTATGGCTGAGTTCATCTCGCATCATTCTTTACGGGACTGCAGCATCGGACTGGAGCGCAAGCATCTCGCTTGCAATTCCTTCCCCGTCGAAGCGAAAGAGCAACCGGGACGGTTGCGCTCCAGTCAGGGTCGCGCAATACGAACACCGCGAACAGCAAGCGGCATGCCGTCTCGTTCCCTTGACTTAAAGTCGCGATCAGGTCAGTACCGGGAGCTCGCGACCGGGTAACTCTTTGTCAATTGATCGTTACAGATGCAAGACCCGGTCGCTACCGCTCCCGGTACTGACGTTATGGCGAAACAAATTTGTCTTGTCGTCGGCATGAGGAAACAAAATTGTAGTTCAACTGATCGGTGATCCATTTATGGATTAGTAAAAACTTTAAATTATACAAATGTGCCTAAAACGGTTAGATTGCCTTCGTAACTTCAAAGGGAAATTACTCGGCGGGCAACTGCCTTCGGATTCAGGCGAAGCGATGGTACGGAAACCGACAACTTCAATTGCCGTGGCAGGCGGAGCCGACTGTTTCAAACGTGGTAAGTCGTTTGACAAGGTAGTCGTCAGTTTTAAGATCAAGCGCCCAACCTGATGGCCACGCGCTTGCTCGCCGATTGTCAAGGCCATCAACGCTCCAGTTGATGGCCTTTTTTTAACGGCAGATTCGGAAATGAACATGTTCCAGCCCCAGAAGCAGGGACTCTACGATCCGCGTTTTGAGCACGAATCATGCGGACTGGGATTCGTGGTCGACGTGAAGGGCCGGCGCTCGCGAAAAATCGTGGACCAGGCGCTGCAGGTCCTCCGGAACATGGAGCACCGCGGCGCCTGCGGGTGCGATCCGAATACCGGCGATGGCGCCGGGATCCTTTTGCAACTCTCGCCTCAGTTTTTCGAAAGAGAATGTGATCGGCTGGGATTCTCTCTGCCGCCGCCGGGCGACTACGCCGTGGGGATGGTGTTCCTGCCGACCGATACAAGCGCGCGTCGCGAATGCCAACGCATGTTCGAGCAGACGGTGGCCCAAGAGGGTCAAAGCGTGCTGGGTTGGCGGACGGTCCCCTTCTATGAATTGGGAATTGGCCGTGGCGCTCTCGAGTCACGCCCGGTTATTCAGCAGATCTTCATCGCTCGGGGGAAAGAGACTGTTGACGAGGCGCAGTTTCAACGAAAGCTCTGCATCATCCGTAAACGAGTAAGCAAGCGCGCCAAGCGAGGTATTCACGAACGGCGGATGTTTTATGTCGCGAGCCTTTCACCGCGGACCATCGTCTACAAGGGGATGTTAACGGCGCGACAGCTGCAAACATTCTACCCCGACTTGTCGGACCCGCTGGTTACCTCGGCCCTGGCGGTGGTCCACTCTCGTTTCAGCACCAACACGTTTCCGAGTTGGTCGCGAGCCCACCCCTATCGTTATCTGGCCCACAACGGAGAAATTAATACGCTGCGGGGCAATGTTAACTGGATGTATGCGCGCGAAAGCCGCTTCGCTTCGCAGTTGTTCGGCAAAGATCTTCCAAAAGTGCTTCCGGTTATCGACAGTGACGGGAGCGACTCGGAAATGTTTGACAACGTACTGGAGGTTTTGACGCTGGCGGGGCGATCGTTGCCGCACGCGATCATGATGATGGTGCCTGAGCCGTGGGCTGCCGACGAGTCGATGAGTCCGGCAAAGCGCGCGTTCTATGAATATCACTCCTGCCTCATGGAACCCTGGGATGGCCCGGCCGCAATTGCTTTTACGGACGGAGTGCGGGTCGGCGCGGTCCTGGATCGTAACGGTTTGCGTCCCGCGCGCTACTACATAACTAAGGACGATTTGGTGGTGATGGCCTCAGAAGTCGGAGTCGTCGATATCCCTCCCGACCGCGTGCTGAAGAAAGGACGTCTGCAGCCTGGACGTATGCTGCTGATCGATACGGCCGCGGGCCGCATCATCGACGACGATGAGTTGAAAGAGCAGTTGGCAGCCGAGCACCCCTACCGCACGTGGCTGGATGAGAATCTGATCACGCTCGAGAGTCTGCCCTTGCGGGTGCAGTCAATGAGTTCAGCCCAAATGCCGCTGCGGACGCAGCAAAAGGTTTTTGGTTTTACGGAAGAGGAACTGCGCGTGTTGATTGGGCCCATGGCCCGCACCGGGAATGAACCAATCGGCTCGATGGGCACCGATACACCGCTGGCGGTTCTATCAGAGCGTCCTCAGCTTCTCTACAACTACTTCAAACAGCTGTTTGCCCAGGTTACAAATCCACCGGTTGACGCTATTCGCGAAGAGCTGATCATGTCCACCGACACGACCGTTGGTCCCGAGGCCAACATGCTGGAGGCGTCGCCCGAATGCGCCCGGCAGATTAGATTGGCGTCGCCGATCCTCACCAATTCTGAGTTGCAGAAGTTGAAACATCTCGGCGATGACGGCTACGCCGGCTTTCGCTCCCTTACTTTGTCGATGCTTTTTGAAGTTGCCAAAGGACGTCGCGGTCTGGAAGTCGCGCTCGATGAGTTATGCCATCGCGCGACCCAGGCGCTGAGCGAAGGGTTCGGTGTGATTGTCCTGTCCGACCGCGGCATTAGCGGCGAGATGGCGCCCATTCCTGCGCTGCTCGCCGTCTCGGCTATTCATCATCATCTCCTGCGCGAAGGTACACGCACCCAGGTGGGTTTTGTAATTGAAAGTGGCGAACCTCGCGAAGTTCATCACTTCGCGTTACTGCTCGGCTATGGTGCGGCAGCGGTTAATCCCTACGTCGTTTTCGAGAGCCTCGAAAGATCGGAGGCGGACCCCGAAGCGGCAATTCGCAACTACGTGAAGGCGATTAACCATGGGATCGTCAAGGTTATCTCGAAGATGGGAATTTCGACGGTGCAGAGTTATTGCGGCGCTCAGGTCTTTGAAGCCGTGGGGCTGCATCAAGACTTGATCGATAGATACTTCACCTGGACGTCTTCACGGGTGGGAGGAATCAGCCTCGACGTGATCGCTGAAGAGGCCCGCCTTAGGCATGCACGCGCGTTTCGGGAACATGGAGCGTTGGCAGACGGCCTGGCGGGTGGTGGAAATTATGCTTATCGCCACGATGGTGAGCATCACCTTTTCAGTCCCGAGACAATTCACAAGCTGCAACATGCCTGCCGCAGCGACCGGTATGAACTATTCAAGGAATATAGCCGGCTGGTCAATGATCAGTCGCACCGGGTCTGCACGCTGCGCGGCCTTCTGAGAATCAGCAGCCCGCGCCCGCCCTTGCCGCTCGACCAGGTCGAATCTGAGGAACGGATCCTGCGACGGTTCAAGACAGGAGCAATGTCCTACGGGTCGATCAGCAAGGAAGCCCACGAAGCCCTGGCGATTGCGATGAACCGCATCGGCGGTAAAAGTAACACCGGCGAAGGCGGCGAAGACCCTGAACGTTATCTTCCCGACGCGAACGGAGATTCGCGGAACAGTCGCATTAAACAGGTTGCGTCAGGCCGCTTTGGAGTAACGAGTCAATACCTGGTTAATGCTGACGAGCTGCAAATCAAAATCGCACAGGGTGCAAAGCCGGGTGAGGGGGGCCAGCTGCCGGGCCACAAAGTCTATCCGGAAATCGCGCGCGTGCGGCACTCGACGCCTGGTGTCGGTCTTATCTCGCCGCCGCCACACCACGACATTTATTCGATTGAAGATCTCAAAGAGCTGATCTACGACTTGAAATGCGCCAACCCCCGCGCGCGCATCAGCGTCAAGCTGGTTTCGGAAACGGGAGTCGGCACGATCGCCGCCGGGGTCGCCAAGGCCCACGCTGACGTAATTCTGATCAGCGGCCACGACGGCGGCACCGGAGCAGCTCCGCTTACGAGCATCAAGCACGCCGGCATGCCCTGGGAACTCGGTCTGGCGGAAACACACCAGACGCTGGTGCTCAACGACTTACGCAGCCGAGTCAAACTGGAAACTGACGGTCAAATGCGAACCGGCCGCGATGTGATTATTGCGGCACTCCTTGGCGCTGAAGAATTCGGTTTTGCGACCGCGCCGCTGGTAACCCTCGGCTGCATCATGATGCGCGTCTGCCATCTGAATACCTGTCCGGTTGGCGTGGCGACCCAGGATCCGGAACTGCGCCGGCGATTCACCGGCGATCCGGCTCATGTCGTCAACTTTATGAGGTTCATCGCGCGCGAAGTTCGCGAGCTGATGGCCGAGCTCGGTTTCGCTTCCTTCAATGAAATGGTCGGCCGCACGGAGTGCCTGCAGATGGCCGGCGAGATCGATCATTGGAAGTGTCATGGGCTCGATTTTTCGGAGCTTCTTTATCGTCCCACTGTACCCGAGTCGGTCGGGAGGTTTTGTCAGATCGATCAGGATCACGGCCTTGATGAGTCGCTCGATAAAACCATCCTGATCGCGCATTGCCGTCCCGCGATCGAATCGGCCCAAAAGGTTGATATCAACTTGCCGATTTGCAACACCAATCGCGCGGTCGGCACGGCTGTCGGCAGCGAAATCACGCGGCGTTATGGCGCGGAAGGTCTTCCGGAAGACACCATTCGGCTGAACTTCACAGGGTCGGCAGGTCAAAGTTTTGGGGCATTCGTGCCGTGCGGGATGACGCTGACGCTTTCCGGAGACGCGAATGATTATCTCGGAAAGGGTTTATCAGGAGGCAAGCTGATTATCTATCCACCGCCGGAGTCGCAGTTCACCGCAGCGGAAAACGTAATCATCGGGAACGTAGCGCTATACGGCGCGACCAGTGGCTCAGCATTCATCAGTGGGCTCGCGGGCGAGCGCTTCTGTGTTCGCAACAGCGGCGCAATCGCGGTGGTTGAGGGAGTCGGTGATCACGGTTGTGAGTATATGACCGGAGGCCGCGTGATTGTGATCGGCGCAACCGGCCGCAACTTTGCCGCCGGCATGTCCGGTGGCATCGCCTATGTGCTCGATTGCGATGGCAGCTTCCATCGGAACTGCAACACGCAAATGGTTGACTTGGATCGAATCGAAGACGAGACAGAGATCGAGTTGATCAAGAATCTTATCTTTCAACATGCCGAATACACGCGCAGCGCGCGGGCGACCGAGATACTGCTGGCATGGGAAGGGTACCGGGCGGCTTTCGTCCGCGTCATTCCTCACGATTATCGAAGAGTACTGGAAGCACAGCAGCAAATGCGGACCGTCGGACTGACCGGCGAAGAAGCAGCGATGGCTGCTTTCCAGTCGAACACGCTGCAGATGGTTCGGGTGGCGGGAACATAAAACGAATGGGAAACCCGACTGGTTTCATAGAGCACAAGCGGGCTTCGCCTCGGTTACGGGCGGCCGGCGCGCGTCTGTCGGACTGGCTCGAGTTTCACGAACACGCGCCGGATTCTTTGCTGCGCGAGCAAGGTGCACGCTGTATGGACTGCGGGGTTCCATTCTGCCATTCCGGCGCGACCGTGGACGGGTTGGCGTTAGGCTGCCCCATCAACAATCTGATCCCGGAATGGAATGATTTGGTTTATCGCAACCAGTGGCGCGATGCGCTCGATCGACTGCTGCTCACAAATAACTTTCCGGAATTTACCGGCCGAGTGTGTCCGGCTCCATGTGAGGGTTCCTGCGTACTTGGACTCAATGATGCGCCGGTAACGATCAAGACGATCGAACAGGCAATCATCGACAAGGCGTTTGCCGCCGGATGGATGATGCCGCGGCCACCTGCGCGACGCAGCGGGAAGCGGGTTGCTGTCGTCGGTTCAGGTCCAGCCGGACTGGCTTGTGCCAACCAGCTCAATACGGCAGGACATTCAGTTACCGTTTTCGAGCAGTCTGATCGCGCCGGCGGTCTCCTGACTTATGGCATTCCCAATATGAAATTGGAAAAATCGATCGTCCAAAGGCGTCTGCACCTGCTCGAGCAGGAGGGAATCAAGTTCGTCACGGGCACCAGTGTCGGCGAAACATTTGAGACCGGCCGTTTGATGGATCAGTTCAACGCGGTCGTCCTTTGTGGCGGCGCCGCCCGGCCACGAGACCTGATGGTTACCGGTCGCTCGTTGCGAGGAATTCATTTTGCAATGGAGTTCCTCTACCTGAATACCAAGAGTTTGCTTGACAGTGACCACGCCGACGGAAAATTTTTGTCCGCCAAAGGCAAAGACGTGATCGTCATTGGTGGTGGGGACACCGGAACAGATTGTGTCGGGACCGCACTGCGTCACGGCTGTCGAAGTCTGGTCCAGTTCGAGATTCTGCCGCGGCCACCGGAGACCCGATCCGCCGAAAATCCGTGGCCTCAGTGGCCGAAAATCTATCGCCTTGATTATGGGCAACAGGAAGCCGCGCACCTCTTTGGCCAGGACCCGCGCACTTATTCAGTAATGACGCAGGAGTTTCTGGCCGACGATCGTGGCCACGTTCGCGGCGTGCGCACAATGGATGTGGAATGGACGGGTGGCGGACCGCGCGAGGTTTCCGGCACTGAAAAGGACTGGCGCGCGGATATGGTGCTGCTGGCGCTTGGTTTTCTCGGTCCGGAAACGAAAGGTCTCTTAAGTCAATTGGGAGTTGCTATGGACGCGCGCGGCAACGTTGCCGTCGATACCGCGCAAAGAACGAATGTCGCGCAGGTCTTCGCGGCCGGCGACATGAGCCGCGGCCAATCGCTGGTCGTGTGGGCTATTGCCGACGGCCGGCGCGCCGCGCGCGGCGTCGATCGTTTCCTGATGGGAGAAACATTACTTCCATGATCACTGCTGGTATACCAAAACCACTGCCGGTAAGTTCACCCGGCGTTGAGCGATTTCCGCGCGGCGCAGAGATTTTGATCGAAGCGCTGCTGCATGAAGGTGTCGATTCGATTTTCGGATATCCCGGCGGCGCAGTGCTGCATATCTATGATGAGCTTTGGCGGGCCCGTGATCGACTGAAGCATTACCTGGTGCGTCATGAGCAGGGAGCGGTGCACATGGCCGAGGGTTACGCGCGATCTTCAGGCCGCGTCGGCGTGGCCCTGGTCACTTCAGGACCGGGCGCGACCAATGCGATCACCGGAATCGCAAACGCTTACATGGACTCGTCGCCGATTGTCGTGATCACGGGTCAGGTGCCGCTGCCGTTGATTGGCACGGATGCCTTTCAGGAAGTGGATACCGTTGGGATTACGCGACCTTGTGTCAAACACAACTACCTGGTGCGAGATGTTTCCGATCTCGCCGCGGTGGTGCACGAAGCGTTCCACCTGGCCAGGTCGGGCCGTCCGGGTCCGGTAGTCATAGACATTCCGAAGGATATCTCAGCCGCGCAGACGCACTATTCGCGGCTGGAAAAAATCAGATTTCCGCTGCGCGAGCCGGCACAAATGGCTGACGCAGACGCTGTCGTTCAGGCCTTCGATGCGATCATGCGCGCGCGGCGGCCGGTTCTTTACGTTGGCGGCGGC
>AP72_2010_repI_A001DRAFT_1000121_pt1 | contig 16307 bp, 12 predicted proteins | sample AmaPasrepliIA001_FD_9535 | JGI IMG/M metagenome (IMG submission 9535)
TTACAGACTTGGATGACCTGCAGGCGTTGAAGGCGCTGGCTGACGATTCTGGTTTTCGCCAGAAATTTCTTGAGTCGAAACGGGAAGCCAAGCTGCGGTTTGCCAAGTGGCTAAAGGCAACGTCAGGACAGGACGTCGATCCAACCACTGTTTTCGACTGCCAAGTCAAACGCATCCATGAGTACAAACGTCAATTGCTGAACGCTCTGCGCATCATCGTTTTCTACAATCGTTTGCGCGCGAATCCCAATTTGGACGTTGTCCCGCGGACGTTCTTCTTTGCCGGTAAGGCTGCCCCCGCGTATCGCTTAGCCAAATTGATCATCAAGTTCATCAACAATGTTGCAAACACAATCGATGCCGATCCTGCAGCAAGGGGAAAGATGAAAGTTGTGTTCTTGCCTGAATACAACGTCTCGATCGCCGAACGACTAATCTCTGCCAGCGATGTATCGAATCAGATCTCCACTGCAGGATACGAAGCCAGCGGAACCAGCAACATGAAGTTCATGATGAACGGAGCCTTAACAGTCGGCACACGCGACGGCGCAACGATCGAAATGGCCGAGGAAGCAGGCGAAGAGAACTTCTTCCTGTTTGGCCTCACGGCAGAGCAGGTGCAGAACAGCCGCGGATGGTATAGCCCATATTGGCACTACGAGCATGAGCCCGAGACTCGAGCAGCGCTGGATCTCATCTTCTCGGATTATTTCAGCCGGAGTGAGCCGGGTATCTTTGCTCCGTTGCGCGATGCACTTCTTACAAACGGGGATCACTACATGCACCTTGCGGACCTCACCTCGTATTGCAAGGCGCAAGAGGCCCTTGGTGCCCTCTATGCCAACCCCATCGAGTGGGCTCGCAAAGCGATCTTGAACATCGCGAACTCTGGGAAGTTCTCCAGTGACCGCACAATTGCGGAATATGCCCGCGATATCTGGAAGGCAGAACCATGCCCGATCCCGTAGACGAGCTGCTCTCCGTCGTTGTGGTTCAGCAGCAAGTCCAGGAACGAGCCATCATGCCCGCGGATCCAGAACCATCCCCGGGCAATGAAAACCTCTCGAATTCACCGTTGCAGCCGGCTGCAAAACGCTCCACGTGGGCGCAAAAGGAGGGAACTCCGTTACCGCTGGGTGCAACCTGGATAGAAGACAAGCAAGCCTTCAATTTTGCCGTTTACGCGGAGCATGCGGAGAGCGTGACTCTTTTGCTCTATTCCGCTTCCGACTTTTCAAGCCCGCTCCTCACCTTTCAATTGGACTTTCTCCGTAACAAGTCAGGGCATGTCTGGCACTGCAGGATTACTCTCGATCAGATGTGCAATGCCAAATACTATGCATATTCCGTATCGGGAAGATCTCCTAACGAGCTGCGCAGCTTCGATTCGGAGAAAGTTCTGCTCGACCCCTATGCCAAGTCCATCATGTTCCCACCGGAGTTCGATCGCAGAGTGGCGATGGGGTCCGGGCCGAGTTCGGGGAAGGCGCCGCTGGGCGTGCTGCCTCATCCTGCAACTGAATTCGATTGGGAGGGCGACGTTGCACCGAATCCGGAGTCGGACGCAATCATCTACGAACTTCACGTAAAGGGTTTCACCAGGAATCCCAATTCGGGCGTTCAGCCAGCACATGCCGGCACTTATGCAGGGCTGATCGACAAAATCCCTTATCTGAAGGAACTGGGCGTAACGGTTGTGGAACTGATGCCGGTATTTCAGCGGGATCCGCAGGAAAACGACTATTGGGGCTACATGCCTCTGAGCTTCTTTGCGCCCCACGCAGGCTATGCTTCTGCGAACCACGATCACCAGCATGTTGAATTCAAAAAGATGGTGAAAGCGCTGCACAAGGCCGGAATCGCCGTGGTGCTCGACGTCGTATACAACCACACCTGTGAGGGTGATGAATCAGGTCCGATGTATAGCTTTAAGGGTTTCGGCGCCGCGGATCATTACATGCTGTCCGCCGACGTAACGAAACCGTATGCCAACTATTCCGGAACTGGAAACACGCTGAATTTCAGCAAAGCCCAGGTTCGCAAGGTCGTCACCGACAGCCTTCGGTATTGGAAAAACGAAATGCACATCGATGGCTTCCGCTTCGATTTGGCTTCCGTGTTCAGCCGCAATGGCGACGGATCGCTGAATTGGCGCGATGCTCCCATCTTCAACGAAATCGCTGCGGACCCAGATTTGGGTCGATTGGCATGTATCGCAGAATCCTGGGATACCGCCGCCTATCAACTCGGACGCGGCTTTCCCGGAATCACCTGGCTTCAATGGAACGCGAGCTTCCGCGATGATGTTCGCCGTTTTTTGCGAGGCGACCCGGGCATGGTGCCTGCCGTTATGCGACGCATTTACGGCAGCGACGATTTATTTCCCGACGAGATTGGCGATGCCTACCACGCATACCAGACGGTGAATTTCATCAACTGCCACGACGGTTTTACCCTCTACGATCTCGTCTCATACGATCGCAAGCGCAACTGGATCAACGGTCACAACAACCTGGATGGTATGGACGAGAATTACAGCTGGAACTGCGGCCATGAAGGAGACGAGGACGTACCGGCAGCGGTTCTGGAGCTTCGCCGCAAGCAGGCGAAGAATTTTTGTTGCCTGCTGTTTCTCTCAAATGGGATCTCTATGTTCCGGGCCGGTGACGAGTTTCTCAATACGCAGTTCGGGAACAACAATCCCTACAACCAAGATAACAAGATCAGCTGGCTGGACTGGACTCAGCTCGAGGCGAATCGCGACATCTTCTCTTTCTTTAAAAAGATGATTCAGTTCCGCAAATCGCATCCCTCTTTATGTCGAAGCAGATTCTGGCGCGAGGATATCTCGTGGTACGGAACGGGAAACCAAGTCGATTTGTCTCCTGACTCCCGTAGCCTTGCCTTCTGCCTTCATGGCGATTCTCAAGGAGACGACGATATCTACGTAATGATCAATTCATACTGGCAAGAGTTGCTATTCAGAATCCAGGAAGGTTCGCCTGGAGATTGGATAAGAGTCGTGGACACATCTTTACCCAGAGGCGAAGATTTTTCGGAATCCCGCGAGCCATTGGCTGAGACAACTTACCGTGTGGCACCGCGGTCCGTTGTTGTCTTCGTTCGGTAAGACAGAACCGCATACAGAGCGCTCCATCGGATCCTTGTCTTCGCCTCAGTCGTGTCGAGTAGGACTCGAACCTACAACCTCTCGTTAACAGCCTCGTGACGCTGACCGAAACAGATCACTTGTTTAGTGGTATGTTTGCGCGCGAAGCTCATTTATGCGGGAGTATGTTGATCTTAGATCGTGCGCGATGAACTGCGAGACCGCGAGTCCTGCTTGTGGGAGCAGCTGTACCGCTTTTAGGAACGCATGTTTGGGCACGAACGCGGTCTGGACTTCGGTTAGGGCCTGTGCGGTGAGGGAAACAGACGATCCCGACATCACGTCGCTTACTCCTAAGACTGCCGGCGAACCGACATCCCGGTAATGAATACGCTGCGCTCTTGGACTCTCTTTGGAAAGGGAGAGTCGTACTTGACCTAAAACGATCAAAAATATCCCCTGGCTCGGCTCTCCCTCGAATTGGAGAAATTCAGCCGGGGAGTAGCAGCGGGCTCTATGAGCAGACCAAAGCCACTCAACTACCGGCCTCGGAAGATCGGGAACGATTTTCACAAGTATTTCTGCAAAGTATTGAAGGTCGATCCTCTGAACGACGCTACCGCTAGTCATGAGCGGAATACTATTAACTTTGATTCGAAAAAGCTGTGATGTTGATCACTTAGCCTGGTGACACTGCCAGGAAGGACTTCTATTGCTCTAACATGGCGCGCAACGCCGGCACGTCGCGCAGAATCACGGTAGATCCCTTGGTCGAGATGAGTTGTTTGCGGCGAAATTCGGAAAAGAGCCGGGTGACAGTTTCCCGCGAAGATCCAATCATTTGCGCAATTTCTTCGTGGGTCAGGGACAGCGTTATTCTGACGTCCTTTGCCCCGTGTCTTATTGCTGGAGCTGCCCATTTCAACAGCATCCGCGCCAGTTTCTCGCCTGACGAAGCGGACAATCCGAGACAACGAATTTCTTCATACGCTCCGGAGCAATTCAGGCTAAGTTGCTGAGCCACATGCATACTCGCCTCGCCGTGCTCCGCGAGAAACCTGAGGAAATCCGTTTTGGAAAAGAAGTTCACCTGAGCGGGCTCAAGGAGCTCAACCGTAGCCTCATAGGGCCGGTTCGCGATTGTGGATGTAAGGCCGAGCACTTCACCGGCCTCGGCGATGCGAAGGATGATCGTTCGACCCTCTGACGACGACGTATATAGCTTGGCTTTTCCTTTGCACAGGATGAACGCTCCCCGTGATTCCTGGCCCTCCACAAAGAGCAGGGCTCCCTTCGGATAAGTCGAAGTTGATTTTATGCGCTGCAAAGCGGCGATACTCTCCACAGGAAGATTGCAGAACAGACGATCCTCTCGCACTGGACAAGTCGTGCAATTGTCGATGATCTCGAGCCCGTAAGGAGAGCGCATAATCAGCTCCTGCTAGAACGAAATCCAGTCTAGGCTTGAGCCAAACATCAGTATGTGACCTGCGTCACAAAGTCTGGAAACAGCCAAATGTCTATGGATGCTAGGCAAAGCCTACCACCTTTATCGGTCTAAATGCTCTAGCTACTTTGTGACCGCAATCACCGACTCCGAGACTGTTCACTCCTAGTGTGAAGTGAGGAGGTGAGCCATGAAAAACGGTGCACTCGCCTATGCTCAACAGATCACCGAGGCGGTTTCTTTGCCACGTTTCGAGCGCGTACTCTTTACGACGGACTTCTCCGAAACTTCGTTAAGTGCTTTACCGCTCGCCGCTTCAGTGGCACGCACCTTTCAGAGCGAGCTCAAGTTGTTGCATGTTCTCGTGCCTGGCGAATACATATTTGCAGTCCCCGAAATCACGTCGGATGTGTCCGGAGTGATGGAGCGAGATGCAGATGCTCGCCTTCTAGCGTTGAAGTATTCCGCTGACCTCCGAGGTGTGAAGGTTGGAGTGCCTGAGGTCTTCACCGGCGGGTTTCGCCTGCTTCCGGAGAAAATCGCCGCGGATGACATAGATCTTGTCGTGATGGCAACGCATGGGAGCAGGGGATTCCGCCACGTGCTGCTCGGCTCGATAGCGGAAGATATGATTCACTCAGCTGCATGTCCGGTGCTCACGGTTGGTCCCAAATCAGGAAAGACCCAAGACCCTGAGTTCCGACCAAAGCACATCGTGTTCGCGACGGATGCCTCCCCCGATTCCTTCCGAGCTCTGCCCTACGCGATCCAACTTGCTCAGAGGCAGTGCTCTGATTTAACGCTTGTGCATGTGCTGGGTCGCGAACATCCAGGTACTCCGGAGGCGGAGGCCTTTGCTTCACTGATGCGCGATGGTCTGCATCGCGGGCTGCCTTTAACCGCAATTAAGGCATGCAGTCCGGAGATTAAAGTCACCTTTGGCAACACAGTGGAACAGATTCTCAACACTGCCCGCGAGCGCGAAAGCGAGTTGATCGTTATGGGTGCTCGCAGCGCAGGCAAGAAAGCCACTTTTAGCCGCAGCGTGTCCTATGGAGTGATTTCTCGGGCGACGTGCCCCGTGTTGACGATTCGTGGTGCGCAGTGAATGAAAATATCTGTTTCGGGAACAAGGGTTTCGAGTCGAACGCAGCATCAATGCACAGAAATAAAGGCGCGGGATTCCACGTTTTGCCAGCGGAACCCCGCGCTTTGCGGATTGCTCGCTCGCTCGCCTTCCGCACTACTAGCTTCGCAACCAGCTAACCTCCTGCGCTGTGATGCGCGTCACAATCGAATTGTGCACATTTACATCAAATGTCAGACTCTGATTTCGTAAGCAGTTGCAGTTACAGCTGGGACATTTAGGTATTCGACTTCCCCATTGCGACTTACTCTCATCTGCCGAGCGCAATGAGCGCACAACCAGAAGCACTCGATCTGATTGCCCGGCGGAGCGCCGAATGCGCCTGCGTCTCCCGCCCAATATTCGTCAGTCGAATGCTTTCGCACGGTGAAGAGCGCGCCCTGGTGCATGTACTTCATATGCGCAGAGCATCGCGGATTGGCACACTTTGAGACCATTGGGCTCCCCTTGTGGCTATTACGCCGCAGAAAGAGTCCTGTCGCTGTGATGGCCGTCACCATCTTATGTGCAGACAGTCACATCCAGATGGTCAGCAGGGTGAGACTCTGCTCACGAGAGGAGTACTCCCATGACAGTCGCCCTAAGCAAGCCTACTCGCATCGCAATTAAGAACATTCTTCTCGCTACAGATTTTTCCCCACTTTCCAGGCGGGCGATGGATTATGCGTTGTCATTTGCCCGCAGGTATGACTCCACGGTGATCGCGGCGCATGTACTTAGCCCGGCTTTGTATGCCACACCCTCAAACGCTGTGATGTACAACGCGATGGACCCACTGCCGTATCTGGACAGCGTGCGGCGGGAACTCAAGCATCGCCTCGATGAATTGGTGGTCGCCGCTGAAGAAAGTGGTGTGAAATGCATTCCTGCTCTGGTCGAGGGTGAGATCTCGGAACAACTTCGCTATATCGCGGAGGAGCGAGATATCGATCTAATCGTCATCGGCACCCACGGTGCAGAGCGGTGGAATCGCCTGGTGATGGGATCGGTTGCGGAATCCGTAGCTCACAACGCAGGCTGTCCTGTGCTGACAATCGGTCCAAGAGTGTTTCGGCGCCCGAATTTTGAAGCAACTTTCAAACACATCATTTATGCAACCGACTTCAGTGCCGACGCTGCCCACGCGGCTCCGTATGCCCTTTCCCTGGCGCAGGAGTATGGCGCGAAGATCACCATCACACACGTTGTCCCCCCCGAAGTTCGTACTCAATGCCATCGCGAACTGGTGCTGAACTCTTTTCAAAAAGAACTCGAGAAGCTGGTTCCGGGAGATGTCCGCTATTGGTGTGAACCGGAATTCGCTTTGGAGTACGGCGGCAGCAGTGAGGCCATTGTGGAACTCGCTGAAGAACGTGGTTGCGATCTCATTGTGCTGGGCACACGTAGGTCAAATGCAGGCGTATTGACGTACTTCAAGTCTGGCGTGGCGTATCACGTCATGTGCCGCGCTGAATGCCCCGTGCTGACCGTAACGGGAGAAAAGGAATACAGAGGCTGAGAACGTAGGTCAGAGAAGTGAAACGAGCGACAGCTCACATCGCCGGCAAAGCAAGGAGGCGCATATGTTGGGCAACAAACAAGAACTTGTGAAAGTACTCCGGACGGAACTTCGCTTTTTGGACAACGGTGGTTACCGAAATCCCGATATGTGGCGTCCCCAATTCATCTTCCTGGATTCGCCAACCTGTGTGCATCCCGCTGGTTCCGGCAGACCGGAAGCGTGCGCGGACTGTCCACTAATCGGATTCGTTCCGCAGGCGCGGCGAAGTGCGCCGGTTCCCTGCCACCACATTCCATTGACCAAAGAAGGTTTTACTGTGGACAGCCTGACACGGTGGGGAACTCAAGATGAGCTAGAGACTGCTCTGCGGGCATGGCTGACAGCCAAGATCGATGCGCTCACTGGATGTGAGTGTCACGGCTGTGATGGCAATCCGGAAATGGAAGCCTTCTGTAATCGAATGGCCGGTTAGCTCCTCTCTTTAACTTACCGGCACAGACCGGCGGCTCGGGAAGTCGCCGGTCTTCTATCTATGATCAGAGTTTCAGCCGGGCTGAGAAACACGCCTGATCGGCCTCGTCGAACTGAATCCCGGCCAGCTGTCATCCACGCTACCAGCGAGTAAACAGACACTAGTGACCCGCATCACTCAGAGTAGTGTGCAATATCACGGCACGTAGTGTGACATCCGCGTAAATCACTAACAGTCCCAAATTAGATCGCGTGCGCTCAGCGCCACTGGCGGCGTGACCCTCGTTCGGACATAGGCCATCAGTTCCCCCTCGGCCCAATCGGCCCTCATACGCACCACAGAAAAGGAAGTTCTACCGGAAGCGTTCTGGCCAGCAGTTTAAGTCCGCCTCTTGTAGATAAGCACTCGTAATGGGCGCGCGCAACTTCGTCTAATTCTGCTCGCGCCTTCTCCACGCGGGCATATCTCCTGTCCAACGCTCCAGAAAGGTCTTTACCTAATTCCTCCGCGGCTGCTCGGAGTGCGCTACTCGTCTGCTTATGCGATTACCGAGCACGAGCGGGGCTGCGTAGAGCAAGGAGAATTCCTATGTTAAATAGACGTCAGTTTCTTCAGTCATCACTTGTGACCGGAGCTGGCTTTGCGCTGTACGGAGGTTTGGCCTCCAAGCGCGCATGGGCGTTTGCCCAGAGCCCGACCGGAATTCGAAAATTCGTCACCGCCCTCCCTGGCCTTGGGCCTTCGGGAGCCAACAGCATCGGCCAATACCTTCCGTTAGCAACCAAGACATCGCAGAACTTTGCCGGCAAGCTAACGGATGTCTACAACATCGGTGTGAAACCATTCGGCGAAAAAATGCACCCGGATCTTCCCGGATCTGCACATTTTTGGGGTTACTACGATCTCGCAACAGCCGACCAAAAGTATCTGGCCGGGGTAATCGTCGCCAAGCGCGGCACGCCGGTTCTGCTCAATGTCACCAATCAACTTCCCAATAAGCAACTCATTCCCATTGATCTCACATTGGCAGCGGGAGTAAACCAAACGGTAGGAAACTTGCCGCTTAACCGGATCGCCACCCACCTGCATGGCGGACTTACACCCTGGTTCAGCGACGGTACTCCGTTCCAATGGTTCGATCCATTCGGCCTAACTGGTCCCAGTTTTAAGAATGTGCCCGGTACAAACCCGGCGATGGGAACGGCCACTTACTACTATCCGATGGACCAGAGCGCCAGGCTGTTGTGGTATCACGACCATGCCATGGGAATCACGCGGACGAACGCGTACTCGGGTATTGCCTCAGCGCTGGTTCTGACCGACGACTTTGAACTTGGTCTGGTAAGCAACGGGCTGCTTCCCGATTTGGTAGGCATTCCGCTCGTTATCCAGGACAAGACCTTCGTCGGCAATAACATCCTCACTCAGGATCCTACGTGGAAATGGGGTAAGTCCGGAGACCTGTGGTATCCACACGAGTACGAAGCGAATACGTTCCTTAATGGGACAGCAAATCCGAAAGGAAGATGGGATTGGGGTCCGACCGTCGATCCTCCTGCACTGGGAACTTCGGCGCTACCACCCGTATCTGTAGTGGCCGAAGGCTTCATGGATACGATCCTGATCAACGGCGGAGTCTACCCGACGGTAAATGTCCCACCCAAGCGCGTGCGGTTCCGCATGCTCAATGGTTCCCAGGCGCGCTTCTACCACCTGAACCTCTATCCTGAATTGAGAACCAATCCAGGTGAAGCCAACCTCGGCATACCAGGCCCAAAGATGTATCAGGTTGGAACTGAGGGTGGGTTCCTGCCCCAAATCGCGATCCATCCCAATGGCATACCTTGCCCGTTGGATCCTTCCGATCCGTCGGGAAACACGGTCAATCCTGATGGTCCTTTCAATTTGCTGTTAGCGCCAGCCGAGCGCGCCGATGTTGTGATTGATTTCAACGGTGTACGAGCTGGTTCAACCTTCATCCTTTACGCCGACGCTCCGGCGCCGTTCCCCGGTGGAGATCCGCGGAACGACTACTTCACCGGCGATCCCGACCAAACCGCAATCGGCGGTGCGCCAGCAACGCTGCAGGGCTTCGGGCCGAACACCCGCACTCTGCTGAAGATAACCGTCACTTCTGGTGCTGGAGACGGCGTTCCAACAGGCACCTGGTTCAACAATCTCAACTCACAATTGAGAACGAACTTCCTAACCGGGAATCAACCAGGGCTTCTCTACAACAACGGTGACCCATCGCAGCCGGGTTCAGTTCCGTACAGCGGACGAGTCGATCGCACACTGACACTGAACGAAGACTTCGACGAGTTCGGTCGTCTGATTCAGACAATCGGAACCTTCGACCAGAATGGTTTGAATAACCAAGGACTACCGACTTGGGGTCGGGCATACATGGATAACAGCACCGAGAACCCATCGGCCGGACAAGTAGAAGTCTGGCAGATCTTTAATCTAACCGGTGATACGCATCCCATTCACTTCCATCTAGTCAATGTTCAGATCATCCAGCGCCAGGCCTTCACAGGGACACCGGGCAGCATCACGCTCACAGGTCCACCGACGGCACCGGATGCGAACGAGCTTGGCTGGAAGGAAACCGTCCGCATGAACCCGGGTGAAGTAACGACGATCATCACGCAGTTCAATCTTCCTAAACCGCCTGCGTCGATGGACGATCCGAAGAGCCCGAGAACCGGCGGACACGAGTACGTGTGGCACTGCCACATATTGGAGCACGAAGAGCATGACATGATGCGGCCGCTGGTTGTTACATAACCGCCGTTTCGTTTAATGGGCAAGCCTCAACCAGGGCTTGCCCATCTTCCTTCGCATTCAGCGCATTGAAAGGAGAATTACCATGCTGGGAAAACTTGGGCTGCCGGAACTAATCATCATCTTCGCAGTGGCGTTACTCATCTTTGGTCCAAGGAAACTTGGAGAGTTGGGGAAAGGCCTTGGAGATGGTATCCGCTCGTTCAAATCTGCCATCACGGAAAACGACAAGAAGATTGAGAACTGAATGCGGCCGTCGTCGCGCCTTGGCTTTGCAACGTTGCAGCATTTAGGAGAGTTTCATTCGGAACGACGGCGCACAGAGGAGGCAAAAGACGTAATGACTCTATGCGAGTTTGAGTCGCGCCGATGACACGCCCGCTTCTGGCTCGTCGAACTTGAATCCGACCTTCTCAAATACTTTCCGCATCTCGGAGTTTTCGAAGAGTAGAACTCCGTGAATGCTCGAAAGTCCTTCTTGTCTGGCGATCTCGATTGTCTTTTCCATCAGGTAAGTCCCGAGTCCTTTATGCTGGAAGGTATCAGCAACGATAAAAGCAACTTCGGCAGTATTGCCAGAATGCTCACGGATCATTCGCGCAATTCCCACGATTTCGGCCGTCCCATCATTTCCCTTGCGCTCTGCCGCGAGAGCAATTTCGCGATCGTAATCGATAAAGCATTTCGTGATTAGCCGGTCGTGTGAGGTGCGAAAGCTGAGCTCCAGGGGGGAGAAGTAACGGTAATACACACTCCGATCGGAGAGGAGACGATGAAACTTGACCATCAGCGGCTCGTCGTCCGGCCGAATTGGTCTGACGCTAAACTGCGATCCATCTTTTGCAGTAAACGTCGAAACGTAATGTGTTGGATAAGGACGAATCGCGGGACGAGGTAAATCCGCATCTGCGATCGAGTTTGGGTGCAGGATCACACGTGCATCCAGCGCAATCAGATTGTCGGATCCGGCCAGCAGCGGATTGATCTCGATATCAGCAATTCTCGGATTCTCGATAACGAGTTCGCTAAAGCGAACCATAAGCTCTTCCAGTTGGACGAGATCGACAGGCTTTCGTCCTCGGACCCCCTTGAGGACCTGAAAGACCTGAGTGGTTTCCATTACTCTGCGCGCCAGAGTAGTGGTAAGTGGAGGCAAAGCGTGAGCCCGGTCCCGCAGCACTTCGACCAACTGTCCGCCGAGTCCAAAGACGAGCACCGGGCCAAACTGTGGATCGATAGAGCTTCCCAAAATGAGCTCGTATCCGGAAGTGGATATCATCGGTTGAACGGTTACGCCATCGAAAGCCTCGGCCGATTCGAATGCGCTTCGGATCTTTTCGAAGGCGGCTCGAACTGCGTCGGCAGTTCCTAAATTCAGGTAAACGCCGCCTCTATCAGATTTATGCGTGACAGTTCGCGAGTGCAACTTCAGGACGACCGGATACCCAATCTCTTCGGCAACAGCGACAGCTTCCAGAACGGTTGCCGCAACTTTTGTAGAAGTCGTGGGAATCTCGTAGGCCTGCAGGATCTGCTTCGATTCGTGCTCTGTGAGAATCGTTCGATTCTGCTGCTGTGCTGTGGCGATGATCCGGTTTACGCGGCGCGGACCGTCAACCGGCAGCTTTCCCGCGAAGGCAGGCGTCTCATACAGCGCCTGTAGGTTCGATGTGTAGCGCCACATGTAAGCAAAGGCGCGGGCTGCAGCGTCGGGATAATCGAATGTCGGAATTTTCGCGGCGTTCATCACGTCGCAAGCCGTGCGCATGATGTTGCCCCCCATCCAGCTTGCGAGAAGCGGTTTTGTGATGCCCTCGGCTACTTTGCTCAGTAAACGTGCCGATTGATCGGGATCAGTCATCCCTTGCGGAGCGAGAATAGAGAGCACCGCATCACAACCGGCGTCATTCGAAACCACTTCCACAGTCCTTGCGTAATCCTCGGGGTTGCAGTCACCCAGCGTGTCGACCGGATTGGCATGACTCCATGAGTGCGGCAGCAGTTTGTCGAGCGAACTCATCGTCTCGGGAGTAAGTTCTGCCAGGTGCGCGCCATTCGAGAGCAGGGCGTCAGCCGCCAGAACTCCAGCTCCGCCGGCATTGGTAACAATCGCCAGGCGGGAGCCTTTGGGCCGCGCTTGTTTGCTCAGAACTTCGGCCATCCCGAACAGTTCCGCGATGGTGGAAACGCGCAGAATGCCGGCGCGGCGGAACGCTGCTTCAAACACCTCATCAGTTCCTGTAATTGCGCCGGTATGTGAAGCCGCGGCTTTGCGTGCGGCTTCCGTGCGGCCTGGTTTAATAATGATAATCGGCTTTTGCAGAGCCACTTCGCGCGCCGCGGAGAGAAAGTTGCGCGCGTTCCCGATCGACTCCATGTAAATCAAGATGCTTGATGTGTGCGGGTCATCGCCGAAGTGATAGATCAGGTCTCCCCAGTCAACATCAACCATTGAGCCTACAGAGACAAAGCCGCTGAAGCCTACATTCTCACGTCGACTCCAATCGAGGATCGCAGTGCAAAGCGCTCCACTTTGACTGAGAAACGCAAGATTGCCTGCCAGCGCACCTGATTGCGCGAAAGTGGCGTTCAATCCGGTACGTGGATTTATTACGCCCAGGCAATTCGGCCCGATCACTCGCAGTTTTCCGCCCGTAAGGATGCTTCTCATGCGAGCTTCCAAATCGCGGCCCTGCGCGCCATGTTCAGCAAATCCGGCAGAGATGACAATCGCGCCGCGAACTCCGGCTGCGACACATTGTTCTAGGACATTGGGAACGGTTTCTGCCGGCGTGGCAATCACCGCCAGATCGACTCGTTCGCCGATGGCGGCAATGTCCGAATAACTGCGGATCCCGAGTACGTTGTTCCGTTTCGGATTCACGGGGAAAATCGTCGCTCCGAACGGCTGATCCAGCAGGTTGCGCAACAGCGTGCGGCCGACGCTTCCTGCTTTCTCAGAGGCGCCGATCACAGCAACTGTGTTTGGGTGAAAGATGGCGTTAAGTGATGGTCGCGTCGCTAAGACCAGCTGTGGCGCCGTAGTACTCACCATGTCGAGTAGTGTAGGCATTTTCCGTTACTCGGGTCGAGGATAGTCTTCGGAAAAGAAAAGGGCCGTGACGGTGGTCACAGCCCAGGTGGTGCATCGCGGAAGCAATTGATAGCAGACTACGAACTCTTCAGCATGTCCCGGACGGTCAGCACCGGGCATGGAGCTCCGCTGACCACGCTATACGTCACTCCGGTTCGGAAATGCGTACTGAAGACCTTGTCCTGAGGCAGTCCGAGAACGATCAGATCAGTATTGTCGTTTGCGGCGAAATTCAGGATCTCCTGCGCGGGATCTCCTTCGACGACCACAAACTGAGGTTCGCACCATAGTTTTGCATCGGAAGGAGAGAGGCGACGCAGCTCGGATTCGCAAAACTCCACAACCCTACGGCGATCGGGAACATTGGAGTGCGGATCTACCACATGTAAAAGTGTAAGATGCGCACAACGCTCATGTGCCAACGACAAAGCATACGTAATCGCGTACTCGCTTTGGGGCGTGAGGTCGGTTGCAAAAAGAATGCGATCCACGTAGTCAGGTTGTCGTTCGGCCATCGATACATGCGGCCCGACCGTGAGCACCGGGCAGATGGCACTGCGCAAAATAAGTTCTGCGGTGGAACCCAGCAGAATTCGCTGCAGGCCACGCCAGCCATGCGTGCCGATCACGATCAAGTCGATTCCGTGCGTCACGGTCCATCGTTCAATTGCGTACTCGATTGAGCCTTCGCTGAACAAGACTTGAGACTTCACATGGAGCGGTGCAACCAGCCTTTCCAGTTGTTCACGCTTCTGTTCGCGGTTTACCTCGAAGTATTCCATTAATGGCGGTCCTTCGATGTAGGGCACCGGAGTTGGAGTTTGGACGTGCGCGGCGTAAAAGGTTGCGTCGTGGTGCTTGGCCAATACCGCGGCGTATTCCATTGCGGTCTGGGAAGCTTCGCTGAAGTCGGTAAGAAACAGAATATTTTTGAATGCGATTTTGGTAGAACTCTCAAGAACGTACATCTGCCTTCTCCTCTCTTCTTCCTTTCGCGTGATGTTGCTCTTGAATCCAAGTTGCGTCTGTGACCGCTGTCACAACTGGCAGTGTGCAAGGTCATGTTCACTTTCCTAAGCTCAAATTACCTTCATCTCGAAGCAGGAGGTGGGTATGGATCCCGCAGAAGTGCTGGAGGAGAGAAGGTCGTGTGTGGAATGCCCCGCACGTTGTGGCTTCTGCAACTTACCGAGAAATGTTTTGTCTGATCTGGAAGTCGCGAAGCGGCAAATTCATCTTGCTTCTGGAGAAATCGTGTACCACCAGGGCGAGAAGTGCGCAGGCCTATTCGTCGTTTGCGAGGGCAGGGTGAAGCTGTCGAAGATGTCCAGCGAGGGGAAGACGGCCATTCTGCAAATTTGTGTTGTGGGTGATCTGCTGGGAGCGAGTGAATTATTAAGCAACTGCGTTTATGCCGCGACAGCGCAGGTTCAGGAAGAATCGGTACTAGCGTTTCTTCCTCGGGAGAAATTCCTGCAGATGATGGCTCGGCATGCCGTTATCGGCCTACGTACTTCCGAGCATCTGAGTGCCGAATGTCTACGAGCATTTCGCGATCTTAGCTTGCTGCGAATGCCGTCTTCAGCCTTACAAAAACTATGCCGATTATTGCTTCGGTGGGCCGGCAACCGCGAGGACACTAAGTCACAAGAGATTCCGATGATCTATACCCATGCGGAACTGGCACAGCTGATCGGGGCGTCGCGTGAGACGGTTACTCGATTACTGAACAAGCTGGAAGATGACGAAGTCATCCTCATGGAGCGTGGTGTGGGTCGCGTTCTCGACATGGAGAAACTGAAAATGATCGCTTCAGCGGCGTAAGAATGACAACAGTCCCACCAGTAGCGATCTTTGCATGAAAAAGGCGGAGATTGTGACCGCTGTCACACGCCAAGTTCTGCCTTTCCGGTTATCGTAGTCCAGTATTCTGCACGTCGTGGGCTCGGGGCTCTTGACCTTCATAACAAGGAGCACGGAATGCGCTGCCTGCCGACCCGTCGCGCCCGGAATTTTATCGCTTTCAGAGCGCTACCCTGGCTCGCTGTTCTCATTTTTCTTCTCACCCTGCCCCTTGTTATCTGGGGACGCGCCTCGGCGCAGGAACCGGCGAAGCCCGAATCGCAGTCCGCTCCCGCGAGTGGTGACTACGTTGGCTCTGATACGTGCATCACGTGCCATGCAGATCAGGGAACACATTTTCAGAACACAGTGATGGGCCGCGCTTTCGCCCACCCGAAAACTGATCTGGAGAAGCTTGGCTGCGAAGCATGCCATGGACCGGGCAGGGCGCACGTGGAGGACGGAGGCGGCAAGGACACGATTCCGATCCGATTCACAAAAGATTCCAAGAACACGGCTGAAGAAAAGAACAATGCCTGCCTTTCCTGCCACCAAAAAGGAAATCGGATGTTCTGGTCGGGAAGTCCCCACGAATCGCGAAACATCGCTTGCGTCGATTGCCACGTTGGGCATGAACCGCAGACGAAAAAGCTCTCGTCGGATTCGCGTTTCAACGCTCCGCTCACTGACATACAGACCAGAAAGCAGCAGCCGGAACTCTGCCTCACCTGTCATCTGATGCGCCGCGCGCAATTGCAGCGTTCGTCACATATGCCATATCGGGAAGGCAAGGTGACTTGCACAAGCTGCCACAACCCCCATGGCTCTCCCAATCCGCACCAGCTGCTTCAGGCCACTACGAACGAGAATTGCTATACCTGCCATGCTGAGCGTCGTGGTCCATTCTT
>AP72_2010_repI_A001DRAFT_1000122_pt1 | contig 16305 bp, 12 predicted proteins | sample AmaPasrepliIA001_FD_9535 | JGI IMG/M metagenome (IMG submission 9535)
CGTCGCCGCCGCTGCCTGGATGCGTAACTCCGGCGATGCGGTCGTCCTGCATGTGCTGCCACGTCAGCACCGGGCCGATGAACCACTCGCGCAATCCATCCTTTGCCTCGTAGGGTCGATAGGAAAGCCAGAAGCGCGATTCCACTTCGCTTCCCAAACGCGTTGACTGTGTTCCCTGCGAGCGCACGAGAGAATGGAAATCTTCATCTGCGACAAGACGCTTGACGTTGAAAAGGCCGGTGTAGGTCCAGTTCGCAGCGAGAAANACGTCGGTAGAACCGGTACCCAGTTGCAGACCTGTCGGTAAGCGTGTTCCATTCGTCGCGAGTAAATCAGTTCGTCCGGTTGGAAGCTTTGGTCCAAGCGTGAAGGATGCTTGCGTGGTTCCGCGAGACGAGTCCTGGCGGAAGAAACGGTACTTAACCAGCAGCATCGCGTCTCCCAGTCCCGTTCCTGAACTTGCGGCAAGTACGCCCGCAGGCTCGTAGCGATGCGTGACGATCGGCACAAGCAAGGTTACGTCGAAGTCACGATAGAAGCCCCAGGTGAAGTTGAAGGTACCTTCGTGCGAGAACGTTGGACGCGCTGTTACTGGAATGCCTCCAGAGGCTCCGGAGCGCGTCGTGAATACCGAGTTATAAGAGATCAGTCCGCCGCCGGGAAACAATGGCGGCGCGGTTTCGGGCGCTGCACCCTGTGCGCTCGCTGTTGAAGCCCATAGCAAGGCACTGAAAGCAAAACCCAGAGAAATGGGAAGAAAACTTCGCATCAAACCGTCCTTTGGTCAGAGACACAAGTACATCAACGCGCGAAGGCGCAAGAGGACGGTAGGAATCAGATTCTCAGAACGGAACTAACTTCAATGCGATTCGGAGGAGGCGATGGATCAATGAGCCAGGCAGATGCAAATCCCTGCTCGACAAGCGAGTGGATTACCGCCGGAATCGAGGCAACGACTTGAGGTGGAGTGCTCACTGTGGCATCAGAAGTTTCCAAGGCAGGTTGGGTTGTCGAAGTGGCACGCTTACAGCAAGGGTGCTCGGATGCAGACGAGCCGTCGCACTGTCCACCCATCGACTTGCAGCAGGCCTGTTCTTCTGCTGTGAGACTCTCGCCAGGTACCAGACATCGCAGCGCAGGCGTAGCCGTCCACAGGAATAGCAGAACCAGAGCCAGTGTGGACCGAATCTTCGACATCTGACTGATCCTAACAAAAATTCATCGCGATCAATCCTGTTTCTTCTACGGACTGCTTCGCGACATATTGGACAATGAAATCCCTGGGGGCAGCCAATTCCGTTAAGTATCACTCCTTTAACGTTCACTCACGCAAGGATCCGGCATACCTGCTCGCGTTCCACACGGAATCATCTTCCTGTAAAGAGTGACAGTTGTTTCGCGGTCGTCCCGACGCTTACATAACCTTGCGCTCACTTGCAAGTCTGTCACGGTAGCTCTCCTAGCTTGCATCAATGAACCTGGCGCATCCGTGTCGGGTTATCCCGGCCAAAGGACATCTATGAACCCCGTGCAAAAGATTCCCATCAATTACGCCGAAACCGCAGAGCAGAAGCGCTTGAACCAGGCACGCGAGAACGGAGTCCCTTGGAAGAAGTGGGGACCTTATTTAAGTGAGCGGCAGTGGGGCACGGTCCGCGAGGACTATAGCAACGATGGAAACGCGTGGGACTACTTCAGTCACGATCAGTCACGCTCCCGCGCCTATCGCTGGGGAGAAGATGGGATCGCCGGAATCTCCGATGATCAGCAGCAACTGTGTTTTTCTGTGGCGCTTTGGAACGGAAAAGATCCCATTCTGAAAGAGCGTCTCTTTGGTTTGACGAACAGTGAAGGGAACCATGGCGAGGATGTAAAGGAATACTACTTCTACGTGGACAGCACGCCGACGCACTCCTACATGAAGTACCTCTACAAGTATCCGCAGCGGGAATTTCCGTATCGCGATCTGGTCGAGACGAATCGCCGCCGCTCTCGAGAAGAGTTGGAGTACGAGCTGCTCGATACAGGCATCTTCGATGATGATCGTTATTTCGACGTCTTCGTCGAGTACGCGAAGGAAAGCCCTGAGGATTTGGCAATTCGCATTTCAGTTCACAACCGTGGACCCGAAGCCGCAGACCTTTATGTCGTCCCGACACTGTGGTTTCGCAATACATGGTCCTGGAAGGATGGCACGACCAAGCCCAAGCTAGGTCAATTGAATGGCGCAAGGATCGTGGCGTCGCATGCTGAACTGGGCGATCGGACGTTGCATTGCGATGGCAATCCCGAATTGATATTCACAGAAAATGAATCCAACGCCAGCCGCCTGTGGGGACAGCCCAATCAATCGCCTTACGTGAAAGATGCGTTTCATGAATACCTGGTCTCAGGCAAAACCGACGCGGTGAATCCGGAGAAGGTGGGCACCAAGGCTTCTGCCGTATATCGTTTGCAAGTGCCTGCGGGCCAAAGCAAGGTCGTCCGGGTAATGCTGAGCACCAAATCGGGTCTTGACGCGTTCGCCAAGTTCGACCAGACATTTGCCACCCGCCTTACGGAAGCAAATGAATTCTACGATCGCATCACGCCACCCGAGTTAAGTGAGGACGAACGCCGCGTGCATCGCCAGGCGATAGCCGGGATGTTGTGGAGCAAGCAGTACTACTACTTCGACTTGGATCGCTGGCTGGATGAGCATGATGCTCACCCTTTGTTAGGCAAGGGCCATCGGAAGGCTCGGAACACTGAGTGGTTCCACATGCTTAATAAGGACGTCATCTCCATGCCCGACAAATGGGAATATCCGTGGTACGCTGCGTGGGATCTGGCTTTTCACACGCTGGCGCTCTCGCTAGTAGATTTCGATTTCGCTAAAGACCAGCTCCTGCTCATGCTGCGGAATCTGTACGCGCATCCGAACGGGCAGATTCCAGCTTACGAGTGGAACTTCAGCGATGTGAATCCTCCGGTACACGCGTGGGCGACTCTCTTTCTCTACAACATTGAAAAAGAGCTGGGCCGGTCGGATCTGCGCTTCCTGGAGCAATCGTTCCAAGGATTGATGTTGAATTTCAACTGGTGGGTCAATCGGAAGGATCCTGAGGGCAAAAATGTTTTTGCCGGTGGTTTTCTCGGCCTGGATAACATTGGCGTCTTCGACCGCAGCTCTCCGCTGCCGACCGGTGGCTACCTTGACCAGGCCGATGGGACGGCCTGGATGGCGTTCTACTGCCAGTGCATGCTGGAGATCGCCCTCGTTCTGACCGAGTATGACAACGTATACGAGGACATTGCCTTCCGCTTCCTGGAGCATTTCCTCTGGATCACCTATGCAATGGATCGCATGGGCGAGAACCACGATGAGATGTGGGATGAAAACGATCAGTTCTTCTACGATTTGCTGCACTTCCCGAATGGGGACACGAAGCGGCTGAGAGTTCGCTCGATGGTCGGCCTATTGCCATTCTGCGCATCAACAGTGCTCGAGCCGACCGGTGTTTTGTCGAGAAATCCCCGGCTTGCCGAGCTCGTCGAGATGTTCAAGAAGAGACACCCAGACTTGCTGGAGCATATCGCCCCTGGGGATTCAACTTTCATCGGGTACGGTGATCGCCGGTTACTCTCAGTTTGTAACAAGAAGAAGGTCGAGCAAGTTTTGAAATACATGCTCGACGAAAACGAGTTCTTTGGACCCTATGGGATACGTTCACTCTCCAAATATCACCAGCAGCATCCATTCGTGTTTAACCTGAGCGGGCACGAATACAAAGTGGAATATCTGCCGGCGGAGTCGAACACAGGAATGTTCGGCGGGAATTCCAACTGGCGTGGCCCCGTCTGGATGCCCGTGAATGGGTTGTTAATACGAGCGCTCCTGAACCTGTATCAGTTCTACGGAGATGAGTTCAAAGTTGAATGTCCGACCGGCTCTGGAAAATACATGAACTTGTTTGAAGTCTCGAAGGAGCTTGGCCGCAGGCTGTGCAGCATTTTCCTGCGGGATTCCAGCGGCAAGCGCCCAGTTTACGGAGGAACAAAGAAGTTTCAGGAAGACCCGCACTGGAAGGATTACATCCTGTTTTACGAGTACTTCCATGGAGACAACGGTGCAGGGTTGGGAGCAAGCCACCAGACCGGATGGACTGGAATCATCGCTCGCATCGTTGATCTTTTTGCTCGCGGCAGCGCTGCCGATTGGCTGCAAATCGACAAGAGCCGGCTCGCGGCGCGCATGACTCACGATCAGGTTGCTGGGGTTCGGAGAGCTGCGGGATAAAAATCAGGAGCTCGAGGCTGAGAAGCAATCGATTTTCAGTCAGCTGAGTCGCAATGACCCTTGTTTTGGATGCTACTGACTTCGCGCGATTGGAAGCCGTTGGTTTAGGCTGCCTGCTTGGAGCCGGCGTAACACTCATCCATGTCACCGGATTGAGTGCAATCGTGAGATGGTACTCTGCGAAGTCTACAAATCTTTCTCAACGAGAAGAGCAGCCGATCAAGGCTGCGCTATATTTCGGCATAGCCATCGTTCTAATGATCCAGTTGCATATCTTTGATGTGTTTGTCTGGGCATGTCTTTTGAGTGCTCTGAAGTTAGTTTCAGATATTCATGATGCAATGTATTTCGCTGCGAATGCCTACACCTGTCTCGGATACGGCGATGTGCCGCTTAGTCGCGATTGGCGGCAACTGAGTCCTCTCATCGCGATTTCGGGCCTGTTTACTTTTGCATGTACGACTGGTCAGTTATTTAGCGTGATGGGACACCACAACAAAATCGTTTCTGAACTAAGATCGAGACGCATCAGAAGGAATGCCGCTGCATCGACTCGAGGTTGAGTACGTTGCTGCGTTGGGAATTTGGGGCCGAAGGCAAGCTCGAGACAGGTCGGGAAGCAGCTATTTCTGACGCTCAAAACTTTCCTTTGCGGAAGCCAGGGACTTTTGCAGATCAGAGACCGTGCGGCTTATTCCTATCGTGCGTCTAAGGCCTGTCAACCACACTTGCTCGCAGCTCATGGCTTTCACTAGATAAAAGCCGGGCCGCGTTCGATCTTCATTTTCGGGAATTATGAAAGTGAGGTCCAAGGCGGTCTCGAGGTAATGACTGGAATAGAGCTGCCTTTCCGCAATCACGTCAGTCTCATGATTGGATTTGTCTCCATGCATGGTCAAGACATGAACAATACGCAGCATCGGCCTGGGCCCGAGTTTCAGTCTCTCCCAATAGAAGGTGTTGTCCACGTTCGCAGGCTTTGCGCTGGGATACTCAAGGATGTACTTTTTGAGACCGGGAAGGTCTCGGGGTAGTACTTGGTAATAGCTCAGCATTTCTTTGAAGAGATCATAGACACTTACTTGCTGGCCTTTACGGTTGTAAACCAGCCCGAATATACGGTTGCCTTCTTTCTGGTACTCAAGCAGCCGCGACAAGGCGAGTTTCTGGACTTGCTGGTTCACCTCGTCATTCACGTTGGGAGCGTCCCAACGGACAGACTTCCGTAGATCATCCATTGCGGAGTTAACCGGGATCTGAATTTGACATTCTCCAGGCTTGCAGTCCTTCAGCAACTTCACGTCCTCGCTGTCGAATCCGAAGCCCTGGAGGTCTGTGAGTTGAGGAGGATCGCTGAATTTCGTGAGGGCTTGGTGACCGGGGAGGTGTCCCCCACGACTGAAATCGCTCGCATACTTAAGAAAGCTGTCCGGAGTCGCGTTGACGTAGACCACACCAAACAGGAAGGCCTCAGCCTCACTGCGCGGCTTCACATGCGTGGCAAAAGTCTTTCCTTGCCGGATGGCGGCAATCTGATCCTGGCTCGCTCCTGCCCTCTGACTCAAAAAATCCTTCAGTTCTGAAACCGTTTGGGAAAAAGCAGCAGATACGAGTGACGTGATCAGAAGAGCCGGCACAGCGGCGTAAAGGGTTCTCCGATTCAAAGGCATTCCTCAGAGTGCACTGGCGTGGCGCGGCCGATGAAGTGGAGCTCACAACTGGTTCCGCTAAGAACTGCTTCTGACGAGTGGCACTAACAAAGTTGACGCCGACGGCGAGTCCAGACAACTAGGAAAATTCCCAGTACCTCCGCCTATTCCTTCTTGTTGAGGTCGTCGTCCTTGTAATATTTCGTGCCCTGCAGGGTCGCCTGCAAAGCGAGACCATTCTTGGTGATCTGGTAAACCCACACACCGGGCGAAATCTCCGTCGCTCCCGAGTAAGCTCCACCCGACTTGCCCGCTTTAGCGGCGGCGTCTGCTTGTGCCGAACCTGACCAGCCGGAGTTCAGGAAATGAGCGAGAGCCTTGCTGTTCTCGAACATGAAGATGACACGATAGTCTTTTACGCCGATTCCCAGACCGGCACCGCCGGAAATCATTTTCATGAAGGTTTGCTGCTTCGTCTTTGTGTCGACAGCAATCCCTGCGCCTCGCGCCGTGCTCAGTAGCAACAGATTCGTGCCCATATTATTGAAAACGGCATATCCGGCGGCCTTTTGGATAGCTCCCTGAGATGTGGGCTGGAGTTTGTACAGGTCCTGCAAAGTTTGATCTGCCATTTTTCGTGTCTTTTCCCGTTTCTGTTCGGGCGAATCTTTGGCCGTTGCCACAGCCGAAGTCAGCAGAATCATGGCCATCAAGTGTGCAATCTTTCTGAAGTTCATTACTGCTCTCCCTCTCTTGAACTAATCGCGTCGCGGTCGCGAAGTGATGTTTTACCTATCACGATTCGCATTAAGTGGAGCAGGGCAAACGCGTTCTTGAACCTGTCAGAATTGTTAGTTGCTGCTGCTGGGGACGTCCAAGAGACAGACTGCTTCGATTCTGAGCGAAACAGTGGATTCCTAGTTGAGAACTAGATGCGAACGATGGCGGCAGATTAGGCGTCTTTCAGAATTGACTCAGCCCGCCTGCTTGAAACTCTGACCTGACTTGCCGTCCGTCTGTTCATGAGCAGCGGAAGGGGCAGCGAACCAGCGGCTTTTGGGAACAATCTTCGAAACTTCCGGATCTCCCTCGTACGATGGCGTCATGATCTGCACGCCGAATTCGTTGAACGCGTCCAGAACGTTGCGGTTCAACTCTGACTTGGTAGCCCAATACGATGCACCCTTTTCCAGATGGGCGTTCAACTCATGAGTAATTTCGAATTGGTTCAGCGACATCGTGTACACGAACGGCTCCGCATTGCGGCTCACCCCTGCCGTGCGCGAGGCTGCCAGCTTCATAATGCTTTCCACCTGACGCCAGGGAGTGTCGTATCCAATTCCGACCGTGGAATTGATGATGACATCCCCTTTATCGGAAGAGCTCAAATTCGTGACTTCCTGGCTAAGTATCACAGAATTAGGAATGGTCACAATCTCGTTCTTGCGAGTATGCAATTCCGTCGTGAGCATCGATGTTTTGTGAACGCGCGCCTGAAACTCGCCTACACGGATCATGTCGCCGACGCGGAACTGATCCATATAAGTAAGCATGACCCCGCCTACGACATTGGAGACCAACCCGGTTGAACCAAGAGAGACAAGCAGCCCCAGAAAAATTGAGACGCCTTTAAAGGCCGGCGACTCCGAGCCTGGGATATATGGATATGCGATGAGTATGGCAAGCACGACGAGCAGAATGCTGACGAGCCGCTGCGTCGTACCTGCCCATGAGGGCCGAAAGCCTTCAATAGTGATGTGTCCCTCTGCAACGCGGCGGAAAAAGAAGCGTAGAGCCTTTAGCAGATACCAGGTTGTAATCACTACAATCACCAGAAATCCCATAGCAGGAGCATGGCTCCACGCGCTCGCAGCAAAGGCGTACACCGACGCCTTGATGGAATTCCATAATTGGGAAGCAAGATACCTGGTTCCAGGGAAGAAGTAGAGCAAGAGCTGAAATGCAAAGGCAATGACCGCAATCGAGAGAACGAATCGAAGCAGCTTGAATAATGCTATTCCCAACTCATGTAGCTGATACTGCGGCAATATCGCAGCCATCTTCGAATGTGAACCCTCGACGCGTCGTTCGACTCGTGCAGCGATGGCTGTGCCAAGCCGCATGGTCGCACTTCGGATGGCAAACAGCAGGAAGATAACGCCGGCCACGGTGATCAGGCTCAGAAGCAATTGTTCGATCCGTTTGCCCCAACTGCGTTCACCGCGGTACTCCCGAATGGCCTTCTCCATCGCGCCGGCCCATTGACGAGCGAGCGTTTCTGACGGCACTCCGGCGTATGTTGCATCGCCCGGCAGAACTGAAACCAGGTGGTTTTGTCCGGCCATCAGATCGATGATGGCCGGGTCGGATGGCACAAGCTTGACCGACGCGGGCACCGTAGGATCGTCTGCCGCCTTCTGGAGCCGCTCTGAAATCATTTGGGCGCGTTGTTCCGGAGGCAGAACGTTGAAGCTGTAGCCAATCTCGATGACCGTGTGACCGCTCAGAGTAACCGGATAGGTCTTCTGTTCCTGGCATTCCACCGATGTAGCCAACAGACCAACCACGAGCGAAATGCAGAAGGATGATTGGACAAAGCGGCGGATGCCCCTCATGACTGATGCTCCCTTGCGGCTGCTTTCAAAAGTTCCGTTTGGGCATGAAGCTAGGCAGGAGATTTGCTAAAGACAACTGTCAAATCTGACACTGCAATAGCCTACGAGTAATGCAGGCTGATCTCGGCGGTGGTGATCAAGGCGCCAGGAACCCACGCCGATCTTGATTTCGGGTTCGCAAAGCGACTGCTTCATGTTCTTACAGTTCCGCTCTTGCTTGCGATATGGGCACATTGACAGGGGAAACAAAATGCCCTCTACCAGTGTTGGCAACGCTAGACAATCGCTGCGAGACGACGTATCTCGGCCCGAACCAAACGCTCTCCAGGAAGTCCCCGACTTTTCTTTAGTACTAGGAGGCCCGCTATTTCAGCTCCTGCGCAGGGCCCATCTCAAAGGGGAGGCGTTGGAGTGGGTGCATCGGCGAGTGCTCGCGTGCATCGTGCTTACATGGGCCCCGTTGCTCCTCCTCTCTGCAGTCAACAGTAGCGCGGGAAGCGATGGACGAATTTCGTTCTTCCACGATGTCGAAGTACACGCTCGATTTCTATTGGCCCTCCCGATTCTTATAGGCTCAGAGTTACTTGTTCATTCCCGCCTACGCCCATTCGTGCATCGCTTTATCGAATGGCGGATTGTGCTGCCAGAAGACATGCCTCGTTTTCTCAAGGCCATCAATTCTGCTATGAAGATTCGCAATTCCGTATACATCGAGCTCGCGCTCCTGCTGGCTGTTTATACGGTGGGGTTCTGGGTCTGGAACGGAAGAGTCGAACTCGAACGCGCGACGTGGTATGGACTTCCAGGATCGAGGTGGAATCTCACGCCTGCCGGTTACTGGTATGTGTTCGTGAGTCTCCCGCTGTTTCAGTTCGTTTTGTTGCGCTGGTACATGAGGCTCTTCATCTGGTTTCGGTTTCTCTGGCACGTCAATCGGATCAAGCTGAATCTTGTGCCCACACATCCTGACCGCTGCGGCGGATTGAGTTTCGTAGGAAGGAGTTCATACACCTACGCTCCCATCCTTTTTGCTCAGGGAGCGATTCTCGCCGGCGTTATAGCCGGTCGCATTCTATATCGTGGTGAGACCTTGCTGTCGTTCAAGATGGTGATATTGGGTTTTGTTGCTTTCTTCGTCGCTGTCGTTCTCGGGCCACTGCTGATCTTTACTCCGCGAATGATGCGCGCAAGACGAGCCGGGCTTGCAGACTACGGTTTGTTCGCACAGCGTTACGTTGAGAGCTTCGATCACAAATGGGTGCGTAGTGCGTATCCATCGGACGAATTGCTGGGCGCGGGAGATATTCAGTCGCTCGCCGACCTGGGGAATAGTTTCCAGGTCATACGCGAAATGCGGATTGTTCCTTTCGGACTAATCGACATTTCACGTTTAGCCGCCGCAGCCGCAGCTCCCATGGCGCCTCTTCTGCTGACGGTCTTCTCGTTTGAGGAACTTGTTGTTCGCGTTCTCAAGTTCGTGTTTTGACGATGCCCCGGAACGGGAAGAGACCCAAGCCGGACAACTCAAGAAGAACGTCATTACTCTTTACCTGCTTCGCTCTCGCCATGGTTATCGTCCCGAACTGGGCGTGCGCTCAGTTCACCGATCCGCGCACTTACAACAACGCTCCGGTAGGCCTAAATCAGCTTGAGCTTGCGTACACATACGCGCATGCGAACTCATCAATCGATACCTCACTTATTGTCACGGGTGCGCAGTTGAACGTCCATCAGGGAACGATCGACTACACGCGCTACTTTGGCCTGTTTCATCGCCTGATGTGGGTTGAGGCGACTTTTCCCATCGCCGGCCTCGGCGGCTCGGTCACAGGCACGAGCATCCAGAGCTCGACGGCCGGTGCGGGCGACTCCAGCTACCAGGTGGCCATGTTGCTGAAGGGAGGTCAGGCGCTCAGCGTAGCGCAGTTCGAGAACTACAAGCCAAGCACCGCCTTGGGAGTGAGTTTCACGATGACCGCGCCCACGGGCCTTTACCATCCCGACAAGGTGCTCAACCTTGGTTCCGACCGCTGGTCTTTCAAGCCCGAATTTGGGCTCTCCCATCCATTTGGGCCTGAGCAGAAGTGGGAATTCGACGGCTACGCAAACATCTACTTCTTCACTGACAATACTTCTTACCGGGGGAGCGAAATCCTCCGCCAAGATCCGCTACCGGGCATTGAAGGTCACATCAGCTATTCGTTTACTGACAGCCTCTGGGCCTCTTTTGATACGCGCTACTCCTTCCGCGGCACTACGTTGATCAACGGCGTGGATCAAAATAACCCACAACAAAATGTTCTGTTAGGAAGCGAGGTAAATCTATCTTTCAATGCTCGAAACTCCCTGATCTTCGAATTCGCCAAGGCTCTGGTGCACAACAACGGGCCAGCCGTGATCGGCTTCAGCGTGAGGTATGACTACACGTGGGGAAAGGGATACAAATAAGTAAGTAGGACGCGCTGAACGGGCCAAAGGCGGTAGAAATCCAGCGACATGTCGTTTGCAATCGGTTAGAACAACGGATTGGAAGAATATTTTCTGTGGTCGCGCAAGTTGTTGATGTGGCTGAGGGAAAAATCTGCGAGCAACGGACGAAGCTTGCTTTGTCTACTCAGTTGGCAGCATCATGCGATTGACTATGGCACTCGCTGTAAACAGAACACAGGGGTTATGCGAGCAACGGATTGGAATTCGAGAAATTCACTGCTTATTTCCTGTTATTCACTGTTCTTTTGCGAACGACGGAATTTCGCGTCTTCTGCAAGAGATTGATACTGAACCCGTTGAAGGAAATTATCCGGCGTTCGCAGATACGACTCGAGAAAATTCCCTGTTAAATTCGCTGTTCTTCGTTTGACCAGCGCGGTTGCCGGGAATACCGTCGGTCGTGATCAGCCACGACTCTTTCGCAAAAAAGCGCTCACGTCTGCGTCTTGCTTATCGGAATGATAGCTTCGATCCTGGTGCCCCGCATCGGTTCTGAATCCAGCCTGAACGTTCCGCCTGCGAGTCCGACGCGCTCCCGCATACTCGCCAATCCCAGCGCAGCTGCGTGCTCACGCTCGGCCGTGATCCCGACTCCATCATCCACGATGTGCAGCCAAAGGCGCTCATGGCCTCCATGTAATTCAACCGACGCTTTGTGAGCGTGGCTGTGGCGCGCTATGTTGTGCAGAGCTTCCTGGGTAACCCGATATAGACAGAGTGAAAGTTGGGGATCAACACTCGCAGGGACATTTTTTTCCGTGAAATCAACTGCGATTGAAGTTTCCTGCGCAACGGTCTCGCAGAGGTTACGGAGAGCCGGTACAAGGCCTAAGAACTCAAGATGAGCAGAGTGGAGACCATGAGAAATGGTGCGTGTAGCAGCAGAAACCGCAGAGGCTTGAAGATATAACTTCTCTAACGGCGCCTTCAACGTTTCGCTAGACCGTTGCCTGAGCTGATCGAGCTCTAGCTCCAGAAGGGTAAGCTGCTGTCCGATATCGTCGTGCAACTCGCGGGCAATTCGGCGGCGCTCTTGTTCCTGCGCGTTGATGAGTCTGCCTCTGCTTTCGCGTAATGTTTCCACTACCTCTCTACGCTCGGCGAGAACCGCAGCCAGCAGCATCATGGGCAGAGTGATCGTGCACAGAAATATTTGTATTCCGATAATGCTTTCCGGCACCGGCGACAGGATGAATGGATCTCGACCATGCATGGCGTGCCAGATTGAAATCATTGAAAGTGCAAGAAGCGATGGATAAAGCCCAGCTACTCCGAAGCGCACAACGATCCAGAGCACTAACGGCAAGGGACTGAACATAACCGCCGGTAAGGTTGGGCTCACAAGTCCAAAAACCAAATCGCTTACCGCGATGATTCCTACTCCCAACAGAACCGCTTCAATGATCCGAGCTCGAGTGAGATTCTGCAGCCATCGACGCCCATTTAATGTCCAGACAATGATCGTGGGAGCAACGGTCAGATCCGCCAGCATGTTCGAGAACAGGCGTGACGTCCACAACTTCCAATACCCATTTCCGAATCCGAACCCAGTGCCTACAACTACGGCGGCATCAACGAATGACGAAACCAATGGGGCGATTAAAATTGCGAAGCTCAGGAATACCAACACGCCAGAGACGTCTTCAAACAATTCTTTCGGTTTCTTGAAACGCCGGATCAATGCTGCTCCCAGCAGGCCCTCCGCGCAGTTGCTGATATACCACCCGCAGACCGTCATTAGAGGTCTTCCAGTAGGCAGCTGAGCGAGCAAGTGCGCGGGGAATACTGCGAGCAAAATGATCCACCACATTCGTGTGGGAGCAAGCAGAAAGGCGGCAAGCAAAATCGCGTTCGGCGGCCAGAACGTGGAGATCGGCGTATCGTGCAGCTTGAGTACGAAGCCGATTCGTGTGCCGACAAAGTAGCTAGCCGCGATCAAAAAGGAGAATAGGATCTGGCGCGGATAACCTGATGTTATGAAAGTGGCAACTGAATAGTTATTTCGAAGATTTCCAAGCGACGGACTTCCCACCCTGGGCAGGGGTAGAGTCCAAGTACGGCCGATCATGCATCCACCTCAGGGGAAGGAGAGCAGAGAACATGCATGCAAGACCAACTATCGGCCAAGCACGAATTTTGAGGCATATTAGTGCAGTTCAATGATTCCGGCAATGGATTTTTGTTCCGGTAGCCGAAGGTGTACTATAAGCGACTCTCGCTTTAGGACACTCGCCTTTTGTATGGGGTCTACTGTGGGAAATAGTTTTGTTCAACCAATTCCGGTTCCCAGGCGAATGACTGACAAGCTGCCGCACCCTCGCGTACTCATTGCTGACGATCATGTCGGGATCGTGAACCAGGTAGCGGCTCTCCTTCGTCCTGAATTTGAGATAGTGGCAACCGCGCGCGATGGCATGTCGGCTCTTGACTGTGTTCGCCGCTTCGATCCTGATATTGCACTGCTCGATCTTTACATGCCGGGAATGAATGGACTCGATGTGGTCCGTACGCTAAGGACATCTGGCGTCCGGACGGTCGCAGTGATCATGACCGGGTATAACGATTCTGAACTGGCTAAGGCTGCTGTCGGGGCGGGNGCGCTGGCCTTTATAGCAAAGTCCCGGCTGACGCATGATCTTCTTCCCGCCATCCGAGACGCTCTCCAGGGATCTGTATTTGTGTCGAAGATTACGGCGCCGAAAGGTATGGGCAATCAGTGAACGGATAGGATAGGCGAGTGACAGATCAGCAGGAATTTTCCGCCTGTGGGGACCTGCAGTGCGAAGGCCGCACCTGCCCTCGAAATGCGAAGTCCCCATCAGGAGTCGCTTCGTAGTTACATCGTATTTCTCAAGCCGTAGACAGCAACTGGCAGAACTGGCAGCACAAAACTACATAATCACGAAGCGACTTCCGGCACAGAACTGACACTTGTAGCTCTGTGGATCCAGTGAACTTCATCGAGCCAAAAAAATTGGGAATCTACTTTTGGGAGAGGGCAAACCACTTAGCCATAGCACAATCGGTGCAAACCCATGAGATCTTAGCGCTCAGCGCTTTCATCGAAAAGAACCAAACTCCGCAACGGGAACACAGGTGCGCTTTATAAGAACTTTCTACCTTCATTACTCACAGCTCACAAAATAAAATTATTCGGACAGCAGTCCAAGAAGACCTTATCGCCGACCGTTTGGCATGTCGTTGCGCGCGAGCAACGGCGAACCTCTAAAAGTACGAGTGTCGAGATAAATCAGATTCCCAGACTGATAACTATGACAGTGTCCAAGCCCTGAAAGGCCGAGCATCATCACTTTGAGCGCTACTGGAAGGGCAGAGTGGACTTGTGATGATGGGCAACATAGCTAAGAGGGTGGAAACAAGGGTCGCCTCCTGGCTTACGGATCAGGAGCTGGCAGTGATACTCGGTTTGATCGTGCTGATTTTCGTGAGCTGGGGAATTTACCCCGTCTTGAACCGATAATTCCCGTAACGACTTTTCGGCGAAGCAGGTCCAGGACCTATTGTCGACAGGTATTCGTGATCGAAGCCGACCTTAGTCTTTCATCATGCCAAAGATGTAGGGCGAAGCATCACTTGCCGCGCTGGCATGAAGTGAGCTTCAGGAAGGGGGGCCGTTTGCCGGCCAATCGACGATTGTGGAATATGAATGTGGTTCGCACCGCTCACTTTCATCAATTGCTTTTGCCTTCTTGAGTTATTCGGTTCGAATCCTGCCGCTTGTCTTCTCCTGCGCCTCATTCGCTTCCGCACAACAGCTTGAGCCTAGAGCTTATTCGCCCTCTCCCGTAGGTACCAGCTTCCTCGCTGTCGGCTTTGCGCGTTCCAGTGGCGGCGTAACCTTTGATCCGTCGGTTCCGATCACAGACGTTCAGGCGACACTCTATGCCACCTTCATCGGAGTTGGACGGACCTTTGGATTATTCGGCCGGCAGTCGCTAATCAATGCAGCCCTGCCGTATGTCTGGGGAGATGTCTCTGGTCAGGTAGGAGAACAGAGTGCTTCGATTACCAGATCAGGACTTGCGCCCGTCCATTTTCGGCTTGCATTCAACATTCTCGGATCGCCGGCGCTTAAACCGAAAGAGTTCGCAGCGACAAAGCACGATAAGTTCATCCTTGCGGCAAGTTTGTCAGTCGATACTCCGACCGGTCAATACAGCTCGGCAAAGCTCATCAATCTCGCTACCAACCGCTGGACCTTTCGACCTGAAATCGGTTTCTCCCAGCCGATAAAAAAGCTCAATGTTGACCTATACACAGCGGCCAACCTGTTCACGACCAACGAAGCGTTTTATCCGGGAAACCGCACACGCAGTCAGGATATGCTCGGATCGATCCAGGCGCACCTAAGCTATACAGTTCGACGGGGTCTATGGTTGGCATTTGACTCTACATGGTACGGCGGAGGCGCTGTGCACGTGAACGGTGGTCCAGGGATGTCGCGTCAGAGCAACACTCGACTCGGTGGGACTGTCTCTCTCCCTATCGGCAAATTGCAGTCTATAAAAGTCGCCTATAGCTCAGGAGTCACTGCGAGGGCTGGTACATCGTTTAAGTCGGTTGGTGTTAGCTGGCAGTGTATTCGGTTTGATCGAAATTAACAGAACCAATCATGTCCCCGGCTGAGAAGAACTGCTCTAAGCCGCTCCTGCTGTTGGACGAGCAATCATTTTATGAACTTTCTTAGTCTTTCGCTTTTGATAGATCGTAAAGAGGAACGCCATGGGAATTCCTAACGCAACGGAAGCAATGATCGTGAGATCGACGTTGTTATCGGGGAAGCTGTGAGTTGCAATCACAAGACAGACGGCAAAATTTCTTAGTCCGGTGCTCAGCGACATGACTCCACGCGTCTCGCGATCGGAGCCGCCCAAGAACCATCCCAGCATCATCGCGCCAACAATAAAAAAACTAAGGCCGAGAAGTGCTCCTCTGCCTGCAACAGTTTTTGCAGCTGCCATTTTCACAGATCCGGTGCTAATCGTGAACGCTATACTATAAAAGCTAAAGCAGAAATGACCGTAAACGGCTTTTGCAGCGTCGCCGCTACTTTTGGAAAGAAATTCTTAAGAGCAAGTCCGGCGATCAGAGGTAGAGCCACATAAATAAGAATTGGTTTGAGCACTTTTGAATACGGCATGATCACGGGAAGTTGAGATTGAACAATCCAGCTCGCCAAAATCGGGGCCAGAATCACGCCCGTGAACGTCAGGAGAAAAAGCACGGCTGCAGCAAGTTTGATCCTGGTACA
>AP72_2010_repI_A001DRAFT_1000123_pt1 | contig 16024 bp, 11 predicted proteins | sample AmaPasrepliIA001_FD_9535 | JGI IMG/M metagenome (IMG submission 9535)
CGGATGAAAACTTGACCGCGTTGTCCAGGAGGTTCGAGAACGCCTGCACCAGGCGCGTGCGATCGCCCGTCACGAGCACCTCACCCGGTCCCTCCGGGACAATTTCCATTCGTACGCCCTGATTTTCAGCAACGGGCCGGACCATTTCGACTGCTTCGCGCACGGCGCTTTCCAGCCGCACCGATTTCTGTTCCATGCGCATCTTGCCGCTGAGAATCGCAGACATGTCGAGCAGATCGTTTATCAGCCTTTTGAGCGCNTGTGAGTTTTTTTCGATGACCTCGAGCCCGTGCACCGCGTCTTTTTGGGCNAGCAAGCCGTGTCGAATCATATGAACCCAGCCGATGATTGGCGTCAGCGGAGTGCGCAACTCGTGGGAAATGGTCGTGAGAAACTCATCCTTGGCGCGGCTGGCGGCCTCAGCCTCGCGTCGCGCGGCGCGTTCTTCTTCAAACAGCCGCGCATTGTCGATTGCCAACGCGATGCGGAACGCGACCAGTTCCAGGAGTCGCGTATCGTCATCGGTAAAAGGACGAAATGCGCGCCGGCCTACATGTATTACGCCGAGTACGCGACCCTCAAGAAGTAACGGCACGCCCAGCAACGATCTGACCCCGCGCTCGCGCAGGAACGGCGTGTGGGTGTGGCTGTCGTTCAGCTCATCAATAGTGATCGGTTCTTTGAGCGCTGCTACGCGACCGGCGAAGCCGGCGCCCAGTGGCACGCGAATACCGACGTCCAGTTCCAGGCCCTTAGTGGCCCACGCAACGAGGGTATTGTCTTCTTCGAGCAGCAGGATTACGACGGTATCTACATCCATCGTATCGCGCACGCGATCGAGAAGTTCTGTCAAAAGCCTGTCCAGTGAAAGATGGGAAAGCGCCGCTTCGGTGACCATCTGGACCTGACGCATCCGCTGCATGGTTGCTTCGAGCTCGAGCCGCGCCCGCTGTTCGCGCTCATATAATTTTGAGCGCTCTGACTCAGCGCGTTCCCGCTGGATAAATTGTGCGATCTGCGTGCCAATCGCGGTCATTAATTGCAGCAGCGAGCCGTCGGAAGACTGATGTTCGCGGCTGAAGAACTCCATCACAGCTAAGACTTCATCGCCCAATTTGATGGGAAACCCAAACATCGAATGCAAATCTGCTTTGATCGCGAGTGCGCTGCGCGTGAAGCCCGCGTCCTCGGACACGTCGGGAATCCATTGCGGCGCGCCCGCGGCCCAGATCACACCGGGCAGGCCCGCGCCGCTACTGAACAGTCGCTCCCGGCTGGCGGCGATAAAACCGTCGCCGTTCAGTCCCTCGACTTGCCAGCCGGCGAGCCATCGCAATTTGTCAATCTCCCGATCGACGAGCCAGAGCTGCCCCAAATCCCAGCCCAGGCTGTCGCAGATGGCCCAAAGTAGTTGGGTGGCGGCGTCGGCCAGTACTGCAGCTTCAGACAGAATGCGGGCGGCTTCGAACTGCACCGTGAGCCGCCGCTCAAGTCTTTTTCGAGCCGTAATATCGCGTGAGTTGATCACGATCCCGCGCACGGACGCGTCATTCAGCAGATTGTGCGCGGTAAACTCGTGAATTCTCCAGGTACCAGCTTTGGCCTTGATGCGGAATTGTTTGGTGATCACAATACCGGGGTGCGTCAAGCCGGCGGCAAATAATCTGCGCAGGTCACCCGCATCGTCAGGATGCACCAACTCAAAGACATTCTTGCCGATCAATTCCTCGGGCGTGTAACCGAGAAGGCGCTCGATTGATGGGCTGACATAGCGCCGCGTACCGTCGGCATTGAGCACGGTGATGATGTCAGTAGCGTTCTCGATCAGCGGTCGAAGTTGCTGTTCAGTCTGTTCCAGATTGGCGGTGGAGTCGTCCATATGGATAAAAAAAAGTAATCCGTTTCGCGATATCCCGTCAATTGAAGCAGCCACACTGGATTGACGGCGACCTCTTTTGACAGGATTTACAAGATTTACACAATGAAGTCAGTACCGGGAGCGATAGCGACCGGGTTTGCAATTGAGGACAATCTTCTGAGAGTTACCCGGTCGCTATCGCTCCCGGTACTGACCGCTATCGCTCCCGGTACTGACCGTTAATCTCTCCTCTCGTCTTGAGTTAATTCTACAATCCTGTTTGTATAAAAATTATGTACCCGGCAGGAAACCTCTTTATACCGGTTAGGCATGGGCGGCTGGAAGCGATTTTGAAAGAGCCGCGTAACGGACAGGTTAGGGGCGTGGCGCTGGTGTTGCACCCGCATCCGCTTGGCGGCGGCACCATGCATAACAAAGTCGTGTTTCGGGCGGCCGCCGCCCTCAATGACGCGGGTCTCATCGCCTTGCGAATCAACTTTCGCGGCGTCGGGCAAAGCACGGGTGAGCACGATGAAGGCCGTGGTGAACAGGAAGACGTGCGCGCCGGTCTGAATTACCTGGTTGAGAATTATCCAGAGCAGCAGATTACGCTGTGCGGATTTTCTTTTGGCGCCCGTGTCGGCCTGGAAGTCGGGATGGCGGACAACCTCGTCAGACGGATGATTGCTATTGGCGCGCCGGTCGATAAATATGATTTCAGCTTCTTAGCGGATTGCCGGAAACCTATTCTGTTCGTTCACGGCGAGCACGACGAGTACGGTAATGTGGGCAAACTACAGCAACTGGTCGACCGCATTTCAAAACATACAGAGGTTGAGTTACGCGTCATTAAAGGCGCCGGCCATTTCTTCGATACTCAGCTGGACGAATTGAAGCAAGTGATAACCGAATGGGTGTCAGCAGCCCGACTGTGAGGGAGAGCAAGAAACGAAGGCAGCCCTCCCTGACGGTCGGGCTTCTGACGCCTACTTAGTCAAGTAGCCGCGGGTGACCAAAAGTTCCGCGTTCAAAACGGCCGCGCCGGCGGCGCCGCGAACAGTGTTATGGCCCAAGGCGACGAAGCGATAGTCCAGCACATTGTCCGGCATGATACGGCCGACCGTGACGGTCATGCCCTTCCCGGAATCGCGATCCAAACGCGGCTGTGGGCGATCGTTTTCGCCGCGTACGATTACGACCTGCGCAGGTGCGGAATTAAGCCGCAACCGCTGCGGCTCAGCAATAAACCGCTCAAGCGCTTCGCGAATATCAGCCAGGGTGGCCGGCTTGGCCAGGGCGATACGAATTGAGGCCATGTGCCCGTCGCTGACATTAACGCGATTGCATTGCGCGCTTACCTTCATGGCGGGCGCCTGAATCGAGTCGCGCTCGAAGCGCCCCAACAGCTTTAACGTTTCAGCTTCGATCTTTTCCTCTTCTCCGCCGATAAAAGGGATGACGTTGTCGGTAGCGTCCAGCGAGGCGACGCCAGGATACCCCGCACCCGAGAGTGCCTGCATGGTGGTTACGATGCAGGAGGTGACGCCGAATTTCGCATGCAGCGGCGCCAGCGCAATCACAATCACAATCGCCGAGCAGTTTGGATTAGTGACGATGAACCCGCGATCAAATCCGCGCTGCTTTCTTTGTACGTCAATCAACCCCACATGATCAGGATTCACTTCAGGAATTATCAGCGGCACATCCGGAGCCATCCGGTGCGAAGAGGAATTGCTGATTACCGGATAACCCGCGCGGGCAAAGTTCTCTTCGGCGTCTTTGGCTATGTCGCTGGGCAGACTGGAAAAAACAAAATCGCAGTCGAGCGGCGGCGCCGGGGGACGGACGGCAATCGACCGGACGGCGGCGGGCATGTCTGCCGGCAGCCGCCACGTGCAGGCTTCCATATAAGCTTTTCCCTGCGATCTATCGGAAGCTGCCAGTGCGGTGATTTCGAACTGCGGATGCGACTGCAGGAGTTGAATAAACCGCTGCCCGACCACACCGGTTGCGCCGAGAATGCCAACACGAAATTTTTTGGTCATATGAAACGAGCCATGAAGTCAGTACCGGGAGCGGTAGCGACCGGGTAATCTGCGTGATTTGATCTGCACAAGATGAAGACCCGGTCGCTACCGCTCCCGGTACTGACCGGATCGTCCCAAGCGCTCATCCGTGCAAAAAGCTCATAAAGATCTGAGCGCTTCTCCCAATCGTCTAACCCCTTCACCCAAACGCTGTTCATCAGCACAGAACGAAATCCGGAGGAAACCTCTGCTCTCATCGCCAAACGCGGCCGCGGGAATCGTAACCACTCCCTGTTCAAGGCCGGCCTCAGCGACCCTCATTTCATCGCCGAGAGCGCTAACATCCACCATGATGTAAAACGCTCCTTCGGGTGTCACACAGCGCAGACCGAGTTCGTTCCGCACCAACCCAAGCAGATGATCGCGGCGGCGATGAAAAATCTCCCGGTACTTTTCACGCGCAGCCGCTGCTTCGTCGGTCCAGGCAGCGAGACCTGCCTGCTGCGAAATGCTTGAAGCGCAGGTGGTCACGTACCCATGCAGCACCAGCGCGGCGCGCATGACCGCTGTTTCCCCGGCGAGCCATCCGATGCGCCAACCGGTCATGCGCATCGATTTTGAAAGGCCGCTGATAATGATCGTGCGCGGATAAAATTCTGAAATCGACGCCGGGCGGTCGGCCATATAATAAAGCTCCCGGTAAATCTCGTCGCTGACTATAAAAGCATTCGAGCCGCTCGCCGCAACCGCCGCGGCCATCTGTTCCAGTTCTGCCCTGGTTAAAACCCTGCCGGTGGGGTTCGACGGACTAATCGAGATAACCACTTTAGTCCGCGCGGTAATCTGTTTCTTAAAGTCGTCGACATCGAAACTGAAGTCATTGGCGGCCGGAAGCCGGTACGTCTTCACGTTCGCCCCGATCATTTTCAGGATTATTGAATAAGGGATAAATCCGGGATTCGGTATCAACACCTCATCGCCTGATTCAACCAGCGTGTGCAGGATTAAATAGAGAGCTTCCTGCGATCCGGCAGTGACAATCACCTGATCCGCTGCCAGCTTCATATGCGGATAATCTGAGGCGATGCGTTCGCGCAATGATGGCAAGCCGGCCTGCAGCGTATACCCGCTCTTTTCCTCCTGCAGCACCCGTACTGCCTCGCGCACGATCACATCCGGTGTCGGCAGATCCGGCTCGCCCAGGCCGAGGCTGATGCTGCCCGGCTTGGCGCGATCGGAGATCTTCCGGATCATGCTCTTTTCGATGCCGCGAAGAAATGGGGGTGGTTGGAATGTCAATGAATATTGCCCCGGCTGGTTCATTTCGATCAGATGATTTGTATACCGTGTGCCGTAATCAATATATCCATTTGCCGAAGATCCTTCATTAGCTTCCGTTTGAAATCTCGAAGATATTTCTTATAACTCATCCTCAGCGGCGACGATTTCAATCTTAATCATCTCGTCGATGTATTCAACGCCTCCATATTTCGCCTCCATATTTTCCACTTGCCTTGATATGGCGCCGACAGCGGACTTACCGTAATCGCACCAACCGTCAAGTAAAAATTATTGCATCTACCGCAGCGCCTCTTCCAGCTGCGTCGCCGCATCAGTTTTCTCGTCGCGATATTTCACGATTACCGGCGCATAGATCGACAATCCCCATTCGCGCCCTTTGTCGGTTTGAATAGCGCGCGAGCCCGGAACGACAACTGCTCCGGCGGGAATCTCGAGCGGCTCGTCGTGGCTACGTCGATAGACTTTTTCACGAATCAGATCGAATACCGGGGTCGAACCCGTAATTGTGGTCCCGGAAGCGAGGACCGCGCGCTCGCGCACGATGGTCCCTTCGAAGACTCCGCAGTTGCCGCCCACGATTACGTCATCTTCAATGATTACCGGAATAGCTCCGGCCGGTTCCAAAACGCCGCCGATCTGCGCCGCGGCAGAAAGGTGGACGCGCTTGCCGATTTGGGCGCACGATCCAACCAGCGCGTGACTGTCGATCATGGTCCCTTCATCGACATATGCACCGGCATTGACGAACATCGGTGGCATGCAAACTACCCCGGGAGCAATGTAGGCGCCATGACGAATACTCGATCCCCCGGGCACGATCCGGACGCGATCTTCAATTGAAAAGCTCCGGATGGGATAAGTGTTTTTATCAAGGAACTGCAAACTACGATCGGACGGAGACATATCGACGATCACGCCCATCCGAAAGCCCAACAATATCCCGCGCTTTACCCAGGCGTTGGTGCGCCAGTTTCCATTCCCGTCGCGCTCTGCTGCGCGAATCTCACCGCGATTGAGAGCGGCCTTGAACTCGTTAAAAAGGGCAAAATCGTCGTGAGAGTATTCGCCGCCCTGCCGCTCGGCGAGTGCTTCCATTGGTTCACGTAGTGACATTATTCTCGTTTCTGAGTTCTCGTTCACTGGATAGGACAAGCGCGGAGCGAGATCTTACAGTTCGCTCCGCGCCAATTCAAAACTTCACCGTTGCGGATGCCTGTTATGCAGTCGCCTGAGCAGTCTCTAGTAGGCCGAGTTCGGCAATAACTTCGCGAATCTTAGCCCGACTTTTTTCCGTAACCGGCACCAGCGGCAGACGGAAATTCTCCTCCAACAATCCCATCATTGCCATGGCCGCCTTGACGGGTCCAGGGCTCGATTCGATGAAATTAGTCTCCATTAAACGAAGCAGGCGATAGTGCAGGCGCCGCGCCTCGTCCCATTTACCTTCCAACGCCAGATTGGTCATTTGGGACATCAGATCCGGCGCTTCGTTCGAAGCGACGGAGACAATCCCATCACCGCCCAACGCGATTAACGGCAGGGTCACGGCATCGTCTCCTGACAAAACTGAAAAGTTTGCCGGCCGTTCTCGCAGTATTTCCATAATCTGTGAAAGATTTCCCGATGCTTCCTTAATCGCGACGATGTTCTCAGAATCGCGAGCCAGTCGCAGTGTCGTCCCGGCAGCAATATTTGACGACGTTCGACCGGGCACGTTGTAAAGCATAATGGGAACGTCGGGCACCGCTCGCGCAATCGCGCTAAAGTGGGCATATAAACCCTCTTGGGTCGGTTTGTTGTAGTAGGGGGCGACCTGCAGGACGGCGTCGGCGCCTAAATCGCGAAAACGCTTCGAATAATCGATTGCGGCTGCGGTTGAATTGCTGCCGGCGCCGGCGATCACCTTAGCGCGGCCGCGCGCGATTTGGATTGTCACTGCGATCACGTGCGCGTCTTCCTCTTCGGTCATGGTGGCGCTTTCACCGGTGGTGCCGCAGGGCACCAGGAGGTTGATACCACCACGTATCTGCCGATCGACCAGCGCTCGCATCCGTTCGTCATCAATCGAGCCGTTGGCTGTGAATGGCGTCACCAACGCTGTAGCACATCCACGCATCCAGTCAATTTTCATTGTCATGATTTATTTCCTCGATTTCGCTCACCGTTTTGGTCTAAACGATTTGTCTGGGTAAATCGATTAGGGATCCATGAAATCACACGAAAAATCACGAACACATGGTTGCTAGTGAAGTTTTTGTATGATCTCGCCGATCATATTCGATCGCATTCGCTTTCAGATTACTACCGGAGCGACGCGACTATCTCATCAAAGACTTCCGAAAACTCGTAAACACCTTTATGTCCGGGGATCCATTCCGCGGCCATCAAAGCTCCAGCGGCAAACCCCTCACGTGATCGCGCTTCGTGAGTGATGCGAATCTGATCGGCCAGCGAATCAAATCCCAGGCGATGAGTTCCGGGAATATACCCGGAGCGCGTCGACGAAACGGGCACGTCGCGATGGAGATTCTGCCTAACGATCTCCTCAAGCTTCAATGCCGTTCCGGAAGGCGCGTCACGTTTTCGTTTGTGATGCGCCTCTTCGATGAACCCATCATAATCTGCCAGGCCGCGAAATAATTCAGCTGCACGGGCCGCGATGCGATAAAAAATTTGCACGCCGACAGAGAAGTTCGCGCCGTAGATCAACGCGCCTTCGTGCTGCGCGACGGTTTGCCGCACACTATCGAGTTTTGTCAACCAGCCTGTCGTGCCAACCACCAGTGGTACCTGGGCGTCGACGGCGGCTTCGACATGCTTCGGCACAGCGGCGCCGATCGAAAAATCGATTGCGACGTTGCAAGCGCGGAGTCTCTCGGAGAGATCGGCAACGTGCTGGCCGGCATCGGCAATGTCGATCTTCAGATTTACTTCGTGACCACGGGCGCCTGCCAGATCGCCCACCAGCCGTCCCATGGCGCCGTAACCGATCAATCCGATTTTCATGTTGACATTACTAACAACAGTGCAAGTCGGTTCCTCGAGCCGTTCATTCGATTCGGTAGAGAACGATCCACGAAATCACACGAATCAACACGAAGAAAAACACGCGAATGTTGTTCGTGTTAATTCGTGTGATTTCGTGGATCATAATTGCTTGCAATTCCGAGCCGTTTAGTACCTTGCAGGCTAAGTTACTGCTCCCTCAACAGCCTCTTCACTAAATTGCTATAGATTTCTACTGCCTGGAGCAACTCACTTTTCTGCACGTGTTCGCGGTCGGTGTGGGCCACCAGAATTGATCCCGGTCCAATCAACAAAGGCTTTCCCCAATTCGACAAGTACGGAATGTCGGTAGTAAATCGCGCCACCATCTGTTTGAACCCGTCAAGGGTCAGTAAGCGCACCGGATCGTGACCGGACTTGTAATCAATCGTGCCGCGACTGGCTATCGCATTTTCAACCAGGCTGCGGACTGAAATTGAATCGGCCGCCAGCCGGACCAGGATGGTAGCCTCGGCCGCGTCCGCGATTACGTTGGCGCGTTTCCCGCCGGCAATCATGCCGATGTTGCAGGTGGTTTCGCCAAAGATTTCATTCCCGGGCCACTCCAGCCGGCGCAGATCATCCAGCACGTCCAGCAATTTCTCAATAGCCGATTCACCGGCTTCAGGATACGCCGAATGCGCCGCGCGCCCGGTAGTTGAAATCGTCGCCTGCAGCGAACCTTTAGTCCCGGCTGCCAGCTGATTGTCCGTTGGCTCGCCGTTGATTAGGTACTGGCACGAGGCAGCAATCGGATGTTCATTGGCCAGCTTCGCCCCCGCACTCGTTACTTCTTCATCAACCGTGAAAAGCAGTCCGACCTCGTGAGCGCCGTCAGCGCGCAGTTCTTCCGCCGCCGCTATCTGGGCCGCGATAATGCCCTTCGCATCACAGGCGCCACGGCCGAAAATAAATTCATCATCTTCACTTGATTGGATGAATGGTGGCACGGTGTCCATGTGGGTCGACAATACAACCCGCGGCGCTGCGTCCGTGGTCGCGATGATATTCGATCGTTCGTCAGAAATATCCTGCAACTCGACATGATAGCCGAGTCTCATCAGCAGTTCGGCGAGCGACGTGCCGATCTGAAATTCGTCGCCACTGACCGACGGAATATCGATGAGTTCGCGCGTGAGTCTGACAACATCAATCATCGCGAGTCACGCCACGACCGTTGCTTCAATCGAGGCCGGCTGCAAATTCTCACCTTCAAAGCAAACCCGATGCATTCGCTTAATCGCTTCGACCGCCTGCGGTTCGTCGACCATAAAAGTAAGATTCACGCTCGAAGCACCAACGGAAATCATTGACACGTTGATGTCCTGAATTACTGAAAACACCCGCGCGGCAATCCCGGGCGTGTTGCGCAGTCCTTCGCCGACGACCGAGATTATCGTGCGGTGTGCTTCGATTTCGACCGTTCCCAACTTTTCCAGGTCCGGAACCAATTCAGGTAGCGCGCTCTTATCATCAATCGAAAGCGAGACGCTCACTTCTGAGGTGGTGACTACGTCCACCGCCGTGTGATGCCGATCGAAGACTTCAAACAAAGCGCGCAGAAACCCGTAGGCTCCCAACATGCGCGCCGAAGTGACCTGGACCGTAGTGATTCCGTTCTTATGAGCGATGGCTTTGATGGTTTGCCGTGTTGCTTCGGGCTGCGAAACGATCAACGTGCCTGCTTCGCCCGGCGCCCGCGAGTTGCACACGCGCACCGGAATGCGTTTGTCGACTGCCGGCTGAATTGTTTTTGGATGCAGTACTTTGGCGCCGAAGTAAGCGAGTTCCGCAGCTTCCTGGTAGGACAGAACTGGAATCGTCCGGGCGTTGGGGACGACCCTGGGGTCGGCAGTCAGCACACCACTCACGTCGGTCCAGATCTGAATTTCCCGCGCATCGAGCGCCGCGCCCAGGAGTGCGGCTGAATAGTCGGATCCGCCGCGGCCTAACGTGGTAGTCACGCCTCTGGCAGTGCTGCCAATGAACCCGCCCAGCACCGGAATCCGCTTAGCATTCAGCAACGGCTCGAGTTCGGTTTTGATCGCCCGGCTGGTTTCAGGTTGGGGCGTCGCGGCGCCATAAACGTCATCAGTTTTGATGCAACAGCGCGCGTCAACATAACGCGCGGCCACGTCGTTGTCTGTTAGCACGCCCGCTATCAATTGTGAAGAGAGATGTTCGCCATAGGCCACGATTTCATCCTGCAGAGGTGGGCTGGTGACCGGATGAGCGGCAATAATCTTATGCAATTGCCGAATTTTGCTGCGCGCATCGCCGAGGGTTGAGACAAATGCCGCGCGCCGATCAGGTGTCAGTAGTTCGTTGGCAATGATGAGATGTCGTTCGAACTCGGAATCCAAAGACTTGCTGGCTGCCCGTCCGTCACCGGCAATTGCTGTCTGCACGCTGCGCAAAAGTGCATTGGTGAATCCGGCGATTGCCGACACAATTACTATCGGCTGCGAATTGACCGCGAGCTTCACAATTCCCACCACGTTGCGGATGGCACGCGCGTCTTCGACGGAGGTGCCGCCGAATTTCATTACGGTGGTTCGCTTAACCATTGACCTTTGCGGCAAAGCAGCAATTGTAGCGCAAGCCGTCAGGTTGCGCGCAAACCAGATACGATCCACGAAATCACACGAAAAGTCACGAAAAGCCGAACTTCGTGTTTCTTCGTGTCGTTTCGTGGATCGGGCTTGATTGGCAACTCGGGGCTCTCGTACAATCTCAAATCGCACTAAAGGACTTAGAAGAGTTAAGCTCTACAGATAAGCAAATGGCCAGTTTCGATACAGTATTAACCAAAGTTTTCGGTAGCAGTAACGAGCGCTTTTTAAAGAGCATCAAGCCCGTGATTGCTGAAATCAACTCCTTTGAACCGGCGATTCAGAAGCTCAGTGATGAGCAGTTACGCGCAAAAACCGCGCAGTTCAAGGAGCACATTGCCGCGGAGATTAAGGACGCGCGCGATAAAGATGACCGCAAATATCGCGAGCAGAGAGTGCTCAACGAGATTCTGCCTGAGGCTTTTGCCGTGGTGCGCGAAGCCAGCAAGCGGACCACCGGCATGCGTCACTTCGACGTTCAGATGATCGGAGGACTGGTCCTGCACCAGGGCAAGATTGGTGAGATGCGCACCGGCGAAGGGAAGACCCTGGTCGCGACGCTACCCACTTACCTCAACGCGTTAACCGGTCGCGGTGTTCACGTCGTGACCGTCAACGACTATCTGGCTTCCCGCGATGCCGAATGGATGGGCCAGATTTATCGTTTCCTCGGCCTGGAAGTGGGCTGCATCCAAAACGACATGGATGATTTCGAGCGTCAGACCGCCTATGCCGCCGACATCACCTACGGAACCAACAACGAGTTTGGGTTTGATTACCTGCGCGACAACATGAAATTCGACCTGGCGACGTGTGTTCAGCGCGGTCACTATCATGCCGTGGTGGATGAGGTCGATTCGATCCTGATCGACGAGGCGCGCACGCCGCTGATTATCTCCGGTCCTTCGGAAGAATCAACCGATAAGTACTATCTGGCGAACGGCATCATTCCTCAGCTCGTGCGCGGCGAAGAGCTCGAGGAAAACAAAAAGACCGGTGATTATGTGGTCGACGAGAAGAACCATTCGGCGGTGCTCACTGAAGAGGGTGTCGACAAAGCTGAGCGGCTGTTGGGAGTGGGTAATCTTTACGACCCCGGCAACATGGAATTGCTGCATTGCGTAGAGCAGGCTTTGAAGGCGCATACGCTTTATAGACTCGATCATCAGTACGTGGTCCAGGACGGCGAAGTGATCATCGTGGATGATTTCACCGGCCGTTTGATGAAGGGCCGCCGCTGGTCCGACGGTCTGCACCAGGCCGTTGAAGCCAAGGAGGGGGTGAAGATCGAACGCGAAAACCAGACACTCGCGACCATTACTCTCCAGAATTACTTCCGTTTGTACGAGAAGCTTTCCGGCATGACCGGTACCGCGGAAACAGAAGCGGCGGAATTTCATTCGACTTACAAACTCGACGTGATTGTGATTCCGACGCACATGCCCATGGTTCGCAAAGATAATCCCGACGTCATCTACCGTACGCTGCCTGAAAAGTGGGACGCGGTCGTCGATGAGATCCGGCAGTTGCATGATAAGGGGCAACCGGTGCTGGTGGGCACGGTGTCGGTAGAGAATTCGGAACTAATTTCGCGCCGCTTGCAACGCGTGGCGGTGCCGCACAACGTGCTGAACGCGAAGTATCACGAGCGCGAAGCGGAAATCGTCGCCCAGGCCGGACGCAAAGGCATGGTCACGATTGCGACCAACATGGCCGGCCGAGGCACCGACATTCTGCTGGGTGGCAATCCGGACTTCATGGCGCGCGAGTTTCTCAAAGAGCAGGAGGTCGATCCCGAGGAGGCAACTGAATCGCAGTGGCAGCAGGAATACCTGAAGGCCAAACGGATCGTCGAGGCAGAGCATAACGAGGTCGTTTCACTCGGCGGGCTGCACATCCTCGGCACTGAACGTCACGAGTCGCGGCGCATCGACAATCAGCTGCGTGGCCGCGCGGGCCGCCAGGGCGATCCAGGATCTTCCCGTTTCTTCCTTTCGCTCGAAGATGATTTGATGCGTATCTTTGCCGGTGACAAGGTCAAGGCCTTGATGGCTCGCCTCGGCATGGAAGAGGGCGTAGCGATCGAATCAAAGATGGTTTCGAAGCGCATCGCGGCGGCGCAGAAATCGGTAGAAGGTCGCAACTTCGAAACGCGCAAACACCTGCTCGAGTACGACGACGTCATGAACAAGCAGCGCGAGACGATTTATGGCTTGCGCCGCCAGTTGATGGAGGAACCCGATCAGCGCGAGTACCTTCTGGGCGAGAACGGTGTCGCGCACGATCTGCTGCGTGACATTACCAAACAGTATCTCGATCCGAATGCTTCGCCTGACGATTGGGACATCGAGAATTACAAAGTCCAGATCCAAACGATCTACGCGCTCGACCCGGACGCCGAAGGCGTCGATTTCGGAAAGTCCGGTTCCGAAGAAGTTGAAGAATTGATCTGGGACAAGCTGAAGGTCAGGTACGCTGAGAAGGAAAAGCAGATCGGCGACGAGGCGATGCGCACCTACGAGCGCATCATCATGCTCAACATTATTGACGCGCAATGGAAAGACCACCTGCTGGCGCTCGATCACTTGAAGCAGGGAATTGGCCTGGTCGGTTACGGGCAGAAAGATCCGCTGGTTGAATACAAGAAAGAAAGCTTTGATCTCTTCCAGGCGATGCTGGATCGCATTGACACTACCACGATCCGTTCACTGTTCAATTTACAGATCGTTTCGGAGCAACAACCCGCGGAACTGCAGCGGCGCCGCGCCGCGCGCCGCTCATCGATGAACTTTACCGGTCCTAACCAGGGAGCCGCCGCCGCAGGTGAGGAAGCCGGCAAGGTGAAAACAGTTGTGCGCGATCAACCAAAGGTCGGGCGCAATGATCCCTGTCCCTGTGGATCGGGCAAGAAATACAAGAAGTGCCACGGCGCTATTTGATTGGAAAATAACAGCCGCGACCCGTCTAAGTACCCCGAGAGCCAGCGAGGGGTTCAATTGCTCCTGCTAGTCCGTGAACGACTCACTTTACGACCCCTCGCTTGCGCTCGCGGTACTTAGAAGGGTCGTCGCTGTTGTTTCCCGACAGACTAACGCCTTGAATAATGATTCGCGCGTGCAAATTTCGAGCATGGCGTCATGATCTCAGGTAACCTCAAAGCCAGATCGATCATCGCCGCCGCACGCGCCGCGGTCCTTTCGTTGTTGGTGGCGCTGGCCGCGGGAATGAGTGCCGATATTCGTGGCGTCGCGCAGACTTCCATCGAGGAACTTAAGGCAAAACTCAATTCTCAATATTTAACGATCCAAAAAACCATCGCCGCTCCGCCAAGACCACGGCAATATCCGCTCTCTGCCGACGATCATCGCAAGTTGCGTGAGTGGCAGGACGACCTGGCGCAGGCTTTCGGAGCCGCCGCTGTTACCGTTCGCGGAATAATAAAACTGAATCCGCCCGACAGCGATTACTGGCATGAACGGCTGGAGACGCTGGAACTTTATTCCCAACCGGTCAGCAGTCCGGAAGAGCGAAACGTCTTTGGTGCGAGTGAGGTTCAGGAAGCAGCGCGTTTGCTGGAAACCCCGGCTGCCGAATACAGCGGTGACGCACAGGCGCTGCGCGTGCATGGCGAGGTCAGGCTGCGGCTCGTGCTGGCATCGGATGCAACTGTCAAAGATGTCTTTCCCATCAAGCCCTTGGCTTACGGTTTGACAGAGGCAGCGATGAAAGCAGCGCGCCAGATTAAGTTCGAGCCGGCGATTCGCAATGGCCAACCCGCTTCGCAATTCATCACGCTGGTGTATGAATTCAGGAACGGACAGGCGCGAGCGCCCTATATACCCAAAACAATATTCTGAGTTTTGATTAACGATCACACGGTGACCTCAACCAACCCTGTAGTCCAATCGATCATATCCGGGAACGCGCCGCCGGCGGCGCGATCAGCCGCCGCGCGAGGCCTTTTGCCGCTGCCGCAGGCGGATCTGCTCGAAGCACTAGTCCATCTGACTGCCGATAACGACCCGGCAATAGCCGGCGCAGCCCGGCAAACCCTCGCGTCACAAGAGCCGAATGAGCTGCTGCAAGTCGCGTCTATGGAGAGCACTGCGCCGTCCGTGCTCGGCTATCTCGCATCGCTTACTACCGCCAAAAGCGAACTGCATGAAGCGATTGCCGCGAACGTAAATACTCCGGACGAAGCGATTGCGCTGCTGGCGCGGTCGACGCCGAACTCGGCGTTGATTGAGTTGATCGCGATAAATCAACAAAGACTGATTCGAGCGCCTGACATTATCGATGGAATTCTCGTAAACCCTGCCCGCAGTGCTGAAGCCGAACGGCGCGCCAAAGAAACCCGACGCGAGTTCTTTGAAAAGGAACGAGGAGCGCGGCAGATCGCGCAGGAGTTACGGGCCCGTGGCAATCCGGCGGCGGCCGAGTTTTTCGAAAGTGCCGAGTTAACAACCGGCGGCGCCGACATGTCGGTCGATGACGCGTGGGTGATTGCACAGCACATCGAAGTGTCGGACGTCGATCTTGATGATGCATGGCTGGCGCGCGAATTCATTACCGATTTGCTGGTCGAATCGCCGGAACAGACCGCGGCGAATGCTCAAGCGGTCATCAACGCCGAAAGACTTGAAGGAGACGTCTCGCCCGAGCGCATCTCGCTTATTCGCCGCATCATGTTTATGACCGTGAAGGACCGGGTGAAGCTGGCCATAAAGGGCGATCGCGAAGCGCGCGGCATTCTGATCCGCGACTCGAACAAGGTGGTCGCGAGCGGAGTGATTCACAATCCGCGCATTTCTGAACAGGAAATTGAAAACATCGCGGCCATGCGCACGGTGGCAGACGAAGTCCTCCGGCTGATCGGATTAAATCGCGCCTGGGCGCGTTCGTACCCGATCATTCATAACCTGGCGCGTAATCCGCGCACGCCGATGGCGACAGCGATGCAGGTACTGCCGCGTATCCGCACCAGGGATCTGAACGCGATTTCTCAAAACCGCAACGTATCAGAGTCGGTACGTCGCCAGGCGTACCGTCTTTCACAAATGCGCGGCCCGGCCGGGTAGCACAGAAACATTTCCAGGGCCGCCCGCCTCAAATGCAGTTCGCTTTACAGGGCGGAACCCGCAGGCGTCTGACGGTGACGGATGTCTCGGTCGTGTGGCGGT
>AP72_2010_repI_A001DRAFT_1000124_pt1 | contig 16004 bp, 11 predicted proteins | sample AmaPasrepliIA001_FD_9535 | JGI IMG/M metagenome (IMG submission 9535)
AAAGCCATCGCGGGCCAACTTGGCGATCTCTTTCTTGAACTCGCCTTTTCGTCCCCGAACAATCGGGGCCAGAATCATCACCCGTTCGCCTTCCGGCAGCGCCAGCACGCTTTGCAGAATCTGATCGACGCTTTGCCGCGTGATGGGTTGGCCACACTGGGGACAATGAGGTTGGCCAATTGAAGAAAACAGCAAACGCAGGTAATCGTAAATCTCAGTTACGGTTCCAACGGTCGATCGCGGACTGCGCGCTACGGTTTTCTGTTCAATGGAAATCGCCGGCGACAGGCCTTCAACTGAATCGACATCGGGCTTTTCCAACTGATCCAGAAACTGGCGAGCATAGGCAGAGAGTGATTCGACGTATCGCCGCTGGCCTTCAGCATAGATCGTGTCGAAGGCGAGCGAAGACTTCCCGGATCCGGAGAGGCCCGTTATTACGGTCAATTTGTCCCGAGGTATATCAACGTCGATGTTTTTGAGGTTGTGCTGGCGAGCCCCGCGGACACTGATGCGATCGATTGACATAGTCCCTGAAACCGAAGCTGCACCACACAGGGAAGAATTTCGTGCAGTGCAGAACCAATTATCTTAGCCCGAGCCTGTGGAGTGCGGCAAGCGAAACTCGATCGAAGTGTCTTGACACTCGAAAACGCGAAACCTAGACTGCGAATAAGGATTGCGGAGTAAACAAAGTGAACCTGCCGAATGCGCTAACGCTTTCAAGGATTTTCATCGTGCCACTGTTGGTGGTGGTACTACTGACCCGGGTTTCCGAAAATTGGCTTGGCGTTCCGAGATATTTGCTTGGAGTAACCATTTTTGTGGCCGCCGCCCTAACCGATTATTTCGACGGTAAATTGGCCCGCAGCCGTAAACAGGTCTCGACACTAGGCAAGCTGCTTGACCCGATTGCCGACAAGCTTCTAATTTCGGCGGCGCTCATTTCACTGGTCGAGCACCAGCTTGCCCCCGCGTGGGCCGTTGTGATCATTGTCGGTAGAGAATTTGCGGTTACCGGCTTGCGCTCGATGGCGGCAACCGAAGGCGTGGTCATCTCGGCATCGAAGATGGGCAAGTTCAAGATGGTGGCCCAGGTGGTGACGGTGGGTTTGCTTATTCTTTCGATCTCGCCGGGCGAGTCGACGTTCGTTTCAAATTTCGGCAAACCTTTCCCGGCAATCACCTTTTGGAGCGTACCCGAACTACGCACCGCCTGGTCGCATCTGACGGGACCCGAATCCACCACCTGGAAAGATTGGCAGGTGCTGCTCTACACCGCGGGCCGTGCCATGCTGTGGGTTGTAGTCGTTTCCGCCGTCATCTCGATGTGGGGATATTTCAAGGTGTTCTTTACCGACGTGGTGCGAAAAGAAAAACCGGCGCTAAATAGCAGTTCGTCGCCTGAACCGAGCACGCGCTAGCGTCAGAAGCCCGACCGTGAGGGAGGGCAGGTCACCTAAGGGGCCCTCGCCTCACGCTCGGGCTTCTGACACAAAAGGAAAAAGGCTCTCCAGCAATTGCTGAAGAGCCTTTTTGATTACCCTCGACGAACACCGTTTATGGTTGCGGTGTTGGTGACGACTGCGGTTCCGGCGTCCGCCGCAATGTCGGCGGCGTGGGTTTGTTCGGATCAGTCTTCTGCGTGCCGTCCGGATTGGTTGTGGTTGTATCGTCGGGCGTCGGCTGCCGTCGCTTGAGAGTCGGACGACCCGGCGTACCATCATCACCCGAGGCAATTGTGCCGGATGAAGTTACGCGCGCGTTCGACAGCCTCAGCAGTCGGTTCTTCACCCGCTGGAATTCGGACGAGCTGATCACGTACTCCTCGCGTTCCGGAAATCTGGCGGCCAACGCGAGCGCTGAGGCACGACGATCGGCCGGGGCCGGATGGTCTTGAAACATTTTGGAGATCGTGCCGGGTTTCTTCTTGTTCTTGGCCTCGAGTTTCTCGAACATGGTGGCCATGGCGCCGGGATCGTAACCAGCGGCCCACATATATTGCACACCAAGCCGATCGGCTTCCTCTTCAGCGCCGCGGCTGAACTTCAGGAACGCCATACCTTCAAAGAAACTGCCACCGTTATAAAGAATGTTGCTGACAATTGGACCACCGAGCAGAATTCCCGCGAGCATTCCATAGTCCATGACTTCCATCTTCCGCTCGTTTTCCATGGCGTGGCGGGCAGCTACGTGCGCGATCTCGTGCGCCATCACTCCGGCGAGTTCCGCCTCGTTATCTGCCGCCAGTATGAGACCCTTGTTAACATAGAAGAACCCGCCCGGCAAAGCGAATGCGTTGACCTCATCTGAATCGATTACCTTGATGGTAAAGGGGACCTTCGCGTCAGAGTGCAGCACGATGTTCTGCCCCACGCGATTCACATATTCGGTGATGATCGGATCGTCAACAAACTTTGCTTCCTTGTCGACCTGGGCCGCGAGCATCCGTCCCATCTTTACTTCTTTTTCCGTGCCCGCCGCCAGTTTTCCCCACAGCCCCTTGTTGATGTTGCGCTTGCCAATCATCTCGGGATCGTCGTTGGTCGGCAGGGGCCCACCTTTCTTCGCCGGCGACGTTTGGGGTGCTGTCGAAGTTGAGGCCGCCTTCGCCTGATCGGTAGACGAGGTGGTCGACTGATTCTGCTGACTGCCGGATTGATTTTGTGGAGTGGTTTGATCCTTGTTCTGACCCTGATCCTTGCTCTGCTGCGGGGCGGCGAAGGAACTGACGCTTCCGATCCACAGGCTGGCTCCCAGGCCGAATGCAATGACGGCGCGAGAGAGGTGAAATTTCATTTGAACCTCCAACTTCAAGAGGCCGGGAGAGAACTCGGGCTTCGTCTCTCGGTTTGGCCGCATAGAGACTTGAGCGGCCGCTTTGGTTTTCCTGGGGGCAGCGCCCGAGGCAGTGGCACTGCAACGTTTAACGCACCGCTATGATGCCGAGTTTGCTCCAGAAGGTTGCGCCGCGAATCACTGATCCGCGTATTTCGCGAGTTGACCCGGCTTCGGAGAGCATTATAAGCGAGAGGAGGCCAAAAAACTATGGAAATTGCCTGCCGATCCACTGCATGCTAAAGTCCGGACCGCATCCCTGACGCTCTTTCCGATGGTAAGCAAACGAAACTTATCCCACGGCAGAAAAGAAAAGCTGGCGGTGTCGATCATTGGCGCCGGGCGTCTGGGCCTGGCGCTGGGTACCGCTTTGCGAAATGCCGGGGTGGCAATTGATGTCGCGATCAGCCGCAGCTTGTCGAGTGCCAGGCGCGCGCGGCGCCTGCTGCGGGCACCAGCGGTCGCGGCCGGCTCGAGGGAATTACGTGAGCTTACACCTCGATATCGCGCTCTCCTCCAGCAAACCGACTTGATACTAATCGCAGTGCCCGACGATCTCGTTCCGCAGATCGCCAAACAACTGGCAGAACTTCTGAGTTCCGTGAAAGCGGTAAAAGGTACTTCGCCCCGACGCCCTTTGGCCGTGATGCACACGAGCGGCGCGCTCACGTCTCGCGTTTTGCAGCCGCTTCAGCGGCTGGGAATGGCGGTGGGATCGATTCATCCCCTCGTGTCCATTAGCGGCCACGATAACCGCCAACCATTTTCTTCGGTCTATTTTTCGGTTGAGGGGCAGGCGGCTGCCGTCCGTCTGGGCAAACAACTGGTGCGACATCTCAGCGGTCGTAGCTTCGTTCTTCAGACAAAGAACAAGCCTCTATACCATGCCGCGGCCCTGATGGCCTCGCCTAATCTTACAGCGCTGGTCGATATCGCGGTTGAGATGATGAGTCGGTCCGGCGTGCGACCCGCAGACGCCGCCCGGATGCTACTGCCGCTAATTGGCAGCACCCTGGCCAACCTGACTCACCAGGATCCGGCTCACGCCTTGACGGGAACATTCAAGCGTGGCGATCGCGAAACAGCCAAGATGCATCTCGACGCAATTGCGTCACAACGACTCACGGACGCTTTAGGGGCTTACCTGATTCTCGGTGAACGGTCTCTGAAACTATCAGACATCTCGAGCAACAAGAAAGCTGCGATTCGTAAGTTGTTAAGCCAGGCCGCAGAGCGGTCCGCGGCCACTAAGATACCCAACCAATCCTAGGATCACCGCATCAAAAGCAACTCTAGGAGTTAACAACTCTTAACAAAATACTTGGAACCTTATTAGCCGTTCTTGCGTCTCTACTAATGCCCCGGACTCGTTAATGACCAGCTCACACCGCCGTCTTTTACAATTAGGGAATAGATCATGAGCAGTAACCAAATAGCTCTTCTGGACTCAATGTCCAAACCACAACTACGCGCCCTTCCCACGCGGAAAGCCGCAGCGGCTGAACGTCTTAACAAAATTCGGGCGATGGCCTCAGCGCTAATTGAAGAGGCCGAACTGCTCGAGCATGAAAACGGCTTAGCAGAAGCTTCGGCCATGGCTGAGAATCTCAATCTGAAGTCACGGGTTGATTTCTTTGAAGAGGTGCGCCGGTTCGAGGTGCGGTTAATCGTTCGAGCGCTGGAAGTTACGGGTGGTAATCAGGCGCGCGCCGCAAAACTGTTGGGCTTGGGCACAACAACGCTGAATTACAAAATCAAGGCCTACGAAATCAAGGCCGCGTAATAGTTTCTGGCGATCGGGCCGGCTTGAAGATGTGCCATGCTTCTCAAGTGTGACGCACCTCTCCAAACCGGCCCGCTTTTTTGTCGACTAATTGACTGCCTGCGATTCCTGTGGAGCGATCAGTGGCTGGTCAGAGACCGTCAGAATTCTTTCTTCAAAGAGATTTGAATCGAGCAGCGTCTGCACGACGTAGTCGCCGGAAACAGGAAGTGTTACGTTTACAAAAAAGCTGATGTTGTCGGCCGATCCGTGGGTAATCTCAAATCGTGCCGGCTGCGAAACCACCAGCGCCTGCTGGCGATCCGGCATCAGGATTCTCACTTCCGAGAGATGGACCCCATCTCCCTTCCAATGATTAACCACTGCCAGCTTAGGTAGCCAAACCGGCAATTGCGGCACAATGATCGTCTGAAACACACCCATGTACGACAACTTGTTGCCAACTTCTAAACGCACGTCGTCGCAGAACAAAGTATAAGCAAGTTCCAGTTTGCTTTTGTCAGTTGATTCCATTGAATGTCCGTAACTTTAACACTCGTTATCCGGTAAGGCGAGCCAGGCGAAGAAGGTACTCGTGCACTTGAATGTGGCACGCGCATCTTGCGGGTGATTCACGGGCGAGACGCCCGTGCCCCTTGCTAGGCGAGCATCTTCTTGAACTCAGGCTCATCAATCACGATCACACCCAACTGCTTTGCTTTATCGAGTTTTGATCCCGGATCGGCGCCTGCCAACACGTAGTCGGTTTTTTTGCTCACCGATCCGGTCACCCGGCCACCATTGGCTTCGATCAACTCACGCGCTTCATCCCGCGTCATACCAGGCAATGTGCCCGTCAGGACGAACACTTTCCCTGCAAAAAGTTGATCGCTTGACTGCTGGAGTATTTGATTCTCAACTGTCGTGCGTACGCCGGCACGCGCCAGCCGCTCACAGAGTTCGCGGTTACCTGAATCGGCGAACCAGTCGTGGATACTCTGCGCCATAGTCAGGCCGATCTCGTGAATATCGTCGAGCTCTTCAACCGTAGCTCTGGCCAGCCGTTCCAGGGATCCAAAGTGGCGCGCCAGTATTCCCGCCGTCCGTTCCCCCACATGCCGAATTCCCAATCCATAAATCAAGTGCCAGAGGTCCCGTGATTTACTCTCTTCGATTTGACCCAGCACGTTCGACGCTGACTTCTTTGCCATACGATCGAGTGATGCAAGATCTTCGAGCGTCAGCGTGTAAAGGTCTGCAATGTCCTTCACCAGTTTGCGATCCAGCAGCTGCTCAGCAAGCGCGGTACCCAAACCCTCAATCCGCATAGCGCGTCGTGATGCGAAGTGTAGCAAGCGCCCCGTCAGCTGAGCGCCACAGTCGGCGGCTATACAGCGTGACACGGCCTCGCCCTCGGGCCGCGACACCAGACCGCCGCAGACCGGGCAGACCTTGGGCATGTGAAATTTCTTTTCACCGCCGGTGCGCTTTGATTCGATTACTTTGACGACTTTCGGAATTACGTCACCGCCACGTTCGACCAGGACGTAGTCGCCAATCTTCAATCCCAGGCGCTCGATCTCATCTTCGTTGTGCAGGGTCGAACGCGAAACCGTCACGCCCCCGAGCTGTACCGGCTCGAGCATGGCAACCGGCGTTAAAGCACCGGTCCGACCGACCTGCACCATGATATCGTTGACTTTAGTGGTGGCCTGTCGCGCAGCGTATTTGTAAGCCACAGCCCACCGCGGCGCCTTTCCGGTGGCGCCGAACTGTCGCTGTAAAGCGGTCGCGTTCACTTTTACGACCACACCATCGATCTCGTAGTCCAGAACGTCGCGGCGCGCTTCCATCCGTTCGCAAAAATCGATCACCTTTTCAATGGTCTGGCACAATTCGCGATTTTCATTGACGTGAAAACCCGCGCTTTCCGCCCAATTCAACGCCTCCCAATGCGTCGCGAACGCTTTCTGACGGCCGGCGATTACGTCATAAGCAAACATGTCCAACCTGCGCCGCGCGGTTATTGAAGGATCAAGCTGCCGAATCGTGCCCGAGGCAGCATTACGTGGATTAGCAAAACGCGGCTCGCCTTCCTCTTCGCGGTCGCGGTTGATTCGTTCAAAAATCCGCCGGCCAAGATACGCCTCGCCGCGAACTTCAATCTCGCGCGAGATTTTTTGCGACTTCTCAGGCAGCTTTAGGGGAATCGTACGAATCGTGCGGACGTTGGACGAAACCTCTTCACCGCGAAATCCGTCACCGCGCGTCACTCCGCGCACAAAATGACCGTCTTCGTAGTGCACAGAAAGAGACAACCCGTCGATTTTCAACTCCGCAACATACTCAGGCGCTTTCCCGCCGGCGAGTTTGCGGCAGCGTTCATCGAAGGCGCGCAACTCGTCGATGTTGTAACTGTTGTCCAGCGACAACATCGGCACCCGATGAAAGAACTCCGGAAAACCTTCAGCCGGGCGGCCCGCCACACGTTGCGTGGGACTGTCCGGAGTTATTAACTCGGGATGATTGGTTTCGATTTCGCGAAGCTGCTGCATTAACGCGTCGTATTCGCGATCCGAAATTTCGGGAGTCTCCTGCAGATAGTACAACTCGTCGTGACGCCGGATTTCGTCACGTAGAGCTTTCACAGTTTTCTCAATTGTCTTGTTCGGCAAGATCTTGTTTTGCAATAAAACGGTCGAGAACTTTCGAATTCGAGGTCCGCTCGTGGTCATTCTCGATAAAACAAATAGCGCGGCCGCCGCTCGTCTCGCGCAAAGGCGCGACAAACGAAACCTTCGTTGAGGGCTTGTACAAATTCCTCGCGCACGCGCACCACCTCGCGTTTGGCAACTTCGGGATCGGTCTTCAGCAACAACGAAAAATCACCGGGAATCTGAATTGCCCGCGCCGGTTCGCCGAGTGGGAATTCTTCGCCTCGCGAAAAGCTTTCGACGCGCGGCGCTTTCAAATCCCAGCTGGCGAACAATCGATCGCTGTCCATGCCGCTGACGCTTTCCTTCCCTGCCGGGTTGGTTGAATAGTCCGTTCCGTAAAAATTCACCGCGTATTCGCGCACCACCACGCCGAGCCGGTTCAAATTGAAGTGCGCATTGCGCGCGCGCATCGGTTCGAAAGTCCACTTTATGTAATCGCGCCCTTCACGAAGCGCGCGTTCGCGTTGCGCCCACTTCAATTGCGCTCCGACACCCTGGTTCTGATATTCAGGCGCCACGGCCATCATATGCGAATAACCAAAGATGTAATCAGCTTTGACTGCGGCGAGGTGATGGACGAAACCAACTAATTTGTCGTCGACAAAGGCGCCGAGCGTCCAGCCCCCAGCCCGATGCGACACGATCAAATGGCGCCGCGGCGAGATTTCCAAATCTGGAAGACCAAAAGCCTCGCGCTGCAGTCCGATGCAGGCATCGTATTCTGCAATGGTCGAGACCTCGCGGATATTTATGCCGCGGTCACTGGTTTCGTTTGACATATGTCGCTCTGGGAACGGCGAATCATAACACGGAGTTCGGTAGCGATTGAGCGAGGTATTTTGGGTCGGATTTGATAAGCGCCAACGGCGCGAGAGGCGAAAGCCTGGGCGGCCCAGGTAAGGATTGGGCGCAAAACAGCAAGCGCTGAAAGCGCGAAATACCTTCTCCGTTTCAGGCCCGATACTTATTGCGCATTATCCCGCGCCATCAGCGCTCGTCGTTCTTAATAACGGCTACTTAGCGCCTCCGGCGCCGCACATAGCGGTGAGCCTCTGGCTCACCGGCGAACGACAGTAATAGATTAGAGGCTATGCCTCGCGTGCACGCGAGGCATAGCCTCTCGTCATTATAGTAAGCTTGATGGGTGAGCCAGAGGCTCACCGCTATGTGCGGCGCCAAAGGCGCTAAAACAATAACTCATCTCTAGCCCACCTTCTGCTAACTCTCACACTATTTGCTCTTTGGCGGCGTTTCACTGCGCGAGAGTTCCGCGAGGTCGTTCAGGGTTCGCTGCAGCTGCTGTGCAGAGTTTTGAATTCGCTCGCAAAAGTTCCGCTGCGCGTCGGTCAACTCTTCCTGACTGAGCAAAATTTCTGAAAAACCGAGGATTGAGGTCAACGGCGTGCGGAGTTCATGCGCAAGGTGAGCGATTGACGCTGAACGCCACTGGGTCAGATCGTTCAGTTTTTGGTTTTCCCGTTTGAGTTTGCTGTTCTCAACCTCCAATGAGTTATTGCCACGCGGGCTAATCGCGCGTTTGGTTGAGGCAGCGGTTGACTTGACACGTCCCATCGCAAACGTGAGATCAGGACCGGCGCGCGGTAACACCACACCGGTCCTCACTAGGGATAAACTAATTACCGGCGACAGCGCCTACTACAGCGCGCGCTTCTTCCTGCAGCGCTGAGTTGACACTCGCTTCGGTGGTCTCTTCTTTACCGGACGCAGATGATTGCAGCTTCGGCGAACTGGTGGCCACGGAGACGAGCCGAAAATCAAACTTTGTTTCCGCCTTCCCTACGTCACCACTCCCACCGCCGATGCCGGTCGCGCGTCCCAGAAATCCGCCGACCTTCTTTCCCGTTGAAGGGGCTTTGAAGGTTGAAATGTCCGTATAGAGGATATACGTGCATCCCTTGGCTTTCGCTTCCATCGCAGCCTCGCTGGCAGAGCTCGCGTTGAGCGCCACTGCTTCGACGCCGTCCCCCGTGAGAGTTGCGACCAGTTGTTGTCGCAGCTCGTCAGTCGAAACGGACGCCTTGGCTTTGTTGTTGAACTCGACAATGCCAACTTTCGGACGAGCAGCCGCCGGGTTGGACAGGCTCGAACTATTTTGCCGGCCCTGACCGGCTTCCTGCTGGCGGCCCATCGCCATCATGTCGGCGACTGAAGGAGCCGCGTACATTTCCTGCATCGTGTTCGCCTGCGTGTAGCCTGCCGGCACGTCAAATAAAGCAGCGTCGAGCTGCTGGCGCGAAAGCTCGGTCACTTCCTTCGTCATCGTAGTGCCGTTAACCGTGGTGGTTTCGAGCAATGGGTAGCCGAGATTGGCGACCCCGGTGCGATGGAACCGATACGTGTCGCGGCAGCCGCCGGTTGGCATCCCCGGCATTTGCGGCGGTCTTTCAGATCCGCAGTTCAATCCATACTCGAGATTTATGTACCAGCCATCCCGCTCGATCTTCATGTTGTTTTGATTGCAGGCGTCGGGTGATGATTCAGAGGTCATCGTCTGTTTCAGATGACGGGCCGTATAACCAAACATTTCTTTGCGTTCGCCGGTGTCCACCGTGTTGACGGTAAACGTCACCACGCCGCCGCGTCGCGAAGGGCCGCCGCTTGTGTGTCCACCCGTATTTGCGGGAGTTTCGCTGTCACCGGAATCCAACGGCGTGATCAGGTACTTGCGCGCGGTATCGTTGATCTGAATAGTGCGTTTCAAGTCGCACTCGGTGATCGTAGTCATGCCCGCCCCGGCGGGCATGCCCGGCATACTCACCTGGCTACGCTCACGCAGGCCCTTAATCATTGTGGTGCTTTGCATTTCCTGGCCGCCACCCATGCTCTGCTTGATCGTAATTTTGAAATCACCGCTAATTGATTTGTCGTTGTCAGGCGTCCTCTGCGCAAAAGAAATTGCCGTGATCGATGCAATCACAAAAAGAATACATATGAATAGAGTTAATCTGAGCTTCATTGCTTATTTCTCCAATTTATTTTTGAGACTGTCGGGAAGATGTGAGGAAACTATCAAAAAGCCGGGCGTTACTCAAGACCGAGCGGTCGCACGGTGCTGATACAGTTTGCGATCTTATGCCAGGATAACCTTCAAAATCTGAGTTCGGCTCTGGTCAAGTTCACGCATAGGCGATCAGTTTGGGAAGTAGCCACTTCGAGCTAACACACAATGAGCTGCGAAGCAGCGGTCAGAGCTAAGCCCAGGGCGAGGCTTTGCGAAACCTGAGTCACCTTTCGCGTTTAACTCTGAGCCGCAGAGCGGCGACTGAATGGACAGAACAATCGAGATGTAAGCGGACGTGTCGCCACTTCGTGGCTCGAGAACTTTCTTGTTTCCGTTACCCCCGGGCTCGCAGACAGCTCTTACCGCTGCTCCGCAGCTCGGGGGGATCCCAGTCCGTTCCGAAGCTTCGTTAAAGTTGCGGCGCCTCCCAGTGTTGTAGAAACGCCAACAGGTTCTGCTTCAGCATCCGGCGCGCAGCTTCGAACTCACCTTCACCGCTGCTGTATAGCAATTTTCCCGCAGCGTCAAGAATGGCCACGGCGGGCACACCCTTATCCAGCGGAATCTTGTATAGCTTCACCAGTTCCGGGTTTTTTTCGCCTTCGCCGATATCGACGTGGACCAGCAGATACCTTTCGCGGACGATTTTCCCCGCCTCACCATCATGTAACGCGTGGTCCAACACATGGCAGTCGTAACACCAGTTCGCGCCAAAAACGAGTAGCACCCGCTTTCTTTCTTTCGTCGCCCGCACCACGGCAGCAGCGATTTCTCGGTCTGCGTCAGCATCGGCCGGATAAATATTGGCGCGCTCGGTGACGGAGTCGAGCACGGTAGTATCGCTCGACTTAGGATAACTCTGCGCAAGGGAGCTACCGCTAAGCGAGAGCACGGTGAAACCGAGCGCGAGAAATGTCATCGCTCGACTGATCATGCGCACCTGTCTCGTCGTGGGGCAAATGTGGCTGGCCGCGTAGCGGCCAAATGTTTATAGAACGTCAACGCAGAACGAAATCGCGCTCCGGAGGAGCGCGATGTGCCTCTCCTCCGGAGCGGATCATTTTTGCTGGCTGGTCCTATAGACATTTGGTCCCTCCCAAGCACAAGTCAATATTCTTCGGCGGCGACGTAGATTGACCTCGCTGCCCTCGGCCGAGGTCACGGGCGGGCTGCCCGTGCCATGAATATCAATTCAGTTCAGCGCCCAAAGTCGGGCCACGCGAATCCGAAGCGAACATATCCTGCTTGTGCTTTACGGCAGGCTTGCCTGAGCGAATGCCGAACCAGTCGCTGGTCCGTCTGGTCACATAAATTAGTACCCGCACGCGGAGTTTCGCTAACAGGGTTAGTCTGGTTTTCCGCGCGTTGTCGGCGGCAATACCATCCGGGTACAGTGTATAGAAGACCAGGCAAGTGACGGCATAAACAAATTTGCCAACCGGGGACAGCCTTCGCAGCGGTCCGGCACGGGTCCTTTTAATAATAGCGCTAAGACTATAGAAGCTGCGCCAGCTCGCCCGTACCTCTCGTTCGATCTCGGCTGCGGTCATGGTCGGATGCTTGACGTTGACCTCAGCGTGATCGAAGTCCAGCCAGAACTTGTCACCTGCCATCTGCACTTTATGCTTGGGAACATAGTCCGGCCGGTCGCGGTTCTTTCGGTCCTGGACCATTTCGTGATAGTCCTTCGTTCCTGGATAAACGCTATAGATCGGAAATTGAGCAAAAGCGGTGCCTGAGGCGTTCGCGAAGTGCCGCATGGTCTGTAGCGTCGCCACCGTATCCGTTTCCAGACCGTTGATAATCGAAGCCAGCACAAAAATTCCATGGCTTTGGATCTTTTGAATCGCTTCGACCATGCGTTCGCCGGCCGGGTTCCAGGTCTTGTTCGCGATCTTTAATCCCTCTTCGGTGAACGATTCGACGCCGATCAGCGCGCCGCGAATTCGCATCTTTTCATGCATCGCGTCCAGGTATTCGTCATCACTGATCACTTCGGCCGTCATTTGCGTAAAGGCGTAAAGCGAGCGCGGCGCCGATCGATCATATTCATCGAACAGGCGCAGCCGATCTGCCCTCACCTGCTCGAGCAATCTGCGGGTCGCAGGATTCTTCTCGCGGCCAATGCGGCCGACGGTTGCGGGCGTGAAGTTATCGTCGCCAAAGAAAATGTAGCGGAACCCGAGCGCGTGCAGCTCGTTTGCTTCCTCAATGATTTGATCATTGAGATGCAAACGCGGTGTTCTTCCTTCAGTCACCCAAACGGAACAAAAGCTGCAATTCTCGGGACAACCGGCGACCGTCTGAATCGAACCCATGAAATATTTGTTCGGATCCAGCAAGTCCCAGCGCGCTTTAACCATTTGTTGGCCCGGTACCCGGCCACCGTCATAGACGCGCTGTAGTTTCTTATTGAGCGCGTCTTCGACCACCTGGCGCCAGATCAAATCGCCGCCGCCTTTAACGACTGCATCAGCGCCCATCTGCAAAGGTTCTTCCGGAAAAATTGTGGGATGCACGCCACCGACAATAACAGTTGCCCCACGCTGTTTCGCTTCACGCACGACACGATAGCCAGGGCGGCAATTGCCGGTGTGAATCCCTACGCCAACTATGTCGCCTGGTCCGACTTCGTCTGCATTGAAACGGGTAATTGGCTCGTCGATGATCACGGGGTCGCCAACAACTTCCGCCGGAGTCGCGCCGGCAATCACGTAAAGCCAGCGCGGGGTGATCACGCTATAGCCGACGGTGGTGTTTGCCGGATTTACCAGTACAACTTTGCTCATCCAAGATCCCTTGTTTGAGAGGATTTCGATAGCATGGCACTGAATAGCGAAGCACTATACCCTGACTTTCCGAGATCGTCTACGAAATTGAAGTTTTAGGTCAGAACGGCCTGCGGTAGTGGGCAGGCCATTCAGCCCTACAGAATCCCGATTGGCCCGCCCCCTACCGCAGGCGGTTTCGGACAATGCGCTCACAATCTGTTCATGTATAATCGCTGGCGACCACAGAAAATTGAGACCACTTCGTTATTTTGGATGCCCAGGCGCACTGATATCCACAAAATTCTGATTATAGGTTCGGGACCAATCATCATCGGCCAGGCGTGCGAATTCGATTACTCGGGCACGCAAGCGTGCAAGGCGCTACGCCAGGAGGGGTACGAGGTCGTTCTGGTCAACTCGAATCCGGCGACCATCATGACCGATCCTGAGATGGCCGATCGCACTTACATCGAGCCGCTTACAGTCGAAACGGTTTCCGCGATCATTCGCAAAGAAAGGCCTGACGCGCTGCTGCCTACCGTCGGCGGCCAGACGGCCTTGAACCTGGCGGTGGCGCTGGACGATGCAGGTGTGCTGGAAGAAAACGGCGTCGAGATGATCGGCGCCAAGCGTGAAGCGATCAAAGTCGCCGAGGACCGGCTGCTTTTCAAAGAGGCGATGGATGAAGCCGGCCTGTCGATGCCGCGCGGGGGCTTTGCCAAGTCCTGGGCCGAAGCCGAAGAGATTGTTAAGCAGACCGATTACCCGGCGATCATCCGTCCCAGTTTCACCCTCGGCGGCACCGGCGGGGGAATCGCGTTTAACCCCGAAGAGTTTGAGGAAATCGTTCGCAACGGCCTGGCTGCTTCACCAATTCATGAAGTGCTGATCGAGGAATCAATCCTTGGTTGGAAAGAGTTCGAGCTCGAGGTAATGCGCGACCTCGCGGATAACGTGGTGATCATCTGCTCAATTGAGAATTTCGATCCCATGGGAGTGCACACGGGCGACTCGATCACGGTTGCGCCGGCCCAGACTCTAACCGACCGTGAATATCAGACGCTACGCGATATGGCAATCACCATCATTCGCAAGGTTGGCGTCGAAACCGGCGGGTCAAACATTCAATTCGCAGTAAATCCTGACAATGGGCAAGTTCGCATCATTGAAATGAATCCGCGGGTTTCCCGCTCTTCGGCGCTGGCCTCGAAAGCGACCGGTTTCCCAATTGCCAAGATCGCGGCCAAGCTCGCCGTCGGTTACACGCTGGACGAAATTCCCAACGACATCACCGAGAAAACTCCCGCATCGTTTGAGCCCACCATCGATTATGTCGTGACCAAAATCCCCAAATGGAATTTCGAGAAGTTCCGTGAGGCAGAGGACGTGCTGGGGACCCAGATGAAATCGGTGGGCGAAGTCATGGCGATTGGCCGGACGTTTAAAGAGTCCCTGTTTAAAGGGCTGCGTTCGCTCGAAGCGGTAAAGCCTTTACGACTCGAGAATGTGCCGGACGATGAGTTGCAGCGCAAACTCGCGCGGCCAAATTCCCAGCGCTTCTCGTACATCACCTACGCTCTGGAGCACGGCTGGTCAATCGATGAAATTTACCGGCTCTCGAAGATTGATCGATGGTTCCTCGATCAGTTGGAACAGGTGATGGAGATTCAACGCCAGGTCGAGGCGGTACCGCCGGCGGAGCCGGGTGGGCCACCCGCACTTGAGAATATTCCGCTGCATCTGCTGCGCGCCTTCAAAGAAGCCGCACTCTCTGATCGGCGGCTGGCTTATTTAACCAACCGGACAGAGAACGAAGTACGCGAATATCGAAAATCGCTCGGGCTGATCCCGGTCTACAAACGCGTGGACACCTGCGGCGCCGAGTTTGAATCATTTACGCCCTATCTTTACTCAACGTACGAAGAAGAGGACGAAGCGAACCCGACGGACCGAAAGAAGATCATGATTCTGGGCTCGGGTCCAAACCGCATCGGCCAGGGGATCGAGTTCGACTATTGCTGTTGCCATGCATCGTTTGCCCTGCAGGAAGCGGGATTCGAAACTATCATGGTCAACTGCAACCCCGAGACGGTATCTACCGACTACGATACTTCGGATCGTTTGTATTTCGAGCCGCTGACGTTCGAAGACGTCATGAATATCGTGGACGTTGAAAAACCGACGGGCGTCATTGTGCAATTCGGCGGACAGACTCCTTTGAACCTGGCGACGCGGCTTTCTGATGCCGGCGTGCCGATTATCGGCACTTCACCCGACTCGATTGACTTGGCCGAAGATCGAAAACGCTTCGGCGCGCTACTGAACAGTCTCGGAATTCCGCAACCGGAAAACGGGACGGCCACTTCGGTTGAAGGTGCCAGAAAGATCGCCCAGCGGATTGGATATCCGGTGCTCGTCCGTCCCAGCTACGTCCTCGGCGGCCGCGCTATGGCTATCGTTTACGACGAGAACAGCCTGGATGAATACATGCGTACCGCCGTAGATTTTTCCAACGAGCGGCCGGTTTTGATCGACAAATTCCTGGAACAGGCGGCTGAGTTCGATGTCGACGCGCTGGCTGATGAGACCGCGTGTGTGATCGCCGGAATCCAGGAACATATAGAAGAGGCCGGCATCCATTCCGGCGATTCTTCATGTGTGCTGCCCCCGGTGCGCATCGCCGAAGAACATCTCGACACCATGCGCCATTACACGCGCAAACTCGCCACCGCCCTGTCGGTTAAAGGTCTGATGAACATTCAGTTCGCGATCAAAGATGATCGCGTTTATGTCCTGGAAGTAAATCCGCGCGCCTCACGCACCGTACCTTTTGTCTCCAAAGCAACCGGAGTTCCGCTCGCGCGTATCGCCGCCGTGGTCATGGCGGGCCGGCC
>AP72_2010_repI_A001DRAFT_1000125_pt1 | contig 15841 bp, 8 predicted proteins | sample AmaPasrepliIA001_FD_9535 | JGI IMG/M metagenome (IMG submission 9535)
TGGTTATCTGCGTGAATGTTCCGGTAGTCAGATCGATTGGCCCCAGCTCCCCGCCACTGGAAAGGTTAGCGGTGTCCGCCACAGTGAACTGATAAGTCCAGATTTCCTGGTTCATATCAGTATTGGTCGGCGCACCCGGATCGGTCCCATCAAAAAATGCTGGTGACCCCGGCGCATTCGAGCTGAACACAATCGTATACGTACGGTTACCCCCCACGAGCGGCGGCTCAGTACTGATCATTGGGCGAAGATTACTAACCTCAATCTTGATGTTCGTTGGCTCATCTGCCGGCGGAGTCGGACTTACAGTCGGCGACGGGCTGGGCGAAACGCTGGGACTGGGGCTGGGGCTTGGGCTCGGCGACGGCGAAGGGCTGCCGGGCGGCAGCAAGACACTGCGCGTATTGGTGATCTGAAAGATCCGCCGTTGCGCATAGTCGTAAAGAAAAATCTCAAAATTGCCATCCTGATTATTGCGGGTGGCTGTTTTTTCAGTCGCAATGTCGCCGTTTGATTCGATTACCAGAAAGCGGCCGTTGGCCGTGAGATCGCTGGCAAACGACCCTACCTGCGTCGTACCAGAGCGGTCTGAACTGGTAAGCTGCGTGAAATATGCGTCTGGCGTGTTTTGCGAAGACGATTGCGCCGAAGAAGAAAGCGCTCCGGCGACGAGCATACACGCCGCTGCCGCGCTTAGGAAAGCAATAACCAGTCTGATCATTAAGAAACCGAAACTCGAACTTTTATGCGATCCGGCCCGCTGGGTTAGGACCAAAATCATTAAGAAAACGTGAATATCTTAACTAATTGTCAGGGCGCACATTGTAAGCGTTGGCGCTGCGGCACTGCAAGTGGGCCCTCAAACTTGCCGATTGTGGAGTGCGGCGACTCGTCGCCGCTTTCGATCTAAAGCGGTGACAAGTCACCGCACTCCATGTATTTCACGCTGCAAGCCTGTTACTGCCCTTCGCTTAGTTTCACGGCAGTCGCCGGCGGTTGCTCAGTGGATATCAGTTGGCGCCAAACCGCTGCCGGTATTCGGCCGAATTGATGAAGGCCTTGACCATTTCCGCGCCCAGATAATCCCCGTTGAACTGGTTGAGTTTGGTCAGCCAGAAGTCATAACCCGTGTAGTCCGCGTCCGGCGGATCGTTGGGATTTCGCCGCAAGTAGCCAAAGTATTGCATCAGAACAAATGCGCGGTTCTTCTCGGAATTATTCAGGGTGGGATATTCCGCCACAAAACGCAACACCTGTGCCCGCGTCATCGTTCCGTTAGTCAATGCGGTTACCAGGTTATCGTGGTCAGTCTGAGATAACGGCTTCACATCATTGTTATCTCTCGCGTTGCTGTTCAGTGCGTCCACGAATTGCAACGGTGTCAGCGACAGCGGCACAGCCGCCAGAAACGTCGGTCGCTGCACAAACTCTTCGGTGAACGCATTCTTGTTATCGTCCAGTTGCTGCTGCCAGTTGCCTTGCCCGACAACTACCCCTTGTCCAATTCTCTGCGTGTCCGGCAGAAACTGGTTGAGTCGGATAACCGGGACTCGCAAGGCGTGCGCACCTCCAAAGGTCGACGAGCCGCTGCCGTCGCCAAACGCAGCTTTATAGATGCGCTCGACCAGATAACCGGTCTGCTGAAATTCAATCGACAGGAAGAACGCACCGCTCACGTTGACCTTGCAAACCGTCAAATCCGAGGGCGGCGGCGAGCTACAGTTAGTCATTTGGCCGGACCAAAAACTAAGACCTGACGCATCGGGCTCCCGATTCAGAAAATCGATGTAGTGCTGACGAACAAAGAAGTTCGAAGTATCAATCTGATTCGGTCCAGTGAAGTTGCTGTCCGTGATCGTCACATTAATTGTTGACGGCGTGCCAATGCTCGCGCTCAAACCATTCGCGTTACTCAGGTTAACCTGAAACGTCTCGTTACCTTCGCTGAACGAATCTCCCGTAACCGGAATTGTGATGATTTTGCTGGTCTCGCCGGCGGCAAAATTCAGCGTGCCCGAGGTGGCGATGTAGTCACAGCGTGAAGAGGCAATTCCGTTAACCGTAGAACAGGGATTCGACCCAGCGGTGTCGCTGGTGGCGTAATTCACCGACGCCGGAAATGAGGAATCGCCCGATCGTGTGATTGTGACTTGCGCATCATTCCACGTCGACGCTCCTGACGGCGGCTCTGCCACCGAAGTGGAACTCGTGCTGAACTGCAAGGTCGAAGCCGCCGGATTGACCAGCGCCGTCTCCCAAACGCCTCGCCCGTGCGTGGCGGCCCGTAATAGGCGGCTGGTGGGCTGTATTGCCAAATCAAAGACCGCGACGCGCGGTAACCCGGTGCCGAACGGCGCCCAGCTGGCCCCGCCATCACTGGAAAAATAAACGCCTATGTCAGTGCCGGCGTACAGATTGTTCGAGTTCTGGGGATCGATCGCAAAGGCGTTAATCGGCACAGAAACCGGTAGTCCCACATTGGTCCAGGCCGCTGCGGCGGGTGATGACCCGGCAGCAGCATTAAGATTCGTGATTTTCCAGATGTTCTGGCCGGCCGGCGCATAATACGAAAGGGTCACGTATGCGACGTTCTTGTTGTTGGGATCGATCATCGCGCGGCCGATGAACTTGTTGGTGGTGCTACCCGTCGGGTTGGCCGGAATTGGCGGCGTAATGTTTACCAGCGTGGACGAACCTGTCGAGGTGGCCCATACCTGACCGTTCTGCGTGCCCACCACCCGGATGTTGTCGCCGCCTCTCCAGATCGCAATCGTGCTGATCGGAGATGCCGGGCTCGCCAGCGGTACCTGGCTCACCGTCACCATCGTGTCACCCTGATCGCTGGATCGATACAAACGATCAGCTCCGAAGTAAAGAGTATTCGGCGCGCCTGGACCTAGGGCCATGGGCGCGTAGAAGAGCACCGTGCTGGTTAAGACCATCCCATTCGCTTTGACCAGCGCCGTGTTTCCATCACACGGGACCGGAGTAGGATCGTCAGAACCAAATCCAACGCCACGCACCGGCCACGAATCGAAAACCGGCAGGCACGCTGTTTTGAAAATCCGGTCGAACCCAACCTGTGTGTTGTCATTAAAGAACGTGTGATACATGGTGACGTTCGTCGTGTCCGTGGCGCTTTGATCGATCAGTGCGTATCCGCCATCGCCGCTTTCCGCGCGCCGCCAGTTGCCGGACGAGGTCTGTTGAAATTCCGTGCCGTTGTCCTGGGTGCCGCCGATCATCAGAAACTGATCAGTCGGGTGCACCGCGATGCTTTGGAATTGCAGCGTATTGAGTGGCGACGAGTTTAGATTCGTCCACGTCGTTCCGGCGCTCGCGCTCGCGGATCGCTTCCAAATGCCGCCATCGTTTCCACAATAGATGTTACCGGCGCCATCAAAAACGAGTGCGTGATCGTCGGCGTGTAAACCGGAACTGTCCTGGGCAAAAGAATTTGATGCGGCACCGCCGTCGGTAGCCTGCCTGGCAATTCCCCCGCACGAAGATGTCACTGATCCGCCGATGTAAACATGATTTGCATCGTTGGGATCGACGGCAATCGGCATGTCATAAAAACACTGGCCGGCGCAGAAACCCTGACCGCCGGGCAACTGTGCCGACCAGGTCACGCCACCATCAGTAGACTTCCGCACGGCGCCTGAGTTAACCGAAGTGCAACTACCGCTGACATTCGGTGTTTCACTGGTGGCCGCGTAAATAGTCACCGTGCTGCCGGTTTTATTAATCGCCAAACTTGTGCGGATAGCGTTCGCCAGTGAAAAACGCTGGCTAAAAGTAGGCGACGCGGCGGTCGCGTTGGTCGTGTGATAGATACCGCCCATTCCAGTCGTCAATCCGATTACACCGACTGTGATGTTGTCAGGCACGCCGGGCTCCATCACCATGTCGACCACATCTGCATTACCAGTGCCGGGCGTATCGAAGCTGCTGTCAGTGTTGACCGTAAGCTTCTGAAAAGACACACCTCCAGAAATGACCGGCAGAGCCGACGCAGTCGCATTGTTAGATCGAAAAACACCGCGCGGGGCAATCGTCGGAAGTGAACCGAGAGCGTTGGCGCCACTGCCGCCAATACCGCGCGCGGTTGATACCCAAATCGTCGCCGGATCAGTTGGATGGACCAGAATCTTAGTAATTCCGCGTCCATTAAAGACGTTATAGGTAAGATTGCCGATCGTCTCTGATGGATTGATCGGCCCAGTGAGCGTAGCCGTAGTATCGGCGCTGTCAATTCGATATAGTCCCACGCCGAAAAAGCAATCGCCGCATCCATTGAACTCGCCAGTACCCACATAGAGAATCGTGGGATTCGAAGGGGCTAGTGCCAACGCACCAATCGCCATAGTTTGGGCATTATCGAAAATTGAAGTCCAGGTCGTGCCGCCATCGAGTGAACGCCAGACCCCGCCTTGTGCTGTACCGAGGTAAACCTTTTGCGCATTAGTAGGATCGATGGCAATCGCCGTAACTCGGCCGCTGGTTGGGCCGCTGTTACTGCCGACACCGTTCGGCAATGTCAGCGGACCAATCGGTGACCAGGCACCGCCGGCTGCGGGCGTAAAATCACCGTTGACGATCGATTCCAGACGGCTGTTCTTCTCTTGCCGCTCCATCTGTTCGATGGCCCGACCGCGCAGGGTGGGATCGAACGGGCGGCCCGGTTCGATGCCGCGCTTGCGCGCGATGTACTCATCGCGTTCGAGCAAATACTTATCGCGGTCGATCTGCGAGCCACGCTTACCTAGATCGGCATCGGACTCGTTCTCATCTTCATCCGCGAAGACGCTGCTCGACGGCTCGTAAGTTTGCGGATTCTGCTCCGGCGAATTCGACCGGTTGTTTTCTGCCGACGATCCAAAACTCCAGGTCATCAACACGAGGAGCAGAATCGTAATCACGATTGTGGCTAGGGTTTTTCGTGTCATAAGGGAACTTCCGGTCGGAGTAGTCGAGGCGGTCGTTTGATGAAGGAAAAACAGAAACGGTTGTTGATCCTACACAGCAATAATCGACCACTGTATTAGTTCGCGGGTTCGATTGTCAACGAGGTTGTGTCAGAACCGCGCACGGTAGCGGGACCCGCGCGGTTCGTAGGAGCAAACGGGTCAAGATGCTCCGTTACAAGGAGCGTGATGTTTATAGAATTGGCCTTGGCGATTATGGAGTGCGGCGACTCGTCGCCGCTTTCGATCTAAAGGGTGACAAGTAACCGCACTCCACATATCGCCGGCGGTTGCTCAGTGGATATCAGTTGGTGCCAAACCGCTGCCGATATTCGGCTGAACTGATGAAGGCCTTGACCATTTCGGCCGCGATGTAATCGCCGTTGAACTGGTTGAGTTTGTTCAGCCAGAACTCATAACCCGTGTAATCAGTGTCCTGTGGGTCGTTAGGATTGCGCCGCAGGTAGCCAAAGTACTGCATCAATACGAACGCGCGGTTTTGCTCAGAACTGGCCAGGGCCGGATATTCCGCTACAAAACGCAGCACTTGCGCCCGCGTCATCGTCCCATTCGTCAGCGCCGTCACCAGGTTGTCGTGATCGGTCTGAGACAACGGCTTCACGTCGCTGTTGTTGCGCGCGTTGTTGTTCAGCGCGTCCACGAATTGCAACGGCGTCATCGACAATGGCAATGCCGCCACAAATGCCGGCCGCTGTACGAATTCCTCGGTGAAGGCATTCTTGTTGTCGTCCAGTTGCTGCTGCCAGTTGCCCTGCCCGACAACTACCCCCTGTCCAATCCGCTGCGTATCGGGCAGAAACTGATTCAGCCTGACAACCGGCACGCGCAGATTATGTGCCGTACCGCCCAGCGTTGATGATCCGTTCGGGTTATCACCAAAAGCCGATTTATAAATCCGTTCAACCAGATAGCCGGTCTGCTGAAATTCGATGGAAAGGAAAAAGGCGCCGCTGACGTTGATCTTGCAGACAGTCAAATCCGTAGCGCCGCAGTTGGTCATCTGATTCGTCCAGAAGCCCAGCCCCGAAGCGTCGGGTTCACGATTCAGGAAGTCAACGTAATGCTGGCGCACAAAGAAGCCGGCACTATCGATCTGGTTGGGACCGGTAAACCCGCTGTCGTTAATTGTGATGGTGATCGTAGAAGGCGAGCCCACACTCGCGTTCAATCCGCTGGCCCCGGTGAGCGTCATGTTGAAGACTTTTGGCCCTTCAGCGTACGAATTGTAGGTTATCGGAATTGAGACGGTGACGCTATTCTGGTTCGCTCCAAAGTTCACCGTCCCCGAGGTGGCGATGTAGTTACAACGCGACGACGCGACACCATTACTCAGGCCGCAAGGATTCGCGCCTGACGTATCACCGGTCGCGTAATTCACCGATGCCGGAAATGAAATGTCACCGGAGCGCGTGATTGTCACGGGTACCTCGACAGACTGGCTGCCCGTGCCCTCGGTAACTGAAATTGAGCTCTGGCTAAATTGAATCGTTGAAGCCGCCGGATTGACCAGCGCCGTCTCCCAAACGCCTCGCCCGTGCGTGGCGGCGCGTAATAGGCGGCTGGTCGGTTGTATTGCCAAATCAAAGACTGCCACACGCGGCAAGCCGGTGCCGAAGGGCGCCCAGTTCGCTCCGCCGTCACTTGAGAAATAAACGCCTATGTCAGTGCCGGCGTACAGATTGTTCGAGTTCAACGGATCGATCGCAAACGCGTTGATCGGCACACTGGGGATGCCCGAAGCGGCCGCGGCCCAAACGGGCGGCGCTGCCGACGCCCCGGCGGCCGCATTAAGGTTCGTGATTTTCCAGACTCCCTGTCCGGCCGGCGCATAATACGAAAGCGTCACGTATGCGACGTTCTTGTTGTTGGGATCGATCATCGCGCGGCCGATGAACTTGTTGGTGGTGCTACCGGTCGGGTTGGCCGGAATTGGCGGGGTAATATTTACGAGCGTGGACGCACCCGTCGACGTGGCCCACACCTGACCGTTCTGCGTCCCCACCACGCGGATGTTGTCGCCGCCTTTCCAGATCGCAATCGTGCTGATCGGAGATGCCGGGCTCGCCAGCGGTACCTGGCTGACCGTCGCCATCGTATCGCCTCGGTCGATCGAGCGATAAAGGCGGTCGGCGGCGAAGTAAAGGGTGTTCGGCGCGCCCGGACCGAGCGCCATAGGCGCAAATAACAAAACGGTGCTGGTAAGCACCATGCCGTTTGCCATCGCGGAAGGCGATCCGTCACACGATGTCGTCGAGAACGTGCCATCACAAAGCGGAACAAACCCACTAGCTATTCTGCCGGCCCCACGACCTTCCCATGAACCGAAACAAGGCAGACAAGCCGTCTTGTTATTTCGATCAAACCCCAGCTGCGTGTTGTCATTAAAGAACGTGTGATACATCGTCACGTTCGTGGTGTCGGTAGCACTCTGGTCGATCAGCACATATCCGCCGTCCCCGCCCTCAGCCCGCCGCCAATTCCCCGAAGAGGTCTGCTGAAACTCAGTGCCGTTGCCCTGGGTGCCGCCGATCATGAGAAACTGGTCACTGGGATGGACGGCTACACTGTTAAATTGCAGTGTGTTGAGAGGCGAGGTGTTCAGATTGGTCCAGGTCGTGGCTGAACTGCCATTCGGCACACCTTTCCAGACTTCCACCATCGTTGCCCGCGAAAATATTGCCTGAACTATCGAAGACGAGTGCATGTTCATCAATGTGCAATCCGCTGCTATCTGCCACGAAGGTGTCGCCACCATCTGTTGACTTACCGACCAAAAAACCGCAGAGAAGAGATGTTGCGCCGCCAATATAAACATGATTCGCATCATTAGGATCGACGGCGATCGCCATGTCATAGGAGCATTGCCCAGCACAAAAGCCGGCGCCACCTGCCAGTTGAGTCGTCCAGGTAGAACTGCTATTGAACGGATCGGCCTGCTTACGAATCAGGCCAGAGTTGGCTGTCGTCGTGCATGAACCTAGTGAAGGTGTCTCACTGGTCGCGGCATAAGCTGTCACCACCGAGCCGACTTTATTGATTGCTAAGCTAATCCGGGTTCCGGTGGATGCAGCTGAATATACTTGGGTAAATGCTGGCGTCGCGGCAGTTCCATTCGTCGTGCGATAAATGCCGCCAAGACCTGTCTGCCTGCCGATCACTCCGACCAGAATATTGTCAGAAGTACCCGGCTGCATCACCATGTCGGAAATGTCTGCATCACCTGTTCCTGGAGTGTCGAAGCTGCTGTCAGTGTTAACGGTGAGCTTTGTAAAAGTCGGGTTTAAGGAGGTTGCGTTATTAGATCGAAATACACCACGCGGTGCGATTGTCGGTAGCGATCCTAAGGCATTCGCGCCACTCCCGCCTATACCATTCGCAGTTGACACCCAAATCGTCGCCGGATCAGTTGGATGAACGAGGATTTTGGTGATTGAACGTCCGCTAAAGACGTTGTAGGAAGGACTTCCTGATGGGATCGGTGGATTAATTGGACCACTCAGGGTGGCCGTAGTGTCGGCGTTATCAATGCGATAAAGGCCGACACCAAAAAAGCAATCGCCACATGAGTTGAACTCGCCCGTGCCAACATAAAGGGTTGTCGGACTGGATGGTGCGACCGCCAACGCGCCAACAGCCTGCGTTTGCGCGTTGTCAAAAATTGAAGTCCACGTTCCGCCGTTAACCGAACGCCAAACGCCGCCCTGTGCCGTACCGATATAAACGGTCGATGAGCCCGGAACTACGGCAATCGCGGTAACTCGGCCACTGGTCGGGCCGCTGTCACTGAGGACGCCGTTCGGTAACGTCAAGGGGCCAATTGGGGTCCACGCACCGCCGGAGGCGGGCGTCAAATCGCCATTAACAATCGATTCAAGCCGGCTGTTCTTCTCCTGCCGCTCCATCTGTTCGATCGCTCGGCCGCGGAGAGTAGGATCGAACGGGCGGCCCGGTTCGATGCCGCGCTTGCGCGCGATGTATTCATCACGCTCCAGCAAGTACTTTTCGCGATCTGTGCGCGCACCAAACTTGCCCGAATCGGCATCGGGCTCGTTCTCATCTTCATTTTCAACGACTGAACTCAGCGGCTTCTGAGGCTGCCGATTTTGGTCCGGCCATCTAGGTTTGCTGGTTGTGGCTGATGATCCAAAACTCCAAATCATAAGGACCAGGAGCAGAATCGTTATTACGATTGTGGCTACGGTTTTGCGCTTCATAAAGCACTGTCGGGAATACTTCAGGCGCTCGTTGGGGGAAGAAAAAGGAGGCCGGTTGTTGATTCCTAAAGGGCAAGAATTACCAAATTACTCTATTAGGTGTCGGTTTCGGTTGTCAACGACGGAGGGGTAAGAATCCCGACAAGCCGGCATAGCACCGGAGTTTTTTGGAGTTCGCCCGGTCGTTTTCACCGTTCCCGGTTTCGGATTCACCTCGACCACTGCCCAATTTTCTCGGTCCCGAAAGTGCCGATGCCGTTCAGGCGAAACGCGAAGACAATCCGGTTCTCGTTCCGCAGTCCCACGTTAAAGGTGAAGTCCTGGGCGGTGATCATGCAGCATTTCCAAGTGTAACCAATGGTGGCCGTGGAGCTAATCAAGGCACGGTTGCTGGCCGCAAACGGATGTTTCTGAAAATCGAAGAAGAGCGACACGCCGCCGAACAGCCCCCGTTCATGGTTGCCAAGAAACAGCGACGGACTCCACTGCGAACCGCGCAGCGTGCCCGGCTCGCGACCAGCAGCATTCGCAAATTGCAGGAGTGACGGCACTAATTCCACCGCGCGGGTGTAATAAAAAGTTGAGTACGCCTGGATCAATGAGCGGTTCAAGCCGGCGCTCGCGGCCATCGCGCGCAAACCACCACCGTGCGTGTCGATGTCGGAACGGAAGTCAGCAAAGAGGTCGTGGCTGGGACGGTAGCGAACATCAATATTGACCGGCGAGAACCTGCGCGGCACTGCCCCATAAGTAAAAGCCGAGAGCGTGTCGATAGGATCGAACTGGTTCCGGCGGCCCGGAATCAAGGCGCCGCCAAAGGTAGGATCGAAGAAATACTTCCCGCGAATCGTAATCGAAAGCGCTTCATACGGCTGGGTGGCCAAAGACTTTTTCTCGCGCGCCTCTTGCGCAGCTTTCTTGCCGACCGTTTCCGTCGATCTTCTGGTAAAAAAGCGATTTGCGACTCCGTATTCAATTTCGTTCGTATCGGCGATCGCATCCACATAGTCAAAGCGAATTATCTGGTTGAAATTGTCGATGCCCGCCACGCGCCGATAGATCACATAAGGCTCGATAACGTGACGGAACAAAATTGACCCGTCGCTACGGTGATAGTTCCGCGCCAGCGCGGGTGGCCGGACATCGAGTTCGAATTCCCCATAACCGCGGATCACGTCGCGTGATGACACCAGTTGGGTCGTGGGATCGATCGAGTTCGAATAATAGGTGGCGCGCGCGCCGGCAGTTGCTGTCACATTCCACCCGCCAAAACTGAGCGGCACGATCACATCAGGATGGAGATCCAGACGCTGGACGACCGACGGGGTGTCGATTGGCAGCCGTCCCGCCTCAATCAAAAACAATCCGACATCGGTCGGTGTCTCTTTGCGGCTGACGCCGTCGGCGCTCCCCTCCAGCGTATAGTAAATCGGTATCTTCCTGAGCCACGGTAAGGGTGAAGGGCGTCGATCGATCGAGACGCTCGGCAATTCACGAATGCGAATCTGAGAGTTCGGCAGCGAGGTCGCCTGAGAATTCATGCGCACGTTAAAGCTATACGCGTGATAATTCTTGTTCAGGAAAACCTGGGACCGTTCCTCGGGTGAAATGGCCTGCTGAATCGAATCAGAGAAAATCTGGCGGAACGTCAGACTGGAAGTGATGTTGACGTCGGCGGCGGCGAGGAAGCCGTTGCTGAAATAGTGGACGGCGTCGATATAAAAGCTCGACCCGCCCTGGTCGGGATGGTTGGCGTCTTTCTTTGGACCCAGGATACGGTCCTTGACGGCGTAGAAGCCCATGTTGAAAAACGATCGCGAGTTCGCGCGCGTGCGCAGGTCGCCGCCGATGCCGAGACCTCTGGACGTAAATACATCGCCGCGAATCGTAAAGTCAGCCGATCGCCCGAGCGTCAGATAGTACGCATCCGAAAACCGAAAACCTTTCTCACCCGAGGCGCTGAACGTCGGCGTCAGAAAACCTGAAGCCCGATCGATTTGCTTTAGGGAGATCGAAGCATAGGGCATGTAAATGACCGGCACACCCTTAACGCGAAAGGTCGGCGAGGTAATCCGCGCGCGATCGCCGGTTTTAATCCGCGCTTTGTGTGCCCGGAAACTCCATTTGGGCCTTTCTTCATCACAGGCGGTTATCTCGACATTGGTCAAGACGATGGTGGTGAGACTAATGCGCTCGACGCGATCGGCGATGAAGTACATGCGGGTCCCATCGTTCGTCTGGTTTGTATAGCCAGTCGCGTTGACGAAGAACCCTGTCTTGGTCCGGTAGTTCCACTCGGCATGGCTGCCGGTGATCCGTTGCTGATCGCCCTGGTCAAACACCACATTGCCGTCCGCCACCACGAGATTTCTCGCGTCATACGTTGTCACTTTATCAGCTTGCAAACGATAGGTTCCGATACGCGCATCCACGTTTCCTTCGCAAACTTCGACGCGCGCTTCTTTTGGGCCAGTGACTGTTTGACGCGTGCACTCAACAGATAACGTATCGCCGGCTTGGATCGGTGGGACCTTGCCGGGGCGTGACGGTACCGGTTGATCCTGCTGCAGTGGGTTAACGTACGGTGTGTCAGTAACAGGGTTCTCGACTTTGCGTTGTACTGGGTTTGGCTGTTGCGCGAACGCGAGCGGTGAAAACGCCAAAAACAGCACCGTACAGACGAGAATCGATGGCGAGCGCAATACTGCCAGAGTCCTTATCGCAGCGGTTCGTTTTGCCTTTGGAAAACGGTCAACAGAAAGCCGCCCCGAGCAAATCTCTGCCAATAATTTCGTCACTGAGCAGTATAAAAACGGTAACCGGAATTCCGCAGTGGTCACGCCCTGATTCGCCCACCGAGCTCATTCATAAGAGCCAGCGCAAAGGCGCCAACATAATCAAGCGCGCCTTTTGCGAAAAGGGGGAAGAGTCGCATGGGCGCACCTTTTTCACTAACAGAATGCGCCGATGCTAACATGCGCGCGCGATGGGCGACAAGATAATGTAGAGTTTTCTCGATCTCGGGCAATAATGGACACTCCGCCCAAAAACGTTCGCATTCTCATTATCGCGGGTGAAGCCTCAGGCGATGCCCATGCAGCTGCGTTAGTGCGTGCGTTGCGCGTCGCGGCGCCGCAAACCCATTTTGATTTTTTCGGCTCGACCGGAGCGCAAATGCGTGACGCCGGCGTTGAGGCAATCGTGCGCTCGGACGACCTGGCGATATTCGGGTTGTGGGAAATCGGTCGCGCTTTGCCAAAATTCTGGCGCGCTTTCGGGGAATTGAAACGCGCGGCCGAACAAAACACGCCGGCTGCGGCAATCCTGGTTGACTGGCCCGATTTCAATTTGCGGCTGGCCCGCTGGCTGCATCGCCGCCAGATTCCCGTCATTTATTACATAAGCCCACAACTCTGGGCCTGGCGTTCTTATCGCACTCGCAATATCCAGCGCGATGTCGATCTATTGTTGTCTATTCTCCCATTCGAAAAAGAGTGGTACGCCGCGCGAGGGGTGACGCACGTCGAATATGTGGGTCACCCGTTAACCGGTGAAGTGCAGGCCCGGCTCGAATCGGCTGAATTCTGCCGGCAGCATGATTTAGATCGCGCGCATCCCATCATCGCCTTGCTTCCGGGTAGCCGGCATAAAGAACTGGTCCGGATTTTGCCGCCGATGCTGGATGCGGCCGCTGTGCTTCGACAGCAACGTGAGGACGCGCAGTTCGTGCTCGTGATTGCGCCCAATCGTGATGTTTCGGAAGCACGGCGGATTGTGGCAGCACATCAATTGCCGTCCGATCGCTTACGCATCGTTCATCATCAGACCCGGGAAGCGCTCGCGGCTGCAGACGTGGCCGCAGTTGCGAGCGGCACTGCAACTTTGGAGGCGGCGCTATTAGGAACACCGATGGTAATCGTATATAAGGAATCGGCCGTCAATTGGCGCGCGCTCGGCAGTTTGATTTCGGTCGATCATTTCGGCCTGGTTAATCTCATCGCTGGTCGGCGGCTGGCGACTGAATTGATGCAAGACCAATTCACCGGAGAAACGTTGTCGCGCGAGCTCGTTTTCCTCCTCGACAAAGGACGCAACGCCGCCATGCGGTCTGAATTGAAAGAAGTGATGAAACGAATCGGTGAGCCGGGTGCTTCGGCACGCGCGGCGCAAGTGATACTGCAATTTGTGTCAGAAGCCCGACCGTAAGGGAGGGCAAGCGGAATCAACACGAAGCCATGAGCGCACGAACACTTCATGTTTTATCTCGAGTCGCCTTCTCGTTAACCGGCCCTCCCTTACGGTCGGGCTTCTGACACTATAGAAGGAGATAACTGCCCCTGTATGGCAAAACGAAGTTGGACCCGAAGCATTTTCGTAATTCTGCTCATTCTGATTGTTCTCGTTTCCCTCGGAATTACTTTTACTATCGGTTGGCGGCCAATAATCGGCGCCAGGAAACGCGGCCTTACAGACCGGAAATTTGAAGTGACGTCGGCTCGTTTGGAGCGAGGCAGGTATCTGGCCGATAGCGTCAACGGGTGCTTCGGCTGTCACACGGATCAGGATTGGTCCAAACCCGGTGCACCGCCGGTAGCCGGGCGCGAAGGGTCAGGCCACATTTGGGCAGATCAGGATCTGCCCTGGCTAGTCGCGCCGAACATTACGCCCGACAAGGAAACCGGTGTGGGAAATTGGAGTGACGACGCGCTGGCCCGCGCAATTCGCGAGGGCATCGGTCATGACGGCCGCACTTTGTTTCCAGTCATGCCCTACCCGCTTTACCGGGAAATGTCGGACGAGGATCTCGCTTCGATCATCGTTTACCTTCGCAGTGTTCCGGCCGTACGTAATCAACTACCAATTACCATGATTCCTTTCCCGCAGAACCATCTATTAAACAATGTGCCGCAACCTGTGACTGCGCCAGTAACGGCAGATCTTTCAACTCCGGAAAAGCGTGGCTCTTATCTCGTCAGCATGGCCGCCTGTGCTGATTGTCACACGCCACAGGAAAAGGGTCAGCCGATCGCGGGAATGGAATTCGCCGGCGGATTCCTGCTCCACGAACCAAAGGGTGATGTGGTCTCAAACAATATCACCCCGGCAGCTTCAGGAATCGGTTATTACAATGAAGCGACTTTTGTTCAGGCTTTGCGGACAGGCAAAGTCGGCGCTCGTCCGCTGCATGCTTCGATGCCCTGGTATTTTTTCGGCAAGATGACCGACGATGATTTGAAATCGATATTCGCGTTTCTGAAAACCGTGAAACCAGTCAAACATCAGATTGACAACTTCGAACCACCGGCATTCTGCCGTTTGTGCAAACAGAAGCATGGCTTCGGAGCGACAAACTAGTCATCAGACTATTCTTATTGCGAGTGTCTCGACTCCTTTTTGGAGTGCGGCGACTTGTCGCCGCTTTGTCTTTCCGCCAGATAGAAGAACGCCGACAAGTCGGCGCACTCCAAATGTCGCGCGGATTGCCCAGGACTGGACGGTTCGTGCAACTCGTTTCCGCCACCCGACATCAGAGCTGAGCCTCAGTTAGTTTTTGTAACACAATCAAAAATCATCGGAGCGTTCCCCATACCTACGTTAAGCATAGGCATCATCGGCGGCGGCATTGGGGGCGTCGCCGCGGCGGCCGCACTTCATCAAACGGGCATTGATGTGACTGTCTATGAACGCCGTGCGCAAATGCGTGAAGCCGGCGCGGGCATGATGCTGTGGCCAAACGCTACGCGCGTGTTGGGCGCGTTAGGACTGCTTCATGGTCTGGCCGCCCACCGCGAACCTACAACTCGGTTTCTGGTGCGCGGGAGTTCCGGCAAAGTATTGATGAACATTGACTTGCCCAAGTTCGAGGTGCCGGCGATTTGTGTGCGCCGAACCGATCTTTTGGACTCCCTGCTCACCGCAGTCCCCTCCGACAATATTCGCTTCGGATATGATTTCGAACATCTCGATCAGTCACCTGAAAAAGTACGGATTCATTTTGCGAACGGCGCGGTTGCGGAACACGATGCAGTTATCGGCGCCGACGGAATTCGATCCAGAGTGCGGCAGACGTTGCGCGGAGACTCTGCACCTGTCTATCGCGGATACGTGATCTGGCGCGGCATTAGCCATTATCACGGCCACGCCGTTGCATCGGGTGAAAGCAGCGAGACGTGGGGTGTTGGAAAGCGCTTCGGCATTCTCACGATGGGTAATGGCAACTTCACCTGGTATGCGACCATGAATGCCCCGCCCGATCATCGCGACGCTTCTTATGGCCGTCAACGCGAGATTTTGGACGAGTTCGCCGGCTGGCACGCTCCCGTTATCGATTTGATCGCAGCGACATCAGACGAAGAGATACTGAAACATCCAGCTTATGACGTTTTGCCTTTGCGACGATGGAGCAGTGGACGCGTGACACTTCTCGGTGACGCGGCGCATCCCTGCACTCCGAACCTTGGTCAGGGCGGATGTATGGCGCTTGAAGATGCACTGGTGCTGGCGAAGTGCTTTGCCCGTGAGTCCTCGGTCGAAACTGCGCTTCGTCGTTATGAGTATCTCCGTCGATCACGCACGCGGCACATCCAACAAAGATCGCTGCTGATGGGTCACATCGGACAATGGGAAAACCAGTTGGTA
>AP72_2010_repI_A001DRAFT_1000126_pt1 | contig 15664 bp, 10 predicted proteins | sample AmaPasrepliIA001_FD_9535 | JGI IMG/M metagenome (IMG submission 9535)
CTCGACGCCGATCTCGATGTCTTCTTTGTGCATAACGAAGGCTACAGCACGATGTGCGGTCATGCGATCATTGCGTTGACGAAATTCGCGATCGAAACCGGTCTCGTCAGCAAAGAGAGCGATAATGCGGAACTGACTTTCAAAGTCCCGGCAGGCAAAATTCGCGCTCAAGCAAAAATTGAGAACGGATTTGTAAGCGAAGCCTCATTTCAGAATGTCCCTTCGTTTCTTTACCTGCGAGATGAACAGGTCGAAGTTCCCGGAATTGGGCGGGTGCGCTTCGATGTCGCTTATGGCGGGGCGTTCTATACGTTTGTCGAAGCCGAAACGTTCGGCCTGCGGCTTACTGCCGATTATTATCACCAGCTGATCGATTATGGGCGCAGCATTAAGCACGCGGTGATGGTCCAATTTCCAATCAAGCATCCGTTTGAAGACGATCTCAGTTTTCTCTACGGGACGATTTTTACCGGGCCGCCTGTGGATCCTCAGCATCACAGCCGCAACGTATGCGTGTTTGCCGATGGCGAGGTGGACCGTTCCCCCACTGGCTCAGGAGTCAGCGCCCGCGCCGCGCTGCATCACGCTAAAAGTGAGTTGAGTCTCAATCAGAAAATTACTATTGAAAGTATTATAGGCAGCACGATGACGGTGCAGGCGTTGAAGACACTTCGGTTCGGTCCGTATGAAGCGGTGATTCCCGAAGTTAGCGGCACTGCCTCTTTCACCGGGCGCCATGAATTCTTTTTCGACCCGGATGATCCATTTGGCCGGGGCTTTTTGCTCCGCTGAGGCTTTGCCGCGAAACTGCATAGACCGATGATCGCGTACTTGGTTTCATTGACACCTGGCTTGGGCCAGGATCTGTGTCAGAAGCCCGACCGTGAGGGAAGGCCCGTCAGCGTAGGGCTTGCCCGCCTATCGCGACGTTATCTTTGTGCCGTGCCCTAGCTTACGCTAGGGCTTCTGACACACTCACTCGGCTAAAGCCGTGTGTGAATTAGACAAAGATCGTATTTTTGAGGCAAGCCCTGCGCTGAAGGACCGCATGATTACATCTCTGCAAAAAGCGCCGCGCTTAACTCAGGATATGGCTGCGCGCATTGTGTCTGATCTTTATAGGATTGAAGGTGCGACGGCGCCGCTGCCGAGCGAGCGAGACCAGAATTTCTCCGTCAGCGGAGACGGGGGGGAATATGTCCTCAAGATTGCCAACAGCGAAGAGTCCCTTCGATTCCTCGAGTTGCAAAATCAACTGATTCAGTTTCTCAGCGCCCGGCATACCGATTTGGAGTTTCCGCGCCTCGTGCCTTCTGTGACTGGAGAAACTATTTCGAGAATCAAAGATGAGCGTGGACGGGAACATTTCGTCCGTCTGCTTAGCTGGCTTGACGGCGAGTGCCTGTCTCAAATTCACCCGCACGGGCAGCGGCTGCTGGCCTCGCTTGGCCACGCGCTGGCCCAAATGGACGCCGCCCTGGCTGAGTTTTCTCACCCTGCGGCCGAGCGCTCGTTTTATTGGGACCTACGCCACGCCGGCATGGCCCGTGAATTTGCCGGCTTGCTGCCTGATTCGCGGCGACCGCTTACTGACCGCTTCTTTTCGGAATGGGAAAAGGTTGATTGGAGCAAGTTGCGCTTTAGCGTCATTCACAACGATGCGAATGACTATAACATTCTGGTGCGGGCATCGGCTCCGTCTGGACCACGCGTAACTGCGATTCTCGATTTTGGTGACGTGGTCTATTCGGCGACGGTTTGTAATCTGGCGATCGCTTTGGCTTACGTGATGCTCGATAAACCGGATCCGATTGGGGCTGCCGCACAAGTTGTCGCGGCTTATCACGAAACCTACCCACTCACGGAAGCTGAGATTGAGGTGCTCTTCACTTTGGCGGCCACGCGCCTCTGTTGCAGCGTCTGCCTGGCAGCGAAGCAGGCGCGCGAGGCGCCGGCCAACCACTACCTCAACATCTCAAACGCTGCCGGCCTGGCATTTGTTGGAAAAACTATCCGACATTCCGCTCGAGTGGCCCACCACGATGTTCCGATATGCGTGCGGATTGTCGTCCTCGAAACAGATGCCGGCAAACCCGACAAAGAACGGATTGATGCAAGCGCGCCGGCAACGACTCGGGCCGTCACTTAGCGTTTCGTACGAGACTCCGCTGCACATCGTGGCCGGCTCGCGCCAGTATCTTTACGCCGCAGATGGCCGGCGCTACCTCGATTGCGTCAATAACGTGGCGCACGTGGGCCATAGTAACCCTTACGTCGTGCGCGCTGGCGCTGAGCAGATGGCCCTCCTCAACACCAATACTCGTTACTTGCATGACAAACTGATTCACTACGCTGATCGTCTGACGGCGCTGCTTCCCGATCCACTGAACGTAGTGTTCCTGGTTAACAGTGGCAGTGAAGCGAATGAGTTGGCGTTGCGGCTCGCGCGAGCGCATACGGGGCGGAAGGATGTGATCGTCGTCGATAGCGCTTATCACGGCAACACCAGCACCATGGTTGATCTCAGTCCTTACAAGTTCGATGGACCAGGAGGACGCGGTTGTCCGGATTGGGTCCATAAAGTCCTGATGCCGGATGTTTTTCGTGGCCCGCATCGCGCCGTCGATGCGGGAGAGAAGTATGCGCAATCAGTAGCAGATGCGGCGCGTAAACACGACGGCCCGGCGGCGTTCTTCTGCGAATCCGCGTTGAGCTGCGGCGGACAGATCATTATGCCAGCGGGTTATTTGCCGGCAGCTTTTGCTGCGGTGCGGGCCGCGGGCGGAGTTTGTGTGGCCGACGAAGTGCAAACCGGTTTCGGACGCGCCGGCGAACACTTTTGGATGTTCGAGTCACAGAACGTCGTGCCCGACATCGTGACTTTGGGCAAGCCGATCGGAAACGGCCATCCGCTGGGCGCAGTCATCACGACGCGAGAAATCGCCGATTCATTCGCTAATGGCATGGAATATTTCAACACCTTTGGCGGGAATCCCGTCTCCTGCGCCGTCGGGCTGGCGGTGCTCGATGTGATACGCGACGAGGAGTTGCAACAGAATGCCGCGGAGACGGGCGAATACTTGAAGAATGAGTTGACGCAGTTACAAGCTGAGTATCGGTTGATAGGAGATGTTCGTGGGCTGGGTCTCTTTCTGGGGATTGAATTCGTGCGCCAGCGCGACTCGCTTGAGCCGGCCGCCATTGAAGCGTCGCAGATTGTCGAGTTGATGAAAGAGCGTGGCGTTTTGCTGAGCACCGACGGTCCATTTCACAACGTCATCAAGATCAAGCCGCCGATGGTGTTCTCGCGGTCGGATGCGAACTTTCTTATATCTAACCTGAACGACGTGCTGGAAAACTTCTAGAGCGTCGAAGGCGGACAAACGAACTCTCAATTCGGGTGATTTCGTGGTGATTTGCCGTGGCGACTGGTGGTGAAGCAATTGCAACCACGAAATTACACGAACAAAGGCACTTCATTATTTTCATGTCTTGTGGTCGACCAGTTGAAACCACAAAGTCACACGAACAGACGAACTCAATACGTGTGATTTAGTGGTGAATTGCCGTGGCAACCGATGTTGAAGCAGTTACAACCACCAAACTTCACGAACAAAGGCACCTCATTACGTAATCGTGATTAATTGCGGTGGCGAGTCATGGAGCAATTGAACCCACGTCAATATGCCAATGCCGATATTTCGCCCAGAGCTTGTCCGGTGATTTTCTTAACGGCATCGCGGTCCATCGGTACCTGGACGTTATTGACGTAAATCGCAAAGGCGAGATGGTCGCCCTTCCTCGTCGTCAAATACCCTGCGAGGCCTTTGCCCGTTACCAGCAATTGCCGGTTCAACGGATCGTAAACTGAAAACGTCCCCGTCTTTGCATGGACGTTTCCAGCCGCCGGCGATTGTGACTGAATATCGAAAAGTGTTCCATCGCGGCCCAGGACCGGCAGCGCATCGTAAAAAGCCTGAAAGTCTTTCTGCTTCGACAGGTAAGCGAGATAGTCGACCATGAAGCTCGGCGTGAAATGTGCGTTGCCGCCGGCGCCGTCTGCCTGCTGCGCACCCGACACATCAAGGCCTGCACTCTGTAGAAAATCGTGTTCGAGATCAAAGCCGGTGCGATCCGAATTTTTTGGCGCCAGAACCGCCCCGAGAATAAAAGGCGTGACGCTGGCATGAAGATTCTGACTGACCTTGAGCGTCACCTTGATCTCTTCTCTTAGCGGCGGCGAAACATGCTCGGCGACAAGCTGGGATGGAACATACGAAGCGGACATTTCGGAGAGATTGCGGTAGCCGGGGAGCGTCTCGACCGTGACGCCTTTCTCGCGCAACGCCTCAGTCAGCAGCACTTCGGCAAAACGACTCGGTGCAGGCACGACATACTTGAACAGAATGGGTACCTGGCCGGCGGGGAACTTGCCGGCAATAGTTACATTTTGTAGGCCCTGGTTGTTTGACTGATTCGCGACGAAGTGAATGTCTGCTTCGGAATCTGCTTTGCCGGTCGTGGCGCGATTGACGAAAGTTACGTACGAAGTCACCGGCGACGATTTGAAAATGATGGGCGCACCCTCTTTGCTTCCCGGGCTGACAACGACATCGATGATGTTGTCATTAACCACGATCGGCGACATGACGACGCCGGTCCCCAATTCGCGAGCGCCTTCGCGAAACATGGTCGCGTCAACGATCACGTTGCCGCGAACCTTCTTTATTCCTTTCGCGGCGATTTGCTGGGCCAGTTGCCGAATTACCAACAGCGGATCACCAGGAACTGCACGGGTGTTCGGATCGCCATCGTATGAATGATCTTCATTCTCGAAAGCCAGAGTTCCGTCTTCCCTGATGCGTCCGGAAAGATTCGGATCGCCGCTGGCGACCAGGATCAGATCACCATCCAGGACGCCGTCTGTGTCGAGGCGGCCGGTTTGATAGACCCGTGTGTGAAAACGATAGTCAGCGCCGAGCAAACTGAGCGCGGTCCCCTCAGTCAAGAGTTTGGTGGTCGAGCCGGGCGTGAACAGCTTGTCGGCATTGAGGCTGTAGAGCACTTTGTGCGAATCAAGCGAGTAGAACTCGATGCCAAAGAGCGCGTGACGGAACTCGGGCCGATCGATAATCTTCTGAATCCCCTGCGCCAACTCCTTTGACTGCGCGTAGAGAACCAATGGGTTGAACAGCAGGAGCGCCAGCAGAATCGTCGTCGATAGTTTTTTCATCGCTTGTCTTTCTTTCCGGGTCGAACAAAAGAGCGCCGAAGGCACGGCCTTGAATAGCCACGCCCTTGAATACCCACGGCCTTGAATAGCCACGGCCGTTAGGCCCTGGTCTCATAAAGAGAAAAAATCTCGAAGCGCCGAAGGCGGTGCCTTTTTCAAATTATTGCCATATCGCAATGTCCTCCCTTTGCGCCCAGGTCTCGTAAATAACGTTTCCCAGGGCCTTGCGGCCGTGGCTATTTATGGCCGCGCCTTGGGCGCTTTGCTTCATTCCTGTAACCGACGCGAATCAGATCGTCACTGTCATCTTTGCCGCCAACTCGCCGCCATGCTCCGGTCAACAGATCGCGCAGCTCATCGGCGGTTACGCTGGCCATCCGCACGAGCACCCACGGGTAATTCAAATAATGATCAGTGAGATAAAATTTGTCGGGCGCCTCGCTTATCATCACTTCCCGTTGATCAAAGTTAACCCGGACGACCAGCGATTCGCCGTCCTGATGCTGACGCGCAAAGAGTTTGCCTTTTACTTTGAGAGCCGGAGTGCCGTATGAAGTTGATTCTTCCGCGCCCGCGAGCGTCTGGGCAATCTCGCGAACGGTTTGGAAGGTCACTCCCTTGCGTGAGGTTCGGCGGCTTGGTGTTTTTGTGGTTTTGACGCGCGTCATATTCCAGTCCGAAAGAGGTTCCTCATAATCAGCGGCGAGAACGATCCACCAAATCAAGCGAACAAACCACCAACGCTGTGGTCTTCGTGAACCTTCGTGTCATTTCGTGGATCGTTTTCCTTACCCAATTCACCTGGGGCGACGGCCGTTAGTCGTGCGCACCTCCGGATGAAGGTTATCGGTGAACAACTTCAGGATGCGTTTATATTCGTCGGCCCAGCTTTCTTCCCGTTCAAAGCCATGGTCTTCCACGGGATACGGGGCAACCTCCCAATTGGTCTTGCGTAACTCGATCAGCTTTTCGACCAGCCGCACCGTGTCCTGAAAATTCACATTCGTATCAACCATCCCATGACAAATCAGCAATGCTCCCTTCAAGCCGTTGGCGAAATAAATTGGCGAGCTTTGCTTGTAAGCTTCAACGTCGTTCTGCGGCAGATTAAGAATGTTGGCCGTGTATGGGTTATTGTAATGCGCCCAGTCGGTAACCGGGCGCAACGCTGCCCCCGCGGCAAACACATCCGGTTGGGTGAACATCGCCATTAGCGTAATGAAGCCGCCGTAGCTTCCGCCGTAGATCCCGATGCGTTTCGGATCCACGCCGTGCTCTTTCACCAGGTAATTGACCGCATCGACATGATCCGTCAGGTCTTTGCCGCCCATGTGCCGGTAAATTCCGGTGCGCCAATCGCGGCCGTAACCGGCACTGCCTCGATAATCGATATCGAGCACCACAAAGCCGCGCTCCATCAACAAGTGATTGAACATGTACTCGCGATAGTAGGAACTCCACCAGCGATGTACGTTCTGCAAATAACCGGCGCCGTGAACAAACAGAACTGCCGGTCCACCACCTCTGTAATTCGAGGGCATGTACAGACGGCCCCACACGGTGGCGCCGTCTCGGGCTTTGAAACTGACGAGGCGCGGATCGATCCAGTCGTTCCGGAAGAATTCCGGAATGGGTGAGGTGGTGACTGGTTTCAACTGCGCGGACGCTTTCTCGGCGATTGGCTTGTTCTCAAGAAGATAAAGTTCAGGCGGCTGGTTGCTGTACGAGCGCACATCGGCCAGCATCGTCTCATCAGGCGAGATGTCAACCTGGTTCTGGCCCGGCAGCCCGGTGATTTGCGTGCGTGCGCCACCCGGCGTTGGCATTGAAAAAAGGTGGCGCTGAAACACGCTGCCTTCGCTCGAGGAGAAATAGAATTTAGTTTTGTCAGCGGAGAGCCGCACATCGGAAACTTCAAATGGCCCGGAAGTCAGTTGAATCGGATCGCCGCCATCAATTGCCACGGAATAAAGATGCGCCCAGCCGTCGCGTTCTGATTCAAAATAGACGTGCGCGTTGTCCGGCAGCCAACCCAGCGTGAACGCTCCCGGCCCATCAACCCAGTCATCGTCGTGGATTGAAGCCAATACCTTTGTTTTCCCTGTTGTCGGGTCGAGCAACATTACCCAGCGGTCCTTGTTGTCTACTGCGCGGCCCATCACCACCGCGTTTTTGCCATCGTCGGACCATTGCAGTTGCGACAGTTGAACTTCGCGATCTTTGGGTGCGGCTTGAGAACGTTGACTGTCGACCCGGTCGCTACCGCTCCCGGTTCTGACTTCGTTGCCCCGCGCCGCGGCGTTTGCCAGACGTTGCCCGTGATCGACATTGCGGGTCTCGCCTGTGTCGACATTGATGATTACGAACCGCGTACGAGCCTGGGTGTCGCCGACTTTGGTGCGCCCGGGGATGTCTTCGGTGTAACCCGATTCGGTCACGAAGTTGGGCACAATTGTGTTCTTTGATCCGTTAGCAGGCTCACTTATGGTGGCAATCACATACTTGCCGTCCGGTGATAGATTCAAATTAAGAACGTTCTGTCCCACGGGAATATTGAAAGGCTTTCGCGTCTCCCGCTCTTTCCGCTTCTTCTCCTGTTCTTCGCGCTGTTCTGCACGTTCACGCACCGCATCGAGTAATCCGCGTTCTTCCTTCTTCACATATTCCTGACTGTCGGTGCCTTTTGGTGTTGCTGTGGGTAGGCTGCCACCGGTGCGAATGTCTGTGAGTTGTTCGAGCGACCCGCCGTCCAATGGCATTACGTAAAGATTATTGAGCCGCGTGAAATAGATATGTGTTTGATCGAAGGTGAAGTGCGGATTCGTCTCCGCGTCAACTGTTTTCGTAATCTGGCGTCGCCCGGCCTTAGCATGATCGTAGATGAAGACGTCGCCTTCATCGGTAAAAACCGTCATTGATTTGTCTTTCGACAACTCGCCGATGGCGGGCGGCGCCTGTTTCGACTCGGCGTCAGTTAAGCGGCGCAGGCCCGACCCGTCGCGGTTGATGACATAAAGACTCATCTCTTTCAAACGCGGTTCATCGGCTTTTTTCCAGCGGAAATAGACCCGCTGGCTATCCTGCGACCAGTAGACGCCGCTGGGCGGATAACCGACCAGACGAGGTCCGCGCATGATGCTGTCCACGGTTAATTCAAATGGCTTCGCCTGAGTTTGAGCCTTCGACTGTTGTGCGCAAACTGACGACAGCAGCGAAATAACTACGAGCGCCGCATTGAGACTGTGGGCGAGGCGACTTCGGGTGTTTGTTTTATTCATGATTCTATCTGACGTTCGTAAGGCAACAAAAATCATTCTCCTGATTTCATTTTCCGGCACTCTCCGTTGACCGCTGAAGGAAGCCAAGCCTTTTCAGTAAACCAATGCCCGACAAACTTCAGACTCGGCATGACCTTTGCCGGTCCAGCCGGCGTAAGGAGCGCCATTCTATATGAAGGAGGACAGGAGATGAATTTGCAGCACACGATCCGAATATGGCTCATGTTCACGATCGGTTTGAGCGCCGCCGGAGTTATGTCAGCCCAGACGGCTGACCAGACCCTCAACGTCAGAATGGTTCCCACGATGACCGTGGAAGAACGGGTCGCTAACGAAGCACGAGAAAAACAGTTGCGCGAGAAACAGGCTGCCGAAGAGGCCGCGAGGATCCAGGTGGCCAATCCAAAGGCGCTGCTCAGTCACGCACGCCTCCTCTTCATCAGTTCGAACACGACTTACTTCGAAGCGGTGCAGTTGGAAAACGCGCTGCGCAAACGGAATGAAATCGACGCGTGGCAGATCGCTATGATCGATGAGTGGCAGAAGCGAGATGTCGCAGATACGCATATTGAAATCGATCGTCCGTTCTTCACCTTCACCTTTACCTACAAAATCACCAACCGCAACACCGGGATAGTCCTGGCCACGGGCAAGATCACCGCGATGGATGGTAACGCGGCGGCCCCGATGCTGGCGGAACGAATTGTTGAAGAGATCAGAAAGGCGCGCGGGGAAGTGAAGAAAAAGTGAAAGGACGTCCGGTTGCCGGAGATGCGCGAAAAGACCGTGCGCCGCATAGCACCGACTGAATTTAGTCCGGCCTTTCAAGGCCGGGTGGCGATGCGCAAAAGCCAATTCGTCGTGTAGCGACGACTGAGTGATAAACGCGCGCGGCGATCGATTCAGTCGTCGCTACGCGAGGAATATTTGTATAGGCGAGTGTGCCGGTCTTAAACGGCCGGCCTAAATTCAGCCGCCGCTGGCGCGGCGACATCGGCCTCGGTCCTACATCTTTCCGGACTTCCTTTCGGCGACCAGCTTTTCGAAATTCGATATCGCCGTCGCATCGGCTTTATCCGCCTTGCCTTTAGCGATCGCTGCATCGGCAACAGCGAGTGCTTCATCTTTCTTGCCGGCGCCCCACAGAATGTTCGCCTTGGCAGAAAGATTACCGAAGGTCTCTTTGATCTTGATTGATTGGTCGACAAACTTCAGCGCTTCGTCCCAATTCTTATCGCGGTAGTAGGTTTGGGCTACTTGCAGCGGCAGAGTTTGGTTGTTCGGATTGGCTGCCATCAACGCGTCCGCGTGTGCGCGCCAGGCGGCTTTGACGTCCTTAACCTCAACGGTGAACGGCACGCGCACCTTCTCCCAACGCAAGTTAACCGTTGCCGAATTGTCGGTTACCGGATCAAAGGTGTATTCGAGCCACTCCTGATTATCACCGACTGCCTGCGGCTTAGTCTTCACCCGCAAGGCGTCTTTCGACGCGTCGTAGCTGAAGCTGCCCCACTGTCCGGGATCGTTATTGAAAATGATCGTCCACTCGTCCTTGCCGGGAATGGTGTGCATACTATAAGAGCCGGCCTTGAGCGGCTGACCGTTAATTAAAACATCGTCGGTCACCTGAAACAGAGTCGCCTCGTTCGCTCCCGCCCGCCACACGTGGTTGTAAGGAACAATTGGCTCACCGGCCTTGCGCTCGTTCTGATTATCGAGCGTCGCCTCGCCCTTGGCACGCGCGGCCATTTCCGGCGGCGCGTCGGCAAAGATCGGGCGGCCTTTCACCGGCGGACGGCTGTAGGTGATCGTGATGTCGGTCACGCCAACCGTCTGCATCACGCTCGCTTTTTGGCTGGGACGCAGCGGTTTTATGGCCAGCGGCGGTTGTTGCGCAAAGGCGTGACCCCAACACCCGGCGGCCAGCAGAATCGCGACATGGAAAAGCGAAAATCGTCTGAGAGAAATCATGGTGGCACTCCTTGGTCTTTTGGATTTGCGCGCATTATGTAACGTCGTGGTGGTCAGCGGCAAGCAGCGCGGTGAAGTCCGAACCGGGAGCGGTAGCGACCGGGCCATCGACGATTGATTCATTGATTCATCGATTCATTGGCTCACTAAAAGAACACAATGAATCAATGATCAAATGACTCAATGAGCAGACGCGGTCGCTACCGCCCACGGTTTCAGACTCGCTATCCCGCTACATCTTGGCTTTCAAGTCCGCGACCGCCTTCTCAAACCGTGCCGTATCGACGCCATCGGCTTTGCCGCGTGAGACGGCTTGCTCGGCGACCGTAATTGCCTCCTGCTTCTTGCCCATATTCAGGAGCAGGTAAGCCTTGGTCTGCAGGTTCTGGAAGGTCTCTTTCACTTTGATCGATTTATCGACCCAAACCATCGCGTCATCGAACTTGTCGTCGTTAAAATACGCTTTGCCGACATCCAATGGTATCTGCCAGTCGTTCGGGTTCGCGGCAATCGTGGCATCGATCTTCGAGCGCACCAGCGCGTCCTGGTTCGGCACTTCGATGGTGAAAGGCACGGCGATTTTATCCCATCGCAGAATCACTTTCGCAGAGTTCGCCGTCATTGCCGGAATCTCGTACGTCAGTTGCTCCATCGAATCATTGACCCAGATCGGTTTGACCTTCACTCGCAGTGCATCCTGCTTCGCGTCGTAACGAAAGCTGCCCCATTGATCGGCCGTCTTGTTGAAGACGACGGTGAATTCATCCTTGCTCGGAATCATATGCAGGCTGTACGCGCCCGCGGCAAGTTTCTGCCCATTGATCAGGACATCATCGGAGATAGTGATCTTGGTCGCCTCGTTAGCGCCTGCGCGCCACACGTGGCCGTTCGGCGCAATCGGAAAATCCTTACCGGCACCCGGCGCGCCGTCGACCGTGCCTTCACCTTCGGCGGCGGGACCGACTGAGTTCGCCTTGATTAAGGCGGCAACTTTGTCGGACGAAATATCTCCCCAGACCATTCGCCCCTTCACAGCGGGACGATGATATGTGATCGAGATATCAGTGACGCCGATCGTCTGCGAGACAGTCGCTGATGGGCTCACCTGTGGCAGGCGGACCTTCGCGGGTTGTTGCGCGAACGTGAGCGAGGCCGCGGTGAGCACTATCAGAATCGGAATCGCGAGTTGAGAAACGTGCTTTGTGGAAATCATTCTTGAACTCCTTCGTGGTGAAATGCGAGCGCGGATTATAACGCCGCGGCAGCGGCAGAAGTTCTGCGATAGGGGCGAATTAACAACTTTTTACAAAGCAGATACCAGATTGGTAATAGACCCACAACTGCGGCCAAAAATCAAAAGAAGCGCAAGGATTATGCCTGCGCTTCTTTGAGTCGAGCGATAAGGTTGTTATGGAGTGCGCTGACTTGTCAGCGCTTTTCGTTTCTTCTCCCGAGCACTGCGATCATGAAAAGCGCCGTCGAGCCGCCGCACTCCAAAACTACCTACCAGATCACGCAGCGATCCTTCTCTGGCCGCACCATCGGATCACCTTCCTTACATCCAAACGCCGCCGCGAATTGCGGCAAGTTTGAAAGTGGGCCATTGACTCGGAACTTGTTAAGCGGGTGCGGATCCTGCAGGGTTAACAAGCGCGCGATTTCCGGCCGGATATTCGCGGCCCAGCCACGGGCATAGCCCAGAAAGAAGCGTTTCTCAGGCGAGAAGCCGTCGATATCGGGCGGACGGGGTTTGCCTTTCATCGATTGCTGAAACGCCGCGTACGCCACCACGAGGCCGCCGAGATCGGCAATCGATTCTCCCTGGACCAGCCGGCCATTCTCATTGAGACCCTTTTCAACTTCAAAGCTGTTGAACTGATCGACAATGCACTGCGCCTTTTGTTTAAACGCATTCAGGTCGGCATCGCTCCACCAGTTGGCGAGATTGCCGTTGGGATCGAACTTCGCGCCCTGATCATCAAACCCGTGCGTCATCTCGTGACCGATTACCGAGCCCATGCTGCCGTAATTCAAAGCGTCATCGGCGTTAGGATCAAAGTAGGGTGGCTGCAGAATGCCGGCCGGAAAAACAATCTCGTTATTTTGCGGATTGTAATAAGCGTTAACAGTTGGCGGAGTCATGACCCATTCCATCCGATCGGCGGCCTTGCCGACTTTGGCCCAGTCGCGTTGCTCATTGAAAGCACCGACGCGAAAGCGGTTTGCCTGATAAGAACTGCGATCAATCGCCAGGTTCGAATAGTCGCGCCATTTATCTGGATATCCAATCTTGTTGAGAAAGGCCTCCAGCTTGATGATGGCTTGTTTGCGGGTTGTGTCGCTCATCCAACTCAGGGTCGTCAGATCGCTCTTCAAGGCAGCCTCCAGATTACGCACCATCGTCAGCGCACGCGCCTTGGCCGCCGGCGGGAAAGCCTTCTCGACGTAGAGGGCGCCGAGAGCTTCGCCTAAGGCGCCGTCAGTGGCCGCTACACAACGCTTCCAGCGTGGCAGGTTCTCTTTGGCGCCTGAAAGGATCGTGCCCTTGAAATGGAAATCTTCGTCCACGAATTTGGACGAAAGACCTGAAGCCGCCCGGTTGATGATGTTCCAACGCAGGTAAGTCTGCCAGTCGCTGATGGGCGTGGCGGTTAACTGCACGTCCATTACTTTGAAGAAATCGGGCGTGGCGACGTTTACATCTGCCGTTGAATGCGCCACGGTGCTGAAGTAACTGGTCCAATCAAATGTGGGCGCAAGGTCCTTAACCTGGCCCATCGGCATCCGGTGATAAAGCTTTTCCGGATCACGAAGCTCGACCGGCGGCTTTGATCCTTCAGCCAGCTTTGTTTCGAGCTTCATTACCGCTTCCGCTTCGCTGGCAGCCTTGCCCGTGTCGTCACCCATCAGCTCGAACATCTTCGCGATGTGCTTCAGATATTCTGCGCGGATAGTGTTTGAGCGCTCGTCCTCTTTGAAATAATAGTCTCGCGTCGGCAGGCCCAAACCACCTTGATTAATTCCAATCGTCACATCAGCGGCGTTTTTGAAATCTCTAATTGATCCGGAGCCAAACAGGACGTTGTAACCGAAGGTATGCAGGTGCGCGATCTCTGCCTGCAGTGACTTCTGATCACTGATCTTCGCGACCAAATCCAGTTCGGCCTGAATTGGTTTGAGACCGTCAGCCTCAATCTTCGCCTCGTCCATGCAGCTGGCGTAGTAGTCGCCAATCTTCTGCTCGTTGCTGCCCTTCTTTACGGCAGTATTTTTCGCTGCGGCTTCCAGGATTTCGTGCAGCACATCACGATTTCTTTCCACCAGCATGTTGCCGACTCCCCAGGCCGAATACGCCGGCGGGATCGGATTCGCGGCGAGCCAACCGCCGTTTGCATATTGATAAAAGTCTGTGCACGCGGACGTTTTCGTGTCCATTCCACCAACTTCAAAATGGCTGGATTGACCGAAGCTGGCCGTGAGACTGAAGGCAAAAATCACGGCTGAAGATACAACTACTCTAAGGGAATTCATGTTTGTCTCCTGCTGTTAGTTAGGTGGCCGGGACGTCGGATAAATCACTGTAACGGTTTCTGGCGCAAGCTGCCACTGGCGAACGATTCTTCTACGCGCGTTGGACGCCTTTAGTTTCATTCACAAACCTTTGCTTTCTTCGTGAGGTTTCGTGAATCATTCCACCATTTTGCACAATTTGTCAGTGAGAGAATTCAGACAAACCAAGGTTGTGGTTGTGTCAGAAGCCCGACCGTCAGGGGGGGCAACTTACGAAACTGGCCCTCCCTTACGGTCGGGCTTCTGACACTAACCGTCATTTCCTGGGCCGTGTTGAATGCCTTGACGGTTCGGCAATTCATTCGTACCGTCTGACTACCTTGGCAACTTCAACCAAAGTCATCAACACCCGCTGCTGCATCGTCGGGGGCGGACCGGCCGGCGTAATGCTCGGCTTTTTGCTCGCACGGGCGGGAGTCGATGCTGTCGTGCTCGAGAAGCATGCCGATTTCTTCCGCGATTTTCGCGGCGATACGATCCACCCTTCGACTCTCGAAGTGGTTTACGAACTTGGCCTGCTGGATGATTTTCTCAAGCGTCCGCACCAGGAAATCAAAGAGGTCGGCGGACAGATAGGTGACGAGTTCATTCCGCTTGCGGACCTCACCCATTTACCAACGCACTGCAAGTTCCTCGGCTTCATGCCGCAATGGGAGTTTCTCAATTTCTTTTCTGAACAAGGAAAAGCGTATCAGCAGTTTCATCTGATGATGGAGGCGGAGGTCACTGATCTGATCATCGCAGGCAACACCGTCGCCGGGGTGAAGGCCACAACTCCGTCCGGAGAGATTGAAGTCCGCGCCACCTTGACCGTAGGCTGCGACGGTCGCCATTCGACTGTGCGCGAGCGCGCTGGATTGGAAGTGCAGAGCGTCGGGGCGCCGATAGATGTGCTTTGGTTTCGTGTGTCGCGTAAGTCATCAGATCCCGGTCAAGTGCTCGGTCGCTTCATTCCCGGGAAGATTCTGGTAATGCTAAATCGCGACGAATACTGGCAGTGCGCCTTTGTGATTCGCAAAGGCATGTTCGAAGAAATCAAACAACGCGGGATCGAGATCTTCCGTGACGACATCATGGCTGTAGCTCCATTTTTGAAAGACCGGGTGCAGGAGATTAATGACTGGGAGCAAATAAAACTTCTCACCGTGCTCGTCGATCATCTGCGCAAGTGGTACCGGCCGGGTCTGCTTTGCATCGGCGACGCCGCGCATGCGATGTCGCCGGTCGGCGGCGTGGGCATTAATCTGGCTATTCAGGATGCGGTCGCGACGGCGAACATCCTCGCGCACCCATTGTCAGAGAATTACGTTTCAATGAGTCACTTGCAGAAGGTGCAATGGCGACGCGAGTTCCCGACGAAGGTCACGCAATGGGGACAAGTGCAGGTGCAGGAGAGAATTCTGAGTGCGGTTCTGGCGAGTCAACAAAAGGTAAAAGCGCCCTGGTTCATGCGCCTGTTCAAGAAGTTTCCCGTGTTAAGAAGAATTCCAGCGCGGTTGATTGGCGTCGGAGTGCGGCCGGAGCATGTTCTACCCAAAACAGCTTTACAATCTCCGCCCAAGACGTTAAGTTGACCGCCGGTTAAATTAGACGCAGGCTCGCTCCCTGATCG
>AP72_2010_repI_A001DRAFT_1000127_pt1 | contig 15663 bp, 15 predicted proteins | sample AmaPasrepliIA001_FD_9535 | JGI IMG/M metagenome (IMG submission 9535)
CCGGCGTCTCGGCGCGGTCGTCGAAGCTTACGACGTTCGGGCGGCCGCCGGCGAGCAGGTGCGTTCACTGGGCGCAACTTTCCTGGAAGTCGATCTGGGCGGGATTCAAACCGAAGACAAAGGCGGCTATGCCGTCGAACTGTCAGAAGAAGCTTTGCAGCGCGGTCGGAATCTGGTTGCCGAACACGCGAAGACTGCCGATGTGATTATCACCACGGCGCAAGTGCCGGGAAGACGCGCGCCTTTGCTGATGGACGAGGCCGCGGTCGCGGGGATGAAACGCGGTTCGATAGTTATCGATCTGGCCGGAGCTACCGGCGGCAATGTGCGCGGGAGCCGGCCTGACGAAATTGTCGAGCACGATGGCGTGCAGATCATCGCGCCGACGAACCTGCCGGCCACTGTGCCGGTGCATGCGAGCCAACTCTATTCGCGGAACGTCACTGCTTTTCTCAATCTGCTGATCAAAGACGGCGAGCTGAACCTCGACATGAACGATGACGTGATTGGTCCATCGTGCGTAACCCACGAAGGGAAATGGGTGAATCAACGTGTGGCTGCCATGATGCAAAAAAACTAGCCATGAAACACTGTCCCAAGTGCAATCGGCCTTACGACGATCAAGAAACTTTCTGTGGCATTGATGGCGCGAAGCTCGTTAGTGACGCTGCCGCTGCCGCACCTCCCGCGGCCCCGCTTAATACTCCGATTAAGACTGACGCGCCGCGTGTCGCCAACGCGCCCGCGGCCGCGGAGCCGTTTGAGCGGATCGTTTGTGAGTGGTGCACCGCGCAAAACCAGAAGGGCGCGCTTTCCTGCCGCTCGTGCGGCGCGCCGCTGGATGTGCGCAATCTGGTGAGTGAGTCGGGNTGGCGCGAGGCGCCGCGCATTCGCGACATGACTGAGATTCATTTCGGCATGAGCACGTGTCAGGTTGAAGGCGAGATCGTGCCGGTAGCCGAAATTAATCTGGGCCAGGGCGATGCCGTCTTTTTTGAGCATCATGTGATGCTTTGGAAAGATGATCATACGCCCATGTCGGTAATGCCTTTGCAGGGTGGCGTTAAGCGCGCCCTGGCCGGCATGCCCTTTATTATCAGCATTGCACATGGACCGGGCCGCATCGCTTTCTCGCGCGACGCCACCGGTGAGCTGGTCGTTTTACCGCTGCATCCAGGTATGGAGTTGGATGTGCGCGAACATGCTTTTCTGTTGTGCTCCCATCAGATCAACTACTCGTATGTTCGCATCAAGGGACTGCGCAATATTTTGTTTGGCGGCCAGGGCATGTTCATGGATCGGTTTGTGACTTCGAATGAGCCGGGGTTGCTCTTGCTGCATGGTTACGGAGATGTTTTTGAGCGAGTACTGCGCCCGGGTGAAAGCCTGATGATCGAGCCGGGCGCGTTTCTCTACAAAGATGCCACGGTGACCATGAATGTCGAATCACAGAAGCTGACGACCGGATTCTTTGGCGGCACCGGAATGAATCTGGCGCGCATGACCGGGCCGGGACGCGTCGGCATTCAATCGATGTACGTGCACCATACTACTGATTGATGTGGAGTGCGCCGCGACGCGGTCAGAACCGGGAGCGGTAGCGACCGGGCCTGATCTCGAGCTTAAACTTGGCCCCGTCGCTACCGCTCCGGGTTCTGACAAGACAATGCCTACTCATACCTGTTCCTGGTGCGGTCACACATCCGAGGGCAGCACCCTCAGTTGTCCAGCCTGCGGCGCGACGATCGACGCGCGCAATGTCGTGACCGAGTCAGGCTGGTCGGAACTGCCGGGCCGCAAGGACATGGCCAAGCTGCAGTTCGGCGATTCGTTCTGCCAAATCGAAGGCAATTATGTGCCGGTGGCGGATATGAATTTGGCCGGCCAGGACTGGGTCTATTTTGCGCATCACGTCCTGCTCTGGAAGGACCCGCAGGTAAACATCACTACCATGGGTCTGAAGGGAGCCTGGAAGCGTCTCTTGGCGGGCATGCCGCTGGTGATGACTCAGGCTGCCGGACCGGGCCACATCGCGTTTTCGCGTGACGCGCCCGGCGAAATGATTGCGTTGCCGCTGCAACCCGGCCAGGCGGTTGACGTGCGCGAGCATCTTTTCCTGGTGGCCACGGGAAATGTCACCTACGATTGGTTTCAGTCAAATATCTGGTTTACCACGCGCAACGGAAACGAGACTGAGACACATTATCCAATCGGCATGTTCATGGATCGCTTCTATACGCCGAACGCGCCGGGATTGCTGTTGCTGCATTCTGCCGGAAACGCTTTTGTCCGATCGCTTCAGGCCAACCAGACGATTCTGGTGAAACCAACATCCCTGCTTTTCAAAGATCCTTCAGTGCAGATGCAACTGCATATTGAGCGGCCGGCCGGGACCTGGAGTTCCTGGCGTTCGTGGGGCAACCGGTACTTGTGGCTGAGATTATATGGGCCCGGCCGGGTCGCCGTGCAGTCTGCGTACACGCATATGGAAGACAACGGTAGAAACATCACCCGTCATAGCGGAGCGACTGAACAACGCTGGGGTTAGAAAATGTGGCACGGCCGTCCCGGCCGTGAAAACACGCGCAAGATTCGCGTGCCACAATTAGCCCGATCGGAGATCGTTTAGATGAATTCAATATCAATCCTGCTTCCGTTTTTCCTGTTACAAGAATCCGTAAGCTTGTCGCCGACGGCCATGATTGCGAAGCTTTATGTTTTCGCGCTGGCGGCGTTTCTGGGTTACCAGGTGATCTCGAGAGTGCCGCCGCTCCTGCACACGCCGCTGATGTCGGCCACGAACGCGATCTCAGGTATCTCACTGGTTGGTTCGATCGTGATCGCCGGGGGCACCGGACCACATCACGCCAAAGTTGCCACGATCCTCGGTTTTATTGCCGTCGTTTGTTCAACCTGCAACGTGGTCGGTGGCTTCGCGCTGACTGATCGGATGCTGCGGATGTTCAAGAGGAAGAAATGATCTTTGGACTTTGATCTTTGGACTTTGACGCGTGAATCAAGGTCCACCTCAATCCCTACTGTGATCGGTAATGACACGACAAAGTCCAAAGACCAAAGCACAAAGACCATCTTTTCAAAATGAACTGGCAAACTTACTTCATCGAATTTAGTTACCTGCTCGCGTCGATTCTATTCATCTTTGGTCTCAAGGGCTTGAGCCATCCCGAGACCGCGAAGCGCGGCATGCACCTCGCGGAGGTCGGCATGACGTTGGCCATCATCGGCACGCTCATGCATTTCGAGATCGTCAGTTACACCTGGATCATTGTGGGACTGCTGGCCGGCGGCTTTCTGGGCGCGGCGATGGGCGTTTGGGTGCCGATGACTGCGATGCCCCAACGGACTGCGCTGTCGCACGCGTTTGGAGCATTCGCGGCTGCGCTTGTCGGCATCGCTGAATATTACAGTTACACCCACGGCTACAAATCTATTGTGCAACTGGGACACGTGATGATGACCGCGTTGGGATTTGAGGTCATGTTGGGCGCGCTGACCACGACCGGCAGCTTGATCGCCTTTGCCAAGCTTCAAGGACTGATGCCCGGACAACCACTGGTCTATCGCGGCCAGAATATCTTTAACATGACGTTGCTGGTGGTTACGGTGGGACTCTTCATCTATCTCATATTTGTACCGACGGCCATCGTTCCGTTCACTGTCATGCTGGTGCTTGCGTTCTTGTTTGGCGTGCTGCTGGTGTTGCCGATCGGTTCGGCGGACATGCCGGTGGTCATGTCGCTTTTGAATTCTTACGCCGGCCTCGCATCGGCCGCGACTGGATTCGTGCTGGGCAATAACGTCCTGATTATCGCCGGAACCCTGGATGGATTTTCCGGGTTCATCCTTTCGATCCTGATGTGCCGGGCAATGAACCGGTCGATTAATAACGTGTTGTTCGGGGCTTTCGGGAGCGCCGAAACTGCGGGCACCGCTAGTGGCGAACAGGGAACGATGCGTGAGATTGGTCTCGAAGATGTTGCGGTGCAGATGGCTTATGCGAGCAAAGTGATTTTCGTCCCCGGTTATGGTCTGGCTACGGCCCAGGCGCAACACGCCGTGCGNGAANTGGCTACAGTGCTCGAGAACCGGGGAGTGACGGTGAAATATGGAATCCATCCCGTCGCCGGNCGCATGCCCGGACACATGAACGTACTGCTTGCGGAAGCGAACGTGCCTTACTCACAACTATATGAACTGGAACAGATCAACCCCGAGTTTCCCACCACCGACGTGGCCGTAGTGATCGGCGCGAACGACGTTGTCAATCCTGACGCCCGCGACAATCCTGCCAGTCCCATTGCCGGCATGCCTATTCTTGAAGTCGACCATGCCAAGTCGGTGGTCGTTCTTAAACGGGGCCAGGGGAAAGGTTTTTCCGGCCTCGAAAATCCCTTGTTCTTCAAGCCGGTGACGGGGATGCTATACGGCGACGCGAAGGACAGTCTGACTAAGTTAGTGAACGCTGTTCAGCACGCATAATCTGCTGCAACGTGGATGCTGTGTCCGGCAGGCGATGGTGAATTTCGTTTTAGTTCGTGGTTAGTCCTTTGCAGTGTCAAAACCAACCACGAATTTACACGAACTTACAAAATCAACCACGAATTTACACTAAACCCACATCACGAACCCATACGAAGATCTGAGGAGGCACCTGGCATTGCAGCCCCATAGGAGTTTACCGCATCATAGAAACGTGCGGTGCCATAAATTGCTCCTTCGCTTCTAAGCACGTAACCAGCTGCATTCATTCTACGTATAAAGAAATCTACGCCTGTCTTTGTAATTAAATAGCCATGAAACAACTGAAAATCTATACGCTCGTTCTGTTGCTTGCCGTATCTGTCTCGCTGCCTCCGGTGCTGGCGCAGCGAAAGCCCGCGCACATTACGGCGTCAGGCATCGCGGCGGCGGTTGCCAGTCGCGGCGTTGACACCATCTCTGCGGCCCAAATGCGCACCTATCTTTCATTCATCGCTTCCGATGAGATGGAAGGCCGCGACACACCATCACGCGGCCTCGATACAGTCGCGAAATTCATCGCGGTTAATCTGACCCGTTGGGGATTCAAACCGGCGGGCGATGACGGCACATTCTTTCAAAAGATAGCTCTCCGCCGCGATCAGGTTGACGCGACTAAGACAATCGCGGAAATCAACGGAGAGAAGTTCAACTTCGGCGAAGACTTTGTCTCGGGCGTTCCGGGAACGATCAGCGGGCCACTGGTTTATGTCGGACGCGGCTGGATCGTGCAGCCGAAAGGCATCGACGACTACCAGGGGGTCGATGTCAAAGGCAAGGTAATGGTGGTGTACGGCCAGGGCTTTCCGCAAGGCATTACTCAGGCGGATTTGCGCGGTGCGCAACCAGGCACCGTTGTTAGTCCGGCGACCTACGGCCAGACGCATGGCGCTAAGGGTATTATTACAATTGTCAATCCTGCGGCGACGCCCTCCTGGGACCTTTTACGCCAGCGTGCAATCCAGCCGGCACGCGCGTTTCCAGAAAGATTCCAAGCGCAGCCGCAAATGCCGCCGGCAAACCTTGCGGTTCCTAGTGTAACTGTGTCGGCAAAGATGGCCACCGTCTTACTGGCAGGCGAGAAGGCTGATCTTGCAGCCGTCACCAACCGCGCGCAAACAGCTGACCCCATCGCGCCCTTCGATTTCAATTCATCAAAGAATGTGAACATCAACGTCGTGGCCAGTCCGTCGCGAGTCATGACTCAGAACGTCGTGGCCGTTTGGGAAGGCGCTGATTCGAAGTTGAAAGACGAGTACGTCGCCGTGGGAGCTCATTACGATCACATTGGTGTCGCCGGTACGGGGCAGTGCCGGGCGCTTAACGGCGACACAATCTGCAACGGCGCAGACGACGATGGTTCCGGCACCACAGCCTTACTGGCAATGGCGGAAGCAATTTCGCACGCGAGGCAGAAACCCAAACGTTCGGTTCTATTTGTCTGGCATTGCGGCGAGGAGAAAGGTTTGTGGGGCTCGCAATACTTTACGAGCTTTCCTACGATTCCGCTTGATCATGTCGTCACCCAGCTGAATATCGACATGATTGGCCGCAGCAAGAAAGAGGGTGACACTGATCCGCGCAACAAGGATCTCTCGGGGCCGAATCAGATCTACGTAATTGGCTCGACGATGATGAGTACCGAGCTGGGCAAATTGAGCCAGGACGTCAATGCTTCGTTCCTGAAGCTGGTTTACGACGTGCGCTACGACGATCCGAAGGACACTAATCGCTTCTTCTTTCGCAGCGACCATTACAATTACGCCAAGAAAGGCATTCCGATTATTTTCTTTTTCGATGGTGTGCACGAAGACTATCATCAGGCGGGAGATGAGCCGCAGAAGATCGATTACGACAAGATGGAAAAGGTCACGCGCACGATCTACATGACCTTGTGGGAAGTCGCCAACCTGCCCGTGCGGCCAAAAGTGGATAAGCCCCTGCCGGCACAGTTGAACCAGCAGCGGGGGAGTTGAGGGAGGGATCCTCTTCGAGTTAGTTCGCGCTCCTAATTTGGGGCAATGACATACCGAACGTATCAGAAGTCTCCGAAAACAGTCCGCGAAGCGGACGGCGGCATAAAGACTTCCACCCCAGCCGAGATGCTCGGCTGGGGTCCCCGGCCTGGGGCGTGAGCCCCAGGGGTCAGCGCTTTAAGCCAGGTGTGAATAAGAAAACCACGCACAGGCTGGATGACTAGAGTTGCGCCTGGAGTCGCGCGGCAATCGCCTGCTTTGGTAGGGCGCCCATAATCTGATCGACCAGCTGGCCGTTTTTGAAAATCAGCAGCGTAGGAATGCTGCGAATGTTGAATTGATGGGCGATGACCGGATTCTCGTCCACATTCAGCTTGGCGATTTTGTATCGCCCGTTTGATTCGGCCGCGAGTTGATCGAGCGCGGGCGCAATCATGCGGCATGGCCCACACCACTCGGCCCATGCGTCAACCAAAACCAGCTGAGAAGATGATGCAGCGATTACCTCGCTGGCGAAGGATCCGTCCGTGACTATTTGCGGTCTGTTATCCGATGCCGAGGCGCGCGCCGGCAGTGGCGTCCCGCATTTTCCGCAGACAGGCTGCAGCCGCGTTGCTGTACGTTCGTCAACGCGATTCTTGGTGCCACATTTTGCGCAGGTTTGAACGCTCACGATTGCGAGTGCGATCGGTCTTTGTTGTATTACGCTGCCGTCGGTTTCGCCGTGCTGCTCAAGTTCTTCCGAAAATGCTCCAACACTCTGCGCCATGCATCCGCCGCGGCTGACCTATCGTAGACCTGCGGCCGGGTGTCGTTGAAGAATGCATGGTCGGCATCGTAAGTAATGGTTTCGACCGGCAGATTGTATTTTTGCGCGACTTCTTTTAATCGATTGACCTTCGCGGGATTGATCCAGGCGTCGCGTTTGCCGGCGATAAATAAGGTCGGCACCCGGAGTCTCTTCAATACATCTTCTTCCGGGGTGTCGCCGTAGAAAGGCGCAGCGGCTTTCAGTTCCGGCATCTGGCAAGCGGCGCGCAGCGCGAACGTGCCACCCATGCAAAATCCGATAATCGCAAAGCGCTTGACCTTGTAGGTTTCGGTGGCTGCCTCCACGGCCTTGCGAATCGTCTCCATGCCGTCGTCCACTGCCAGCGCCTGCATCAACGCCGACGCTTCTTCCTTGTCGGCAGCAACTCTCCCGCGGTAAAGATCCGGCGCGACGCACAAATAGCCTTCATGTGCGAAACGGCCGGCGAGATCGCGAATGTGTTCGTTGATGCCCCAGTATTCCTGCACCAGGATTACACCGGCCGAGACGTCTTCGCGCGGACGAGTGACGTAGGCGGTTGTCGCCCCAAACGATGTCGACAGTGGCAAAGATTCCGCGTCCATTTTCACGCTCCTAAGCAAAATATTCTTTGTTCGAAGTTGCCACACATCATACCGGATCGGTGTTCACGAATAAATGGCGTGTGTAAGGAGAATGTACGTTGGCGCAATGCGCTGAGTATACGGAGACTTGTTCGTGTGCGTTCGTGGTTTCAATTCATCTCGATATGGGGTTTTGTGAGTCGGCGCAGCCGACGAATGAAAATAGCCCACCGATTTATCGGTGGGTTGGCGAAGTTTATGAAGCCGCAGTCCGTGAAACGGACGGCTGAACCCCAAAGGTACTGGACGAAAGAGTTATCAGTCGTCCGCTTCACGGACTTCGCCTTTCGAACGACCTCGCACCCAGCGCTAAAGTGCTGGGCTATTTTCATTCAGTCCGCTGCGCGGACGTAAGGAAAAGACTCTTGCAGCAAGGCCTCGATATGTGTCCGAAAATTTACGACACTACCCACTTGTCGCTATTCGACTCGCTTTCAAAACTGTAGAATTCCGCCGTGCTCGCATTGCTCTTACTGCTGACGCTGATTTCCGCCTCGAGCGCTCAGGAGACAGCGACGGCCATTCCGGTGGGGCAGCTCGTCGAGAAGATCATCTGCACGCGCGATCCAAACCAGTCGTACGCACTTTACCTGCCCCGGAATTATGACCAGCGCCGAGAGAATGCACGCGAATTAAAAGAAGTGTTGCAGATGGTTCTGGCTCCGTTTATCACGCCGGCCGCGGCGTCAAAACTTGACGGCGGCGGATGTTCCCTAAATAACACGAAGAGTGCCGTGAGTACTCTGCGCAAGCCGCGCCACACGGGTTGTGACTGAGCGAATTGCGCTGTGATATAACCTCTACTCTCTTGCCTGAATCGAACGCCATAGGTTTGAAAGAGGAAACACGATGAAAGTCTGGTTTGCCCTGCTTAGCATTCTGTTCTTTACCTTTATTCCCTCAGGCCCGGCTGTCGAGCCGGCCGATCTGGTTTTAATCAACGGGAATGTCTATACGGTAAACGAGAAAGCCACTCGCGCTGAAGCCGTCGCCATCAAAGGCGATCGCATTGTCTTCGCCGGCACCAACGCTGACGCTAAGCCATACCGGGGACCAAAGACACGCGTGATTGATCTGCACGGGGCAACCGTAGTCCCCGGGATGACCGACGCTCATTATCACTTCCTCGGCGTGGGCCACCGCGAAATGGATTTGAACCTGGAAGGCATCACCAACCTGCAGGACTTTTTGGCAAAAGTGAAAGTGTGGGTTGATAAAGCGAAACCCGGTGAGTGGATCACGGGCCGCGGCTGGATTGAAACTTTCTGGAAGCCGCCCGTCTTTCCCACGCGCTGGGACCTAGACAAAATCTCGCCGAACAATCCGGTTATCCTGGGCCGCGCGGACGGTCACGGCGCCGTGGCCAACAGTATGGCTTTAAAGATCGGCGGGGTCACCAAAGAGACCAAGGATCCTTTTGGCGGACAAATCCTGCGTGATAAAGAAACCGGTGAACCCACCGGGATGCTGCTTGATAACGCGCAATCGTTTGTCCGCGGCCAGGTGCCGCAGAGCGCCGAAGGGAGTGACGAGCAGGCCGCGATCCTGGCCGACAAGCGCAGCATCGCATTGGGCTGGACCCAGATACAGGATCCCGGCGGCAGCTATGCCGACTTTGACCTCTATAGCAAACTGTACCGTGAAGGCAAGCTCAAGATTCGGATCTACAAAGCGGTCTATGGACCAGGGCCGGGAGCGGACAGACTGCTGCGCGAGGGACCGGTGGTCGAGGCGTACGGCAATCGGCTCAATCTACGCGCGATCAAGGTTGTCTCCGATGGCGCGCTTGGCTCGCGAGGCGCAGCTTTGCTCGTGCCATATAGTGATTCGCCCGACAGCAAAGGTTTTCTGCGGGTCAAGGATGAAGAGTTAACGCCGATGCTGAAACTCGCACTGCAAAAGGGCATTCAGGTTGAGACGCATGCGATCGGCGATTATGCCAACCGGTTCATTCTTGATGAATACGAGAAAGCGCTGACGGCAGTGCCGAAGTCAGAGCGAAAGATTGCCGAGCCGCGCTGGCGCATCGAACATTCACAGATCGTCAACCCGGCCGACATACCTCGCTTCGCCAAACTCGGTATCATTCCGTCGATGCAGCCGTCGCACGCGATCGGAGATTTGCACTTCGCGCCCAGCCGTCTGGGTATGGACCGCTTGAACGGCGCCTACGCCTGGAACAGTTTTATCAAGTCGGGCGTAATCGTTCCCGGAGGCTCAGATGCGCCGGTCGAACGGGGCGAACCGATGATCGAGTTTTACGCGGCCGTAGCGCGCAAGGACATTCACGGATATTCAGGCGAGGGGTGGCATCCGGAAGAGAAGGTCACCCGTGAACAGGCTTTGAAGATGTTCACGATTTGGCCTGCGTACGTGGCGTTTGAAGAGAACCTGCGCGGCACGATTGAGGCCGGCAAACTTGCAGATCTGACGGCACTCTCGGCAGACATCATGAAGATTCCGGAGATGGATATTCTGAAGACGCATTGTGTAATGACCATAATTGGCGGAGAGATTGTGTACGAAGGGAAGTAGTCGAGCCTGCGGAGCAGGCGACAGCATAAAGACTTCCACCCCAGCCGAGATGCTCGGCTGGGGACCCCGGTCTGGGGTGAAGCGAAGCGGAACCCCAGGTTATGCGCCAAGAACGACCGAGGCCCGCGACAGCGGGCGATAGCCTTGCCGATGAAGGCCCTTCGTGATTATCCGGCTGTCGCCCGTTATCACGGGCTCTTGATTTGGTTTTTACAACGTTCCTGGGGCTTACGCCCCAGGCTTTATGCTTTCGCCTGCTCCGCAGGCTCTCGGTAGAACCGATCTTGAATCCAATCACCTTCAAAATCTTAATCAGCGCCGGGATCATCGTCATTGCCACGGTGCATGGATATGGGGCTGCGTGGCTGGCGATCTGGATGCTGTTTCATCCTTACGGAGCGAAGAAAGTTTTCGGTGTCACCATCTGGCCTCAGGGGATGATCCCGCGGCATCGCGCCCGTTTGGCCCAGTCAATCGGTAACGCCGTCGGTAATGAACTGGTCTCGCAGCAGACGGTGTTTGATGCTTTATTTGAAACTGGATTTTTCGCCAATAAGGTCCAGGGCTTTGTCAGCTCTTACACCGGCGAATTGCTCTCGACCGCTTATCCTTCACTGATTGAAGCCTTGCCGCGCGGCGCGCGCGCCCCGGTGCTTGACACCATCGCGGCGCTGCAACTCAGATTAGCCGAACACATCGCCGCGGTCCTGAAAAGTGATCAGACGGCGCAGGCAATCGAAACCTTCGTCGACCGTCAGATTGACAAACTGTTGGAGAAGCGGCTGGAAGAGACAATTAGCCAGGACACGATCGCGGTGTTGCGATCGTTTATCGAAGAGCGCTACGAATCTTTTGTTTCGGCACAACAGTTTGAGGCGAAGGTCTATCTGTTTGTCAGCGACCGGATCGATGATTTGGCGCGCACGGACGCGACGCTCCAGGAAATGTTTTCGCCCGAGACCATCGGCCTGATCAAGGAGCGGATTGATCAGCAGGTGCCGCCGATTGTTCATCACCTGGCGGACATTGCCGCGAGCAGGACCACGCGCCAGCGCATCGGGGCCCTGATCAAGCGCGAAGTCGATGAATATTACGACCGGCTGTCGTTCATCAAGAAGATCTTCATCTCGCGCGAGCGGATCTATTACGAGGTCGACGATCTGGTCAACAATAATCTGCCGCGACGCGTCGAAGAATACCTGCGCGGTGAAGCGTTCGCACATGAAGCGACCGTCTTCCTCAACGACACGATCGACAGTTTCATGCAACGCCCGTTGAAGGATCTATTGGGCCAGATTTCTTCCGACAACTTCGAGAATATCAAACAGCAGGCCACCGAACGGTTTGTTACCATGTTGCGCAGCCCCGAACTGGTGGGTTCAATAAATGCGTATCTCGATGACGCGCTGCAACGTTTGCAACCGCGCACCTTGCGTGAACTGATTGAGACCATCAATCCCGACTCGGCCGCGCGCGTTAAGAGCTTTCTGACCAGCAGCTTGCTGAAGGTTTTGGCGCGCGACGACACGGCGAAGACGATCAATGGAATCCTGAGCGCGCAAATCGAACAGTTCCTAATCACTCCAATCGGGCGGCTGGCCGATCACATGCCCGCCGGGGCCATCGAGAAAGCGTCGTCCGCGTTGACCGAGAAAATTGTCGCCGCCGCGCGCGAGCGCCTGCCCGCGGCGATCGCTGAATTTGATGTGGGCGGTTTGGTGCGGCAGAAGGTTTCTGACTATCCGATCGAAAAACTCGAAGCGCTGGTGTTGTCGGTGGCGCAACATCATCTGAAAACGATCGAGTGGTTCGGCGCGATCATTGGATTCTGGATCGGCGTGGGCCAGGCAATCTATTTCTGGTTTACGTACGTGCCGAAAAGCTGAGTTTATGGAGTGCGCCGGCAGAGCGAAGCGGCGACGGCGCGTTCAATCAATGTGCCGGTTACAAGATCCAAAGCGGTGCCGCGCTACGCTCGCCACCGCATTCCAAAGAGTTTCCAGTTGACATTCAGCGCGTTAGATCATAAACATTTGTGTCGACTTTGAAAGGAGTCATTCGCGAATGACCTACGTTGTTGCTGAACCGTGCGTTGATTGCAAGTACACTGATTGCGCTGCGGTTTGTCCTGTGGAAGCTTTTCATGAGCTTCCTGATCGTCTTTATATCAACGCCGACACCTGCATCGATTGTGATGCGTGCGTTCCCGAATGTCCGGTCGAAGCCATCTTCGCCGACAACAATGTGCCTGAACAGTATGCGCATTGGACGCAGATCAATATCGACGAAGCACCAAACTATCCGGTGATCAGCCAGAAGATTCCCGCGTTGCATGGCCCCAGCTGTACCGGACCGGCCGAATAACTGGGCCTCCTGAAGATCCAAACAGACGAACACGTCGCCTCCTGATCGGAAAGCGACGTGTTATCGCGTCCTGGTTTCGGTTTGACGGTTCTTATTCACACGTGGCTTTAGCCCGGTGCCCGAACCAGTTAATCAAAGTTCTCTTCGCGCTCAATGAATCTTTCGCGCAACACCTGTTGGGCGTCTTCCGAGTCAAATTCATTTGCCTGACGTTCGAGCGCCTGGCGCGCCACCACGGCATCTATAGGATCGCGTAGCAGCGCCGCAAGCAAAGAGGTCGGCAATTGCGTGAGAGCCTCATGCGCCAGCGCGCGCACCACTACATTATTCGCCCGGGCCAGTTCACATAATTCGCTCGGCGCCAGCCGTTCGGGCATCAGCGCCGCCAGCGCGTCAACTTGCGCATAGTTTGTTCGCTGGTGCGCGCGTTCGATCAACTCTGCGAAGACTTCCGCTGATTGCGTTTGCTGCCCGAGTACGGTCGCGCAGGCATCGGCCAGCCGCCGCGACTCGCGCGCCGCGTCCCGGTCGCCAGTCACTTCAATCTGTTGCGCATGCTCGTCCAGTGCTGCCAGTAATTGACTCAGTTCCTGGTCGGCGCGCGGATCGTAGGTCGTGGATCGCGGCAACTGTGGCGGAGCGCCCGGGCCTGATGACTGCCACGCTTTCTCGAGCAAACTTTTGGTAGTCGGCCTCAAGTCCTTCCAGACGTTAGCTACCCTCGGACCTAATTCCTCAATCATCATCATGAGAATCATCATTGGCGCCCGACCAACGGCGGCGCCAGTCACAACCGGATTGTACACCATGCGCTACAAGAAATCCGGCAATACTGATAAGCTTGCTGGCACGCAAATTTCCGGCGGCGCCGAAATGGGTTGAGGATCAAATAATGCCAATCAGCGAACAATTACTTGAGATTCTGGTGTGTCCGGCGTGCCATGCGAAGGTTGAGCTTAAGCCCGACGGCAGCGGTCTGAAGTGCGTCGAGTGCAAACGCGTCTATCCGATTCGCGACGATATCCCGGTGATGTTAATCGACGAAGCCACCATCGAAGATGAACAGCCTGCGACAAATAATTGAGTCGTCGCCGAGCGCCCGTCATCTCAGCTTTGCGAATACGTTTGCTGGCGATACGGCCCAGCCACTCGGACCGCCGCAATGGGATTGGTCTTCCGTTCGAAGGGTTCTGGTCATCCGCTTGCGCTCGATTGGCGACACGGTATTAACCACGCCGTCACTTTTCTCTTTGCGCCGGTTCCTGCCACAGGCACAGATTCATATTCTGCTGGAAGATTGGGTTGTCCCGGTGCTGGAGGGATTGGGGCTGGTTGATCGGGTAATCTCGATTCCGCGACACGGCAACTCAGCGCGCGCTCGCGTCGCGCGCGATCTGCACCGCACGGCTTACGACGTTGTTTTCAACCTGCATGGCGGAACGACGGCCACCTTGCTGACGCGCGCCAGCAGCGGCCTGCATCGCGTCGGGTTTGGTCACTACCAGTATGCGCGTCTGCACAATCACCTGGCGCCGGCGGCTCAACAAATCTGGTCACGTTCGATCCTGCATTCAGTTGAGCAGCAGCTGGCATTAATCGGATGGACGGGCGTTCCGGTAACTGACCGCCCGCCGACGCAATTAGTAGTAACCGAGAGGGCTCAGTTAGCAGTATCCGCGAAACTGGCGGCGAACGGTATTGACAGTGAGCAACCGTTAGCCCTGATTCATCCGGCGGCGGCGTTGGAGACAAAACGCTGGCCGGTGGAAAATTTTGCGCGCGTGGCGGAGGCGGTTGCCGCCCGCGAGCTAACGCCCGTGGTCATCGTTTCGCCAAACGAGAGACAGCTGCTTGAATCACTCACGGCGCGATCGTCAGTGCGCATAATTCCCTTCGACGATTTGTCTTTATCTGAAGTCATGGCCCTGGCGGCGCGGGCGCGTTTGTTTGTCGGCAATGACAGCGGCATCGCGCATATCGCCGCAGCTGTCAACACGCCGTGCGTGATCGTCTTTGGCTCGTCAAATGTCGATCACTGGCGTCCATGGACCACCGGAAAGAGCGAAGTCGTCCGCCAGGAGATGAGTTGTCAGCCGTGTCATGGTTACTTTTGTGCAGAATTTGAAAAACCGGAATGCATTCTTAACGTTCCGGTTGAGCGCGTCATAGCAGCCATCGACCGTATCGCGAACGTGTAATCCGTAAACATCTTGCTGACAATGGACCAGAGCCGAGCGGAACAGATACTTACCAGGGCGCGTACCTGCCGAATCGCCGTCTTGGGTGATGTCATGCTGGATGAGTTTATCTGGGGCGAGGTTACGCGGATTTCGCCGGAAGCTCCGGTGCCGGTGGTTAACGTGCAACGTGAATCAACTCGGCTGGGGGGCGCAGCGAATGTGCTCGCGAACATAGCGGCCCTCGGCGCGACAGCGACGGTCGTCGGCGTTGTCGGTAAAGATCCTGCTGCTGAGAAACTGCGCGAATCACTGCGCGCCAACAGTCTGGCTCAAGCCGGCGATTCGTTGATCATTGATGACCAGCGGCCGACGACAATTAAGACCCGGATCATCGCGCATCACCAAATGGTAGTGCGGGCTGATCGAGAGTTCCGGGGTCACGTGAACGGCCAGATTGAGGCCCGCATTATTGATACCGCCAGAGCGGCTGTGGCCGCTGCTGACGCGCTGGTTGTTTCTGATTACGATAAAGGGGTGATCACACGGCGCGTGCTGAGTGAAGTTCTGCCCGCTGCCTACCAGCGCATTCCGGTGCTGGTCGATCCCAAAATTCGTAATTTTGATTCGTACCGCCC
>AP72_2010_repI_A001DRAFT_1000129_pt1 | contig 15535 bp, 17 predicted proteins | sample AmaPasrepliIA001_FD_9535 | JGI IMG/M metagenome (IMG submission 9535)
CACGTTGTCGCGATATGATCGTGCTACCGGCTCAGACTCGGCGAAGTACAATCCGTGACCAAAGGCTTGTGCGCCTTCGCCTGTTCCGATCTTGCTCATATCGAAAGAGTCGAAATCATGCGGTGAGCCATGATAGGCGCGAATGCCCTTTGTAGCCGACGCCTCCTCGCGCAAAGGCCCAGCCATAGCGCCAAACAGCGGTACGGCCCCGAGAGCGCCGACGCCAGCGCCGATCCAATCGCCTTGATTGGCGGCGTTGTAAGCGTCCTTCGCGCTGAGCGCGTTTCCGACACCCGGAACAAAGTAGGCCGCATCGCCCCAAGTCTTCGGCTGCATCGCCTGAACGCCGCCGAGGTAATCCTGCAAGCCGCCATGCACCCGAGCGGAGAAGTCCGCCTTGTCGCGCGCCAGCGTTCCGGGATCGCCGTACATGGCCGTGCGGGCGCTGGCGTCGGTGGACGCAAGCGCGTCATGCAGCGATGGATACCCAAACTGCACAGCATCGGACGGAGCGAAGGCCGCGCGGAGTTGTGCGTATGGGTCATCCATGATCAAGCTGCCTTATTCATAACGATAGGAATCCCCATAAACAGGAAATTCGCCTCGTCCATTGGCCGTGCAAGCGGAATATCTCCTGTTTCCGCTTGGTGCTCTCTCATTTCTTCGAAAGCCCTAAGCCACAACTCAGGATCGACGGCGAGCTTTGTTGGCTGCTTTTCGATGCCCGTGTTGCTCAGGATTGAGTCTCTGATTTCTTCCAGAACTCCCATGCCTTAAGCCGCCTTCCGTGGCCGCCCGACAGACCGCGGCTCGTCCTCTGGCGCGTCACTAAGCCGGACGCCAAGGTTCTGCAGCATCTCGCGCGCCTTCTGCCGGAACTCAGGAACACGATGCGCCCATGTCGACATATCGGCGTCGCGGAAAGCGTCCATCAGGACGTTCATCGGCTCGCCGTCTTCGATCGAGGCGAACTTTTCCACGCACCTGATGCCGTTCGCCATCAAGCAGCAGATGGCGTCCGGGTAGACGCGATCAGCCAGGAAGGCGAGCGGAATCGGGCGCTTCTCGCGAACAAGCTGGTCGAGATACGACTTGATGCACGTCTTGAAGCGGTCCTTCAGCCCGTGAATCACGCCGTCCTGCGTGCGAATGCTCACATAGGCGTGCGGGTTGATCTCGCTCGAGGCCGTGTCGCCGGACCACTTTTTGCGTTTCGCATCAAAATATTGATGGAGAACCACAATCGATGTTTCCCCTACTGGATACCCGTAGTCGTCAACGGTCGTGGCTTCCGCGATTTTGCAGCGGATGGAGACGTTGTTGAAGCCCTTGACGGGCTGGGCATCGTCGGCGTCCATCCACTGCGTTTTGTCCACGACATGCACGTCGAGATCCAGGCTTGGCCTGCGGTCGACAATGATCTCTTCAGAACCGGCTTGCGCCATGTTTGTTTTCCCCTCGCTCAAGCCTACGCGTACACCGCGCCCCAGGTGTTGTTCGTGAGCTTGCTCAGCTCTGCGCCCTTGTTGGCTGCGACGGCAATGTTCCCGGTCGTGGCCGTCAGGTTGTTGATCTGCTGGCTGGCCGGCGGGTACACCTTGAGCGCGCTGCCTGCGTTGTTGAAGACACGGATGATGGAGCCGACCTCGCAGTCAAAAAGCTTCACGCCGACCGTGCCGTTCGCGCCAGTGACCGCTGTTGCGTCAGAAACAAGCTGCGCCGCATCAGTCGCGGAGCTTCCAGCCGCCGCGAGCGTTCCAATCGTTCCGGTCCCCATCGACACGGCGGCCGAAGGGTTGATGCCAGAGCCGTATTTTGTAGCTACAGAACCCATTTGGTGATTCCTCTAGTTTTTGCGCTTGACCACGAACTGGCTGATGTTCCCAAGATCGCGGTCAAAACCGATCTGGAAGCCAAGTTTTTCGATAGTGGACCGCCACCAACCATGTGGCTGGACGGTCAAATGCAAATGCACGCCGAGGACCGCCGGCCCGGTATTGTCGTGCACGGTGCAGATGTTGAGGTACGCGGTTTCGACCGCGCCCATGATGTTGCGGATGGTCTGCTCCACCCGCTCGGGCGGGACGTGCTCCAGCATGTCGCAGTTGTAGCCGTAAGGAGCCGAAACCGGGATGTGCTCCGAGAGATCGGCCTGGACAAAAGGAAGATCCATCGCCTCTGGGTCGCGGCTATTCGTGGTGATGTCCACGAGAATTGGATTGAGGCCGGCCGCCTTTAGTTTGACCGACGCGCGCCCGGTTCCGCAGGCAAGATCGAGGACCGTTGCGCCCGGTTCCGGCTTCACGAGAGCTAGGAAAAGCGGAACGGCTTCTTCACCCGGCGAATATTCGCGGTAGCCGGGGAGTCGCCACATCAGCCCGTATTTTTCCGCCTCGCTCAAAGAAAGGCCGGAAAGCTCTTTCGCGCCGATGCCGCCGACTTTCCATACTTGCGGCACCCACCCGTCAGTCACTTCATGAGGCCGCGGATCGCCATGAAAGACGAGGACAGAGGCCCCGAAAGGATGCGCGCCTTCCGTCAATTTGTAGGAGAGGAACGCGCCCGGAAACAGGTCTTGCAGGACCGGCCGGGCGCCGAACTCCTCAATCCATTCCTGATCACCCTTGCAGCTCGTTGGCCTGCCTCGAGCGTCCCAGGTTTCCCAGATTTCCGCGCATTCGTCACCAGTCCACGTCATGACCGAAGATTGCAGCGCATACTGAGACATGCCGCCGCGGTAAAAGTCGCGGAGAAGCGTGAAGGGCCCGTCGTAGGTAAAAAGATTGTCGAGCGGCCCCGTTATCAGCGTATCGAGATCGAAAAACCAGACACGCTCACTCGGCCCGAAAACGCCACGCTTGAACAAGGCCAGCTTGTTCCACCAGCCCGTTAAGCCAGGTTCAGGCAGAGGCTGCGCCTCGATGCGCGCATCCAGCCCTTGCGGGTCATCGGTGAAGCACACAAAGCGCGCCATCGCCTGAGAATTGCGCGACACCATGTCGAACAGCGTGTTGACGTACTCCGCGCCGCGGCCGAGGTAATTCCCTGCCTGGACGCAACACACCGTCACAGGAAGCGGCGTGTCCGCGAACTTCGGAGCGCGCCACATCTCCGGCAGGTAGCCGGAGCCGTGAACGTGAATTTCGCAGCCGGCCCGCTCCAACTCCCTCCCGCGCTCCAGAAACATGCGCGCGGAATGCGCCATTATGACCGAACAGACGAACGTCTTGCCGTTGAAGCGCTCCAGGGTACAGGGCTCGCCATCATTTAGGCTCTGCCGGTAAGCGTGCGATTCCGAGCCGTCCTCGGAGTGCGAGCAATCGACGCCAAAGGCGTGAATCGTCCGGTATCCGAGCGCGTAAAGCAGGATAAGAGTCGTGGGGCCGACCGAAACCGAGGATCCGATCAGGCAATAAGGTTCATCGCCATCGCCAATTTTCTCAGGCGCAAGCGTGCCTTTGCTCATCTCAAAGGCTGCAAACCCGTCCTGCTCGTCAACAAACCTATTTCCGAAGGTTGAATGCCAAAGAATCGCGTCCGGCACGCGCAGGAAGCATTCCGGGTCAACCTGAGAAGCGAAAAGATATTCGTAAGCGGGTCCGATCAGGGAAGCCGTCTCAGGCTGCGCATCCATGATGACTTGATAGTCAGGCACGATGCCGTGTTGAGCCAGGAAGTTTGCCGCGCCGTTCAGCGCAAAGACCTTTCCGCGCTGGTGTTGCTGCAAATCAAAAATGCGCCCGACCAGATCCCGCACGCTTGGGCCGCCTCCGACGAGGACCGCGATTCCATCATGAGGTGGGACCATTTGGACCCAACGCTTCGCGCGCCTGGAGTTGGCCAGCACGTTCGCCAAAATTGTCTTCTCATCCGTATTGACTTCAAGTTTCATAGGCACCCGAAGCGGACGAGATGCCTCCGGGTTCTGGACGATAAGGTGTGTTTGCATGTGCTCCCCAAATGCAAACGGGCGCTAGATGCGCCCGCTTAGGTATCAAAAATTGAGTAATTTCTAGGTAGCCTTAGCCTTGTTCGCGGCGCGCGTTGCAATGCGTTTTTGCTTTACGCCTTCAGGATCAAAGGTCCATGCGTTAGCGCGCTTAATGGTCAATGCGTCCTTTAGCGACCAACCCTTCCGCATACGCTCATATACCCGCCGCCACTTCATTCCGTGCATTTCCGCTAGGTCGGCGAGAGATCGCATTTCGCCATTCCACTCGTGTTTTGGCGACTTGCTTCTGTTTCGATTTTGCTCGCTTCTGGTGGCCCAGCGGCAGTTTTCTTTGCAATAAGGTCCGTCATTGTCGACGCGCTCAAGAGACTTGCCTTCCGGTTTGTCTCCCATGTCCCTGTAAAACGTCTCGAAAGACCTCCACTCGTCGCAAACCGTTATGCCTCGGCCACCCCAGCGCTCATATTGCTGCGTGTTCGGATTTGAACATCTGGCAATCATATGGCCCCAAGCATTATAGGTTGGGGTGCCTTCCATGCCGTGCTTTCTTACCCGGTCACGGTTGTAACAGCCGCAAGATTTTGTCCTTCCAAGGTTTAGCGGTCCGGCAAGAACTTCTTTTTCAGTTCCGCAGTCGCACCGACAGAGCCAGTAAATCTCTCCCCACTTGGTTTTATTTCCGCTCTTTCGAAGAACGACAAGCCGTCCAAATCTATCGCCTGTTAGGTCAAGCGCCTGTGGTCTTTCAAATCTCATATTTCGGTCTCCGCATAGTTGTTGGGCTATGCGAAGACCATAACGTGATTTGTCATTGATAGCAAGTTATGCAGCCTTGCGCATAACTTACGTGATACGTCCCTGCATCCTTGGACGGTTTATGACCAAGCTGACGGTTGTCGGCGTGGTAGCCTTGGCGAGCGTGAGCGCGCCGATGACTTCCTTGCCGGTGCCGGTTGCGGCGAATTTTCCTGCGGTGAGGATGCCGACCGCAGCATTCGAGGCAAGGGCGAGAGCAGAGGTCTTTGCGCCGACAGCGTTGCCGCTAATTTGGTACCAAGCATACGAATTTGCCCCATTTGCCGACATCGCAATCGCAATCGGCTGCGGCTTGTTCGAGCCGACCGGAGCGAGCGCGGTCTGATAATTGGCCGTGCTGTAGACGACGGGAGTACCAACAACGGTGTTGGCGACGCCCTTGAGGTAGATGAACTCGCCAGCGCCAAGCGTGGCGTCAGCAGCTTGCTGAATTTCGCCAAGGTTGTGAAGCTGAGTTGTCGAAGTGGAGGCAATTGCCTGTGCTTTCAAACGCGGAGTTAAAAACTGCCACGAAGCCATTTTCGATTTCCTTTCTGTATCATCGGGCAATAAAAAAGGCTGCGATTGCAGCCTTTTGTAACGTTTTTCTTTGACGCTACTTCGCTATGGCCGATGCCATCTGTTGATACTATTCTTCTTTGCCGTTAGCGCTTGTTCTGCGCTCCAGCCGTGATCTAGACGATACTTGATCGTCGTTTCATTTAGTCCAGTTTCAACGGACCAATCATAGAGCGTTTGGGTCTTTCCGTTGAATGTGATGTACACACACGAGCGTCTATTTTTTTGTTGCGTTTTTATATCGCTCCATTGGCAATTATCCTTTGAGTAACCCTCTGAATTTTTTATACGATCCAGAGTTTTACCTTCCGGCCTTTCGCCCATGTCGCGCAAAAACGCTTCAAAACTTTCGACCCACTCTTGGCAAATCGAAAGTCCGCGGCCGCCGTAATCATTATAGTTGACAGCCTTTGGATTGAGGCACCGCTTTTTCATGGCCTCCCATGATTGCCATGTTGGTGTTCCCCACATTCCATGCTTTGTCGCAGATTCAAGCTGCCCGCACCCGCAGGATTTGGATGAGCCAAACGATAGAGCGCCAGCCGTAACGGCTCTTTTGGTTCCACAATCACACACGCAGTTCCAGTAATGAACGCCGCGTTCGTTTTTGTGGCTGTAAGAAACAACGGTCCATTTTCCGAACCGTTGTCCCTCCAGTTTTAGCCTTTTGTCGTCGTCTCGTTTGCAGCCGCAAGACATTGTGCGACCGCTATTAAGCTGTCCGGCTGAAAGCAGTCGCTCCGTTCCACAAGAGCAAACACATTTCCAGTAGCGTTCGTTATTGTGGCTCTCAGATATGACCGTCCATCTTCCGATGATTTTTCCGGTCATATCTATTTTTCGTGTGTTCCGAATTTTTTCCATGCAAATGGTTTGAGATGATTTGCATGGAATGTCAAGGTGTAGTAAATCGTCAGGCTATGATCACGAAATGCCTTTTCCTTGAGGCAACGGTCAAATTTCCTGCCCACAGCACAGGGTAGAGATACAGTTGTGTTATCGCCGCGGCTTTTTATCCTCGGCTTCTGCGCCTTCTTGTTCGGCGCAGCTCAGCATACATCTTGGCCAAATTTTCATTTGGTCTAGGGCGTTCGTGGGCGGGTTATTGTTTCCTCACCGCCTATGCGTTACACCTTCCGCGCCCCTGGACCCTTGCGGGTTTACATGCGCGGCTTGGCTCGGGATTGGCTTTTCTCAGCGTCCCCCGAATTAACCCTATTTATAGACACCCGATCTTGTTAAGCGTCTTGGTTGATCGAATCCTTGCGGTCACCGATCGTAAAGTTTCGGCGCTCGAATGGCCGAAAAAAGGCGTAGTCGGTATTCAAACCATACAAACGAGTGGCCGAGCAGTTCGGATCATTTACGACCCGAGCGCCTTTATACTCGTAGGCTTTGAAGCCAGCGATGGCCTTCTCGGCGCTCATGAAGCGCTGGTTCGCCTGGAGCGCACCCTCGAAGTACGAGAAGTACGTGTTGCCGGCGACGCAGAGATCCACGATGTCCTTGCCGCGATTGGTGTTGAGGAACGACAGGTTCAGCGCGGAGAGGATCGTTGAAGACCCGGCCGTCAAGCTGTTGCTTGCGAAGCTGAAGCTGTAGTTGCGCCAGAAGGCGTTCGAGGACTGCGAGGCGTCGATGCCGCCGACCGTTGGCGTCGAGGGCGAATCCGACACGAGGAACTGCAGGCCGCCGATGGCTTTGCCGCCGTTTTCCGTGTTGGAGTTGAACAACGCCAGGCCGATCGAGTTCTTGGCCGTGGACATGCCCGCCTGGATCTTCGCCTTGATCAGATTGATCATGCGGGTCTCGCCAGCGTTCTGCATTTCCTCCAAGCCGTCCTGCACGATGTTCGCGTAGAACTGCTTGATGGCGTAGTTGGCGGACGTGAGAACGTCGGTCGCCTCCACGTCGAGGAGATCAGAGCCGGTGTACCAGCCAGAGGCTGCGACGGAGTTATAGAGCACCTGTTCAGTGATCTCGACGCCGCCGTCAAACGGGTCTGTATTGCCTTTCTCGTTGAGAACAGCAAGAAGTGCGTTATTGGCAAGTATGTCGTCCTTAGCACTATCGCGGTAATTCGCAATAGCGGACGAGAATGCTTGTGTATATGTACTATTAGGGACTGCCATTTTCCTTGGTCCTTACTAGGAATTTCTATCGGAAAACAGACCGCACCCCCGCTTTTACAGCTTCATCGAGAGACATTCTCTGCGTTGGCCGTGATGATCCATTTGCGCCGGGAGAGCCTTTGACCGTCGCCGCTGTTTTCGCCCTTTGGGCGGCCTGCGCGGCTTGCTGGTGCTGGAATTGCGCCTTCCACTCGGCCTCTCTCGCTGCGAGCGCCTGCGCCTTCTCGGCGGCAATAACAGACTCGCGGATCTGAGGATTGAGATAGACGGCGTGGTTGTAGGCTTCCTGTAACGCTTTGGCAGGATCGGAGAATTTCAGTTTTGCCAGCGTCGGCTCGCTCGCCAGGAGCACCGCCATTTGCTGTTGCACGTCTTCGGCGTGCGGATGAAGCAAGTTGCCTTGGTCATCGGTTGCGCCGACGAAAGTCTCTATCTCGGTTGCGACTCGGCCCTGCCATTGGCGCTCCTGCGCCTCTCGCATGGTCGCTTCGCGCTGCTGTGCGGTTTGGGTTTGTGTCTGTAGGTATTGGTGGATTCCGCCAAGTTGCTGGCGGGTTTCGTCGAGCTGCTTGCGCAGTTCGATGACTTGGGGGTCGACCCACTCATTGCTTTCGGCTGGAGCGGGCTGCGCTTGCGCCTGCGCCGGCTGGTCCAGAGTGATGCCCGCCCGCTGAGCCACAGCGGACAAGAACTTCACGGGATCGACCTGCTTAGCGACTTGGGCGACGAATCCGACCGGATCATTGTTGAATGCGTCGTGCTGGGCCAGGAGGTACTTGACCGCGCCGACATCATCCAAGCCCGTCTGCGACATTTGCTGACGGTGATGAGGCTGGAATGTCGATTTCACGCCCTCGACGAAGCGCCGGGCCTCGGCGTTCTCGCTGGCGTTCCTGGTGAAACCCTTGTTGTATTCCCTATCCCGTTCGAGGAGGATTTCCTTGGCCTCGGGGGGCAACTTATCGAACTTGTCGCGCCATTCCTTCTTCCATTGCTTGGGCGCATCCAGGGAGCCGGATTTTGGCTCAGGAGCGGCATTTGCATCGGAAGCGGGCGGCGCGCCAGGCTGCGGTTTAGCGCCGTCAGAGGACGCAGGTACATGCTCTGACGGCCGATCCTCGGCGCGGGGGAGCGGCGCCATGGGATCGTTATCGGCGGCGTCATCGGCGGATTGCGCCGGGGCGTCGTCAATCTTCGGTTCAGAAGGTGGTGGAGTCCTGAACGCGGCCTTTACGGCTTCATCCAGCGACATTTTCTGCGGCACAGTCTCCGTGGTGACCGGAGCGGCCGAGGTTTCTTGGCCTTCCAAGTATCTCTCCTGTGATTTGGGGCATCAAAAAATCCGCTGTGCGCGGCTTGGAAACGTGCTATGGAGGGCCGCTCCGGTCCCGGAGACTGCGCCGGTTCCGATAGGACCGCGCCGTTATCTCTGCTAGAACCGCCTCTGCCGCCAATGGCGGTAGAGGTTTCTTGTCATCCCAATCCATGAAAGAAGTCGCGCGGCGGCATGCGCAAAAATATTCGCCGCGTCGACCTTAAAAACGTGCTATCGGCTAAACGCCGGAGGGCGCGACGCCATAATCCTCAAAGCGCCGGTACGCGAAGGGCGCAGCGAGGCTCCGGCGCTTAATTATGCAGTTCTTGTGTTAATGCTCGTCTCATCTTTTCGTTTCTCAAGAAGGCATAGAGGGAATAATGCCCGAGATAAGCAGACGATTTTTCATATTCGGATCTGCGGCTACGCTCGCTGCGGCGGCGCTGCCCGAGATCGCTCCTGCTGTTCCACCGGAGCAAATTTATACGGCGGTGACATCGAGTCCGGCGCGCGGATTGAGGCGCGTCCACGAGATTTGGTTTATGGCGGCTAATAAAGGCCGCGCTTGCAACACAAACGTCGAACTCGATGATTTTTCCATCGACGAAGACGATGAAGACGATGATTTTGATTTTCCAGTTCTAGATAATGGCTTCGGCGCGATCACCGTCACGGTTTCGCGCCACCCAAATAGCTATGGGCCGTTCTTCGATGTATCGGCCGACGCAAGGACCAATGTCTGCTGGAAGGCCGCGTCCGAAAGCCCGCTGCTGTTTCCGGAGGGAAGTCTGATGGTCGTCGAGGCGACCGGCGTTCCTTGCGAGGTTAAGGTCTACGGCGATGACGCAGACGGCTCTTTCCTTGAGACGTATAATTTCCCGTCCGCAGTTCACCACGTCGAAAGGTGGGCAATAAATTAGCCTGCTTGACTGGCGCCCTAGCGCTAGGGCGGGGAAGGATACGTAACGCCCATCCGGTTCGGTTCGCAACGAACTGACAGCCCATCAATTCAACTGTCCGAGACCTTGGCTTCTTCGAGAAAGCCCGAGAATCTAAACATCCGGGTCAACTTCGATTAGCAATTTGCAAAAAATGCAAATTGCAGACTAAATCGAATGTTTTCCGAGAGTTAGTCTGTCCATCCATGCTCGACGGTCGCGGCGACGGCTTCCCATTCGGCCTTTTTCGCTGCGTTCTCCGCGATGATGTCAGCGGCCCGGATGTCGTCTCCAACCTGCCGGATGTTGTGGGCGCGCTCGTAATCGCGAAGCTGCTTGCGCGACGAGATCACCACCGGGTCTTGCGTTGCGACGGAAACGAACGGCTGAATATCGGGCACGAACATGGGGAACGGCACATCCGAGCGCTTGCCGCGGAACTGGCGCTCGCGCCGTTCTTCAGCGTGCCGCTCCCTCATGCGCGCGATATGGTCCTGGCTCTCCTTTGTCTTCATGAAAGAAAGATCCAGCCCGTGCATACAAATTGCCATTTATTTCCTTACGCCATCAGGAGGAGCATAAGCGCCAGTTCATCGTCTTCCTGCAGCGCCTCGATTTCTCGTATCTGATCCTCTATCGCCTTCGCTTTGGCGCTGATCATTTCCGCCTCGACGAACTTCGCCGCCAATTCCCGGCGATCAGGCTTCGCCGCAACCGCCAAAACTGCGGCTTCGGTCTTTGGCGGTTCTGGCCGGAACGCCTTAGCTTCGGCCTTCCTTGTCGCGACCGCCGGAAGCTCGACAGCCTTTGGCTGCTCTGAATGGAAGACGCCGTGAACGGCGTCTCTCACCAGCCGGTCAAATTCTGACCGCTTTTTCTCTTCCTGCTCGCGAAGATGCTGCGCCTCTTTCTCAAGGCGTTTGCGTTCAGCTTCAATCCTCCGCTTCTCATCCGGGCTGAGCGGATAATTGCCGCGCGCCAGGCGCGCTTTCTTGCCGCGAGAGGCACGAAGATCTGCGCGGGTTAGGTAGTCGGCATCGCCAGTAGACGGCGGAACGACGACGTTTTCAACCCACGGCTCGGATTTGACGAACGCGAAGTAAGGATGCAACGCCAAACTGAGCGCCGGCGCAAAGCGCACAGGGATTGCAAATTCCCTGTACCACTTGTCGAGCGTTATAATCTCAGCCGGCGGTGTATATGTGCTCCAGGCTCCAGACGGCTGCATGGACGCGCTTAATGCCGGGGCGAACCTAACAGGCTCAGAAAGCGCCTCAAACCACTTATCGGGCGTAATCGTCTCAGCAAATGGCGAAGACTTGACGAACGCTAAGGACGGCTGAGAGGCGACAGGTAGAGACTTAGGAAAGCGAAGCGGCTCAGATAGAGGCGCGAACCACTTGTCTAAGGAGTAGTTCTCAGCATACCCGTAAGCCCACGAAGGCTGAGACGACGCAGGCAACGCAGGAGCGAACCGCGTCGGAACCGAAAATTCCCGAAACCACTTATCGGGCGTGACCGCTTCGACAGGAGCAGGCGTAAACGCGCCCCAAGCACCTGAAGGCTGCGAGGACGTTCCCAGAGCGGGCCGGAACCTGACAGGCTCCGATAGCGCGACGAACCATCTATCGGCTGTCGTCGCCTCTGTGAATGGCGCTCCTTCGGCATAGGACAGATACGGTTGAGATGCCGTTGCGAGCGATAACGCAAACCGGACAGGTATAGAGAATTCCCGACACCACTTATCGAGCGTTACGGTTTCAGGAGCGCTCGCATTGTAAACAAAGGCGATACTAGGCTGTAAAGCCTGATTAAGAGCCGATGGAAAACGTGTTGGCTCCGAAAGATGGCGAAACCAGCGATCGGCCGAGACGGATTCGGGGAACGGGTCCGCGCCAACATAGAACAAAGAAGGTGTCGATGCGACCTGAATACGAGGCGCAAAACGCAAAGGCTCAGAGAGCGCTTGCAGCCATCGATCAATCGATACGCTTTCCGTAAACGGCGCGGCCTCGACGAACGAGAGCGAAGGCTGCGACGAAACCGGGAGCGCAGGCTTGAACCGTACAGGCTCAGAGAGCGGCTGCTGCCAGCGATCAATCGAAACAGCCTCGGGAAACGGCGTGCCTTTGACAAAGGCTGCAGACGGCTGTATGGCCGCAGGAAGCGCCTTTGGATACCGAACCGGCTCCGAAAGAGGCTGTTCCCATCTGTCGATGCTGACTGACTCAGGAAACGGCGCAATCGGTGGAACAACCGCGCCAGCCAATACGGCGGCAGCATATGCGAATTTGCGATATGTCGGCGTCGAGAGTGGTTGTCCCCACCTATCGACCGATACAGCCTCGGGGAATGGCTGTATCGGCGGGACGTGTAGCGCCTTATATTGGATCTGCGCCATATCAGTAGCCTACTAAATCCGCCCTAGCCGGTCGGAAGAATGGAGGTTGCCACCATTTGTCCATCGTCACGGTTTCGCCGCCAGCAGCAGCTTGAATCTCGAACGCGGCGACAATGCTCTGCTCTATCGTGTCTCCAGTAACGCAAGCGCCCCATGCGACGGTAGTTGACGTGCTGCTGCCGCGCGTCTCGACGCCTACTTCCATAAAGTCACCTGACCCGCCGTGCGAGTTCAGAACGGAAAAGCCAGTTCCAGCTGTGCAACCCGTTTGCGTGCCGTTGCTTGTCGCAGTAGAGCTAATGCCCACAACAACGGAAGACGACGCGGGCGTCGACGAAAGCGTCATGCTCGGCGTATTGGACGCATTATTATTTGTTAGAGCCGTGCCGCCTAACGGCGTTGACGTATTATGGCCGGTCGCCTCCAGGACTTGGCAATACCAACGCCCGTCATTCGGGGCGACCCACCCTCCCCACGTAAGCGTCATACTCGCGCCAGTCGTAACAGGCGCGGTAAAAACGATTAGCTCTTCATTGTAATTCCCGGCGCCATAATTTGCTACCGCACTCACTGCGGTTTGCTTTGTCCACGTCAATGATCCGCCAGATAGCGTTATATTGGCGACGACATCCGCTGAACCAATGTTATTTCTTGACGTGTGAACGCAGGCGACAAGCAGGCTGTTGTTGGACGGCGTGAACGACCCCGTGGTGAATGAGGTGGTTCCGTTATATGCGGCCTCCGCTCCGCTGGAGGTAGCGCCGGAATATCTGGAAACAACCGAGAGCGCCACGGCTAAGTCCTACTATGCAGGCGCCCTAACGAAACAATTGAACTGTGAACTGACAGCCGCGTCAATGTGCGCGTCAGTGACAAGCGCTGCCTGCGCTGCAACATTACCTGTTGTGAGCGTAACGGTTCCGGCTTGTGTAGCGTCTGAAATAACGCTCGCATCCGTGGCGACGCTATCGGCGAATAGGGACGTGTACGCATTGGGCGAATTCAATATCTGAACGGCCAGCGTCTGGCGTTCCCGATGGAACACGACGGCCCAGCCCTCGTTGTAGATCGCGACACATGCGGCGATCAGAGATGTCCGAACCCGGTTTTGGAACCCAGAATCGTTAGATAGGGTGAATTGATCATTCCTACTTGCAGCCATGATTTATATCTCCTTCGCCTTCAACGCCGCAGCGCAGATCGCAAGGGGCAGGCTCAAGCTCGCCGCCATCGCCACCTTGTCGCCGGACTTCAGTTCTACAGCCGTGTAGATCACGGGCTGGCCCGTTGCCGCGTTGATCTGTTCTTTAGTCGAGAATCCGAACGCATAGCCTGGCGGAACTAGCGTAAGCGCCGCGTCAATTGATAACGTGTAAGCCGCCTCGGGGATCTGCATTTCGACCGAAAGCGCGCGATCCATTTCTGGGGACGGCCCTTGCGCGTCTTCGATCTTCGCGGCGAGTGCTCCGAAGCCGATGCGGCCCGTTGCGCTTGCCACTAGTTCAATCATCTGCTCTTTCGTCAGCGGGTGCGCTGGCGCAAGGCGCAGCCAACTCTCGATCTCACCAAGAACGCTGATAAGACGATCATGAGCGTTGACCGCAAGACAAATCGCCCCGAGATTAGCGATAGTGTACTGAACGATATTGCCGGCCCCGTCTCCGATTTCACGGCCAGGGGAAACAGTCCACGGCAAAGGCTGCGGGACAAGCGCCATCAGAGTTCCTTGATCAATTGGGTTTGGCGAAAGTGCTGTTCAGCCCAACGATCGAGTTTTTTCATAAGCGGGTCACAAACTCCGCTTTTGACGCATCGATCACAGATTGGACCGTGACAGTCCGAGCAATAGCCGCCAACGTCCGATGGCCGGTCCCCGTGCGCCCAAAGAATCACATGGCGATTGCAATGAACGCACATAAACGTCTGAATCTCCCGAACTTTTCCAGTTTCGGTCGATGTCTCCAGAATGAACCCGGCAGGCTTTCTCAATCCTTTGAGAACGTGCATGGTTCACCCTTGTTTGCTGTTACTCGACGTGGAATGCGGTAATACCCGTATTCCCAGTATACGCCGCAGAACGGAAACGAATTGCAAATCCGGCAAGGTTCGTCGCTGGAATGATAAACTCGCTGCCGGGGACCGCAACAAAGCGGTAGGAGGCGCGCTGGTTGACCGGGATATAGAGCACAGACGAAGCCGCCGTGACGGTGCCCTCGGCTGAAAAATTCACAGATCCAACCGTGCCAGCAGCGCGCTTGGAGCCATCGAGCGCGTTAGGCGTCGCAGACGTTGATGTTCCCGCAGCCGTTTGCCTGGAAACGTCATACTCCATGTAGTTGTCGGCCGGAGTGCCTGCCGTGCCAAACTCGATGTCGTTGATCATCGCAGAGGTAAGCGTGGCGGTGGCGGCGGTAAGAGCAACCGCGGTCTTATAGGTCGCAGAAGTTGCCTGCTGCGAACCCGCAAGCAGGTTGTTGGTCGAATAGACGGCCATTGGGATTTATCCTAGCTATGAGGTTTGAAATGTTGAGCGCAAGCCAAGAAACCCGGCCCTGCGCTCAAACGAGGCCGGTAAAAGATGCTGCGTCAGGCTACGCCAGAGATTCTGCCATCAGATCCACGCTGGATCTGTTTGTCGCGCGTGAGATTCTGGAGCGCGCCGGCAAGGTCCGCGGGCGGCTCGGCGCTGTCATCGTGGACGACGCCGACCGGACGCCCGCTCTTTGGATCGCGAACGATCTTCTTCGGCCGAGACATATGATGCGCCAGCGCAATCAGCGCCTGTTCGGTGGCGCCCTGCTTTCCGGCTAAATCCTGATGTGATTGCCCCACGGCTTGTTGCAGCCGGTCGGCAAGCTGGTCGTGTTTCGCGGCAAGCGCCTGGTGCGATTGTGCGATACCATTCGAAAGGTGATCGGCAATCGCCTTGTGGCCGTTTTCAAGATGCTGCGCAACTTGCTGATGCAAGGTAGCGGCGCGCTCGTCCGCGAGACCGTTGGCTTTCTGGCCTACGGTAAAGTCGGCCGTCTGCTTATCGATGCCGCGGCGCTCGCGCATATCCTCGATCTCGGCCCCGGTCTTCTGCTCGGAGAGCCCAAGCTGACGCTCCTTGAGCATGATTTCGAGCCTGTTCAAGACAACCTGCTCGCGTTTCAATTCGAGGCCGAGCTTCTCCATCTCGCCTTTCACGTCGATCTCTTTCGACCGCAAAGCCGCATCGATCTGCAATTCCTGCTGCTTCAGGGCGCGCGTTGCGTCGTCATTCATGCCCTTGGCCTGGAGCGTGTTGATCTGGCTTTGGAACTTGATGCGCTCAGCCATTTGATCCGATTGGACTTGCGCGATTTTGGCCTGCATCGACTGGACAGCCGATTGCGCCTCGTATTGCGCTTTGGCGACTTCGGCTTGCGCCTTTTGAAGCTG
>AP72_2010_repI_A001DRAFT_1000131_pt1 | contig 15487 bp, 13 predicted proteins | sample AmaPasrepliIA001_FD_9535 | JGI IMG/M metagenome (IMG submission 9535)
GAAGACGTCTTTAAGAACGTGCCGAGGGACCAGTGGCCCACGCAGTAAGTCCAATGTCCAACAGTCTAAGGTCTAATGTCATTTTGGCTTTATCTGATATACACAGTGAGGTGCACTATGGCAAAGATTAATAAATTCGAAGACTTGGAATGCTGGAAACGAGCGCGACGATTTACCAACGAGATTTACAAAGTAACAGGAACCGGAAAATTCGCCCGCGATTTTGCTTTGCGAGATCAGATTCGACGTGCCGCAATTTCCATTCTTTCCAACGTGGCTGAGGGTTTCGAACGCGGCGGTGACAAAGAATTCCTGCAATTCTTATCCGTCGCAAAGGGCTCCAGCGGCGAAGCGCGTTCGCAACTCTATGTTGCGCTTGATCAATCCTATGTCTCGCAAAATCAGTTTGAATCGTTATCAAAGTCAGTAACCGAGGTTAGTCAATTGATTTCGGGGCTGAGGAAGTACTTGCGACAGTCAAGCCTTCGCGGAAGTAAATATCGCTAATACTGCGGAGGTTGGACGCTTGGACTTTAGACTTTGGACGTGATGGCAGCCCTTCTCCAAATGCAGAACATTACCAAGAGCTTTCCCGGCGTAAGGGCTCTTGATGGGGTGAGCTTTGATCTGAATCAAGGCGAAGTTCACGCTCTGGTGGGCGAGAATGGCGCCGGCAAGTCAACGCTGATGAAGATACTCGCCGGCGTTTACCCTCACGGTCAATATGGCGGCGATATCTCACTCGAAGGCGCCAGCCGTCGCTTTACCAGTGTCCGTGACTCGGAAGCCGCCGGCATCGCCGTCATTTACCAGGAACTGTCGCTGGTAAAAGATCTGAACGTCGCTGAGAACATTTTTCTCGGCCGCGAGCCGCGCCGGTTCGGCGTTATCGACTGGGAAGATTTATACGGGCGAGCCCACAAGCTGCTGGCCGATTTGCACCTGACTATCGATCCGCGAACACTCGTTCGCAATCTGGGTATTGGCCAGCAACAGCTGCTCGAGATTGCCAAAGCCCTATCCCAAAACGCCCGGATTCTCGTGCTGGATGAACCAACCGCCGCGTTGACCGACGCCGAAGTCGAAACTCTTTTCGGCATTCTGAATAATCTGCGCGCGCGCGGCGTTGGCATGATTTACATCTCACACAAACTCGACGAGGTGTTTCGAATCAGTGAACGGATAACGGTGCTGCGCGACGGCAAAACGATCGACACCGTCGCCACGTCGGCAACCGACGAGCCGCGCGTGATTGCCAAAATGGTGGGACGGGCAGTCGATCAAATCTTTCCCGAAAGTACGCACGATCGTGGCGAAGTGATTTTTGAAGCCCGCAACGTTACGGTCGAAGACCCGTCGGTGCCCGGCAAGTTGCTCGTCGCGGAAGTTGGTTTCAGCGCCCGCAAAGGAGAAGTTCTCGGGGTCGCGGGACTCATGGGCTCAGGCCGAAGTGAACTGTTGATGGCGGTCTTCGGGGCGCACGCGGGACGGAAGTCGGCCGAAATTCTTGTCGACGGAAAGCAGGTCACCATCAATAGTCCTTACGATGCCATCGATCACGGCATTGGCTTTGTCACGGAAGATCGCAAACGCTATGGGTTAATCCTGGACCAGACTATTTTACGAAACATGACGCTTGCCGGTTTACGAAAGCTTTCGGGCCGCTTCGTGACCGATGAAGATGCTGAGGTGGTTGCCGGCGAACGCGCTGGGGCCGATCTTCGGATCAAAACGAACTCGGTGTTTACAATCGTCGGAACTTTGTCCGGCGGTAATCAGCAAAAAGTTGTCCTGGCAAAATGGCTCCTGACGAATCCCCGCGTGCTGTTTCTTGACGAACCGACTCGCGGCATCGACGTAGGCGCGAAGCAGGAGATCTATGCTCAAATCAATCGTCTGGCGGCTAGTGGGCTGGCAATCGTGCTGGTATCGTCTGAGCTCCCTGAAGTACTCGGTCTCTCAGATCGCGTGATTGTCCTACACGAAGGCCGGGTGACCGGCCACTTCACGCGCCGCGAAGCCACGCCAGAGGCGGTCATGGCGTGCGCCACGGGTCACGCACAAGTGGCGGCCTGAAGTCCACGACTCGCGTTTGGATAAATGACTGATCAATCACAAACCGGCCGGCTCAAACTTCGCACCTCGGCGCTGCGCGCTTACACCATGCTGCTGGCGCTGATTGTGATCTGGCTTTTCTTTCAGTGGGCGACCATCGATCAATATCATCCATACGGAATCTTTCTCGGCGCCATCAATTTTTCGAAGCTGTTGCAGCAAACCGCGGTGACCGGCGTGCTCGCGGTCGGCATGCTGATGGTGATCGTTTGCGGTAATATCGATCTGTCGATCGGCGCCGTGGTTGGTCTGGCCGGCGGCATTGCAGCAATGACACAGAGCTGGGGCCTGGTGCCCTGTTTACTCGCGGCGATTGCCGTAGGCTTGCTGATTGGAGCGCTGCAGGGCACGTTAGTCGCTTACGTAAACATTCCCTCGTTTATCGTCACCCTCGGTGGCTTGCAGGCCTGGCGTGGAGTGATTTTGAAGCTGACTAAGGGCTCCACTATTCCGGTCGAGATCCCATTCTTCCGTTCGCTGGGCCGTGACTTTATCGATCCGCGCATTGGACTCGCACTGGCAATCATCGCCGTCGTTCTGATAATCCTTTCGAACATGGGCCGTAATCGCGCCCGGCAGCGCCACGGACTGCAAACCATAAGCACGGCTTCGACTATTGCGAGGATCGTAATTCCCTCACTGGTCATCGTCGCCTTTATCATCCTGATGAACAAAGCGGGCGGCTTGCCGATTCCGGTTATCTTTCTACTGGCGGTTGCGCTCGCCGGGGCTTTCGTTACGGCCAACACAACGTTCGGCCGTTATCTTTACGCGATCGGCGGCAACCCGGATGCGGCGCGGTTATCGGGTATCAATCTGAAGCGTTACGTGCTGGCCGCTTTCTGTCTGATGGGCGCCCTGTCAGGCCTCGCTTCGTTGCTGCATACGGCGCGGGTCGGCAGCGCCTCGCCTGACGCCGGCACGCTGATGGAACTCGATGCGATCGCTTCATGTGTGATTGGCGGCACGAGTTTAATGGGCGGTCGCGGCACAGTGTTCGGGGCCGTCCTCGGGGCTTTAATTCTCGCCAGCCTTGATAATGGAATGTCGCTGCTGAATGTTGAGAACTGGGCGCAGTACGTGGTCAAGGGTGGTGTGCTGGTCGCGGCGGTTGGTTTCGATATGTACGGCAGAAGCAAAGCGTGATTTTGTTTTTCGGAACGGTGTTCCCTCTCGTCTGGAAAACGTCAGGGGTGACGGTCGAGTGGCGAATAACAAACTAGCAAACAGGGTCTCATCTATTAGCTCCTTTACTCCGCCATTGTCCAAGGGAGAGAGGGAGAGCAAACCCAATCTCGTATGCGCCGTCGATCTGGGCGGCACGAACCTTCGCGCCGCCAACATTGATTGCGAGGGAAAAATTCGTGACCGGCTGAAATTCAAGACACCGCAAACTGACAATCCGGAAGAAATTGTCTCGGCAATTGCCTGCGCGGTGGCGCAATGTTCAAGCCACGCCGAGCAACGCCACCAGACCATTCAGGCTGTGTCGGTTGTCGTTCCGGGATCGGTTAACGCCGCCACCGGTCTGGTGGTGAACGCACCGAACGTCCCCGCCATTATTGGTTTTGATCTGACTTCGGCGCTGGCCAGTGAGCTCAAGCGTTCGATCCTGATTGAAAACGATGCCAACGCTGCCGCCGTGGGCGAACTTTGGAAAGGCGCGGCGCGCGGTCATCGTACCATCGTCTGTTTTACTCTGGGGACTGGCGTCGGCGGTGGTGTGATTCTCAACGGCGAGTTGTGGCGCGGCATTGACGGCACGGGCGGCGAAATTGGCCACATCAGTATCGAGCCGTTCGGCGGTGTTCAATGTAACTGCGGTAATTTCGGTTGCCTCGAGGTCTACGGGTCGGCGACAGCCCTGGTTCGCATGACGCGCGAACGATTGGAGCAATATTCCGGCTCACAGTTGGACACAATCGCACGTGATGATCTGACAGCGGAAAAACTTTTTGAAGCCGCCTTAGCCGGTGATGTGCTGGCACGGTCGATGTTTGAGAAGCTGGGGATTTATCTGGGTATCGCGATTGCGAATATAGTGAACACCTTGAATCCCGAAATGATCGTAATCGGCGGCGGTGTCTCAGCAGCGTTCGATTTGTTCGCGCCATCCGCGCGTGAGGAAATGGCGCGGCGCGCCTTCCCGGTTCCGGCGGCGCGCTGTCAGATCGTGAAAGCTGAATGCGGGGATGATGCGGGATTGCTGGGTGGGGCGTTGCTCGCATCTCAGAACTGCTTGCGTTGATTTATGAAAGCGCTGATTGTTCACGGTCACTTCTATCAACCCCCGCGCGAAAACCCCTGGACGGGCCAGGTCGAAACGGAAATCTCGGCGGCCCCGTTTCACGATTGGAACGAACGCATTCATTTTGAATGTTATCGAGCTAACGCGTTCGTGCGGGCCGGTGAGCCAGGTCCCCATGAACGGTTCATCAATAACTACTCACATATCAGTTTCAACTTTGGTCCCACTTTGCTAAGTTGGCTGGAACAGCATCACGCCTACACTTACGCACGCATACAGGAAGCTGATCGCGAAAGCGCGCTGCACCGTCAGGGCCATGGCAATGCGATTGCGCAGGCTTATGGGCATGCGATCCTCCCGCTTTGCAATGAACGCGATTTGCGCACGCAGATTCGCTGGGGCATCGCCGATTTTCGCCACCGGTTCGAGCGTGAGCCGGAGGCCTTGTGGCTGCCCGAGACTGCCTGCAACGATGACGTAATGAGGTCACTAATCGACGAAGGTTTGCGTTATGTAATCCTGGCGCCGCATCAGGCAAGGCGGGTAAGGATTCCGGGCACCGACGGCGGCGGCGAATCCGCAGGCGAATGGCATGAAGTAAACGAAAACACTATCGATACGAGCATCGCTTATCGCTATCTCGCGGGCGTCAGCGAGAAACAGTCAATCGCCGTGTTCTTTTATGATGGGCCAACATCGCGGGCGATCGCTTTTGAAAAACGGCTGGCCTCAAGCCGGGAACTGGTTGACGGATTTACGCGCGCTTCCCACGGCAAGGAAATGATTAACGTCGCTACCGACGGCGAGACCTATGGTCATCACTTCAAGTTCGGTGATTTAGGATTGGCCCACGCGCTAATCACGGAAGCACCGTCGCGGAACTTTAAGATTACCAACTATGGTGAGTTTCTCGACCATAACCCGCCGCGGTTCGAGATTGAAATGAACAACGGTCCGCGCGGCGGAGGCACCTCCTGGAGTTGCGCGCACGGCATCGATCGCTGGATTCGGGATTGTAGTTGCCACACCGGCGGCGCGCCCGGCTGGAACCAGAGCTGGCGCACGCCTTTGCGGGCCGCGCTGGATTTCCTGCGTGACGAGAACATTCCATACTTTGAATCCACGCGCGACGATCTTTTCACATTTCCGTGGGTGGCCAGGGACGAAAGTATTTCGCTCATTTTGAATAAGAATGCTTCGCGCGAAGAATTTCTGAAGGCCCACGCCCGTCGCAGGTTGTTTTGGGAAGATCAGGCGCGCGCGCTGGGCTATCTCGAGCTGCAGCGGATGTTGCTGTTGATGTACACGAGTTGTGGTTGGTTTTTCAATGACATCTCGGGCATCGAGACCATACAGATTCTTAAGTACGCGGCGCGTGCCATCGATTTGATGGAGCAGCTGGGCTTGCCGTCCCCGCGCGACAGATTTGTGGAAATTCTGGCGGAAGCAAAGAGCAATCGTGCCGAAATGGGAACGGGCGCTGATATCTATCGACGTTCGGTTGAGCCGCTCGATCCGGAAATGGGTGTCAGGGGGCTGGCAATCCTCAGCACCTGATGGGGTAATTGGCAAAACGCACGACCGGGGTCGTTGAGGTTCGAAGCAACATTCTTAGCCCTTTCCCATTGGACGAGGGTTGGGTGAGGCAATGCGGTCAGTACCGGGAGCGGTAGCGACCGGGTCTCATGTGACGACATCAAACTGGCGATGAGTTACCCGGTCGCTACCGCTCCCGGTACTGACCTCATGTGCTAGGCCCTCATCCTCCAAAAGGCGTTAGTCCGAATATTGCTCATCTCGCAGACAAGCATGGCTCGAAAGCGCACCAGCATCGCAACCAGCACCGCCTCACCTGAAGTCGCAAAGGCGAAGAATCCTTTGAGAAATTTCTCGCCCATTCTCGGCGACATTGATCTGCATCTCTTCGGCGAAGGCAAACACGAACGCATTTACGAAAAATTGGGCGCGCACCCGATGACTCATCAAGGAAAGCGGGGAGTCGCATTCGGCGTATGGGCGCCTAACGCCAACAGCGTGAGCGTGGTCGGAAACTTCAATTCCTGGGACAACACTAAACACAGGATGAGGCGGCACAGCGACTCGGGTGTGTGGGAACTTTTTATTCCCGGGCTGAAACAAGGCGAGTTGTACAAGTACGCGATTGACTCGCGGCGGGGCGAGATCTTTAAAGCCGACCCTTACGCCTTCATCATGGAGGTCCCCCCCGACACCTCTTCCATCGTTTACAAATCGCGTTACAAATTTCGCGATCGCAGCTGGATTAAGAACCGCGCGAAACGACAAGCCTGGCGCGAGCCGTTCTCGATCTATGAAGTTCATCTCGGATCATGGCGCCGCATTACCGAGGAGGGAAATCGCCCGTTGACTTATCGCGAGATCGCGCCGCTGCTGGCTGAATATGCAATTCGCGACGGATTTACACATGTTGAATTCCTGCCGCTGAAAGAGCACCCCTACGGCCCCTCCTGGGGTTATCAAGTCAGCGCTTATTACGCCCCTTCAGCACGTTACGGAACGCCGGACGACTTTCGTTTTCTGATCGATCATCTTCATCAGCGGGGGCTCGGCGTGATTATGGATTGGGTGCCGGCGCACTTCCCCCGCGACGCGTTCGCGCTGGCGAGATTCGATGGCACGGCGCTCTACGAGCATGAAGACCCGCGCAAAGGCGAGCACCCTGACTGGGGAACATACATCTTCAATTACGGCCGCAACGAAGTCAGAAACTTTTTGATTGCGAATGCGCTCTTCTGGCTGCGCGAATTTCATCTGGATGGGCTGCGCGTCGATGCCGTGGCCTCGATGCTTTATCTCGATTACAGCCGCAAAGAAGGCGAGTGGGTGCCGAACGAATTCGGCGGACGCGAAAACCTCGAGGCAATCTCATTTTTGAAAGAGCTGAACGAGATCACGCATCGTCAGTGTCCGGGGACTTTGATGATTGCCGAAGAATCAACAGCGTGGCCGGCGGTGAGTCACCCCGTCTATGCCGGCGGCCTGGGCTTCGATTTCAAGTGGAACATGGGTTGGATGCATGACACCTTGAAATACTTTCAGACTGATCCGCTGTTTCGCGGCGGCAATCACAACGCGTTGACGTTTGGATTGCTGTATGCCTGGAGCGAGAACTTCATCCTGCCGTTCTCTCACGATGAAGTTGTCCACATGAAGGGCGCGCTTATTAATAAAATGCCGGGCGATGAGTGGCAAAAGTTTGCCAACCTGCGCGCGCTCTACGGCTACATGTGGGCGCACCCTGGCAAGAAGCTTCTGTTCATGGGCGGCGAGTTCGGGCAATGGCGCGAGTGGACTGAGACCGAAAGCCTTGATTGGCACCTTTTGGAAACGCCACTCCATAAGGGCGTGCTGACGCTGATCGACGACCTTAATAAGTTGTATCAAGAACACGCCGCGCTCTGGGAAGCGGATAGTGATCCGGGCGGCTTTAGTTGGATCGAAGTCGATAACGCGGCTGAGAATGTGATTGCCTTCCGCCGTATTTCACCGTCGACTCGAAGAGAGATCATCTTCATCGGCAACTTCTCACCAGTCGTGCGCGAAAACCATCGCCTGGGCCTGCCGGGCAAAGGAAGTTACAAACAGATTTTGAATACGGATCAAGAGAAGTACGGCGGCAGTGGAGTTGGCGCCGTACGCAGTATCAAAGCGGAAAAGACTCCTTGGCAGGGCTTGGATTACTCGGCGGCGATTACGTTGCCGCCGCTCGCGACGATGTGGTTTGAGGCACCGGCGGAAGGCGACCGCAAGTCATGAAGCTTTGGCAAGGTCGTTGAGATTTTCAAAGTACCGCCGATGCGTACGTCGAACGTTGCTCTCGCTGACCGCTTCCAAGATCACAACTTCGTGCGAGACTCCTAGCTTATTAAGCCGCAGTTCCATTTCTAGTCTCGCACTTTCCGCCTTCGCAGTTTCATCGAACTCCTGCATCGTAACTATCTTGCCTTGAGTTCGATCATATTCAATAAGAAACAGCATGGTAACTTCCTATTTGTTGGAGAGTTGGTTGAAAGCGTCGCGAATACTCTGAAACATTTTTTCTCTAATAGACGATTGATGGTTGCTCCAATCCCGCATCATACGGTGGAGTTCGTCGAGCCTGTCCTGCAATTCCTTATTTTGCGCAAGACTGCCAGCCGCGAGAAAGCGAGATACACGCGCCTCGGCTTGAAATACCTCAAATTCCTCCGACTCTTCATTGGCAACGAGAGACGATAACCGCAACAGACCCTTTACAACGCCTTCATGTCCACCTCCATATTTTATTCTCGGATCAATAACATCTGAGGCTTTCTCAGATAGTTCCGCCCAACTGTGCTGCAATATGGTGCGGACCTGGATTTCAATGGTTCTGTTCTCACGCTTAACGATTACGTGAACAGCTCGATACCCGTTACTTGGCTTCTCACGACGATCGACAACAACAACCTCTCTGAAAAGCGAGCGAATAGAATCTACGGCAATTTCCTGATCCTTGACTCCGACCACTATCACGCGGCAACCCGCGATGTCTTGAATTTGACTAAGCCTGATGCTTTCACGCAGAAGCTTTTCACGTATCGATGTGGTAGATTTCGCTGGCCTTCCGGTCACGTCCAGCGCCAACTCAGTCCGAATTGTTGAAACCACAGATTCATAGGCATCAGCAAACGATCTTCTATATTCATCCAAAGTTCGTAGATCTGACTCGCTGATAATCTCTGTTCTTAAACGGTCACCGAGCTGATCTATTTGCGTTTTGCTGACCATGGGGCCATTCGGATTGTAGCCTATATTGTCGTGATTTCTGTTCTTTTACGTCACCCGTGCTATTTTCACAGAGATGCCCATCAACTGGCCTGAAATCCGCCAACGCTTTCCTGTTACCGAACGCTTCGCTTATCTCAACAGCGCCGCCGCTGGCCCGGTATCTGTCGCTTCGCAGGCAGCCGCCGCAGGTTACTACGAAAAGATGATGCGCGACGGCGATGTGCATTGGAACCGTTGGCTGGCCGATCGTGAAGCTGTGCGTCAGAAGATTGCCGACTTTATCAACGCCGAACCGGAAGAGATCGCGTTGACGACCAACACCTCGCAGGGAATGAATCTGATTGTCGACGTCCTCGCGGATCGCGGCGAAGTGATTTCCAGCGAACTTGAATTTCCGGTTACCACCTTGCCATGGATGCACCGGCGGATACCTGTTCATCGCCTGCCGGCGGTTGCTGGTGAAGTGCGAATTGAGGATCTCGAGGCGGCGATGACCGGCGGTACCGGTGTTATCGCATTAAGCCACGTTCAGTTCTCGAACGGATTCCGCATCGATCCGGAGGCCATCGGGAAGATCAAAGGCAATCACGCCTTCGTGCTCAACGCGAGCCAGGCCGCCGGCGCGTTTGCCATCGACGTCAAGCGAATGCAGATCGATGCGATGTGCACCACGGGTCATAAGTGGCTGCTGTCGGGTTACGGATCAGGTTTCGTTTACCTCAGCCGTGAGTTACTGAACCAGTCTTCATCGCACTCGCTGGGCTGGCTGAGCGTCGAGGATCCCTTCGCCATGCGTAACGATGTGCTTCGCCCCCGTCATGATGCAGCGGCGCGCGTCGAGCTCGGTTGTCCCCAGTTTGCGTGCATGTTTTCCCTTGGCGCTGCGCTTGATCTGGTGGCCGAGATTGGTATCGCGAACATCCAGGCCCGCGTGTTGAAGTTGAATCGTCAACTAACGTCAGGGTTGACAGAGAATGGTTGGGAGGTCCTGTCTCCCTTGTACAGCGAAGAAATGCGCTCGGGCGAGACTCTGGTGGCGGTCGAGGATCCTCACGAAGTGGTTACCAGGCTTTTCCAGCGTGGTGTAATCGTGACCGAAAAACCTGAAGGTATTCGCGTCGCGACACATTTCTTCAATGACGAATGTGATATTGAGCGGCTGATTGCATTGCTGGATGAGGTAATCACGAACTAACACGCTTGGCGTGTCTGATCTAAGCCGTTTTCGACGCGTAGCGGCGAATGAATTTAGCCCGGCCTTTTAAGGGTAATGGATCGACAATCGAGTACGCGTCGCGTCGGCGACGCATGAGGACCGGAGGTTCACGCGTCGCTAACGCGACGCTCTCCCGTTGGTGCGGCTGCGCCCCGGCCTTGAAGAGCGTGTCGGAAAAATTACAACAACGCCCTGTTTAGTACCCCGAGCGCCAGCGAGGGATCGTAAAGTGAGTCGTTCATTGAGTAGCAGGAGCAATTGATCCCCTCGCTGGCGCTCGGGGTACTAAACAGGGCGACACTCTCTGAAAGGCCGGGCTAAATTCATTCGCCGCCACGCGGCGAGGAGCTAACACTGACCCTCCTGAAGTCGGACTAACCGCCGGCGGCCTTTTTCTTCGGTCTGATTTTGATCCGCGGCGGACTTGAGGCCGGTTGTTTGAAGTGCTCGCGGCAAAGCTGAAGGAAGGTCAGGTGAATCGGTGATTCATATCCGCCTACTAATCTGGCCACACCCAGTTGCCAGTTGATCTTCGCAGCTTCGATCCACCAACGCACGAGCGTTCCGTTCGCCACCTCTTCCTGAACTGATTCCAAAGGCACGATCCCGATGCCCATGTCTTCTTCCACCATGCGCTTGATGGCGGTTAGGCGGCTGAGCTCCATCATAACTTTCGGCGTTACCCCGGCCTGCGAAAAGAACTGATCAATCAACCGACGCGTGTTGCCCCCGCGTTCGCCCAGGATCAGTTTCTCACCGGCGAGAGAATAGGCACTCACGACTTTCTGGTTCGCCATCTTGTGGTGAGGTGAAGCAATCGCGACCAGGTAATCTTCACTCAAAAGCTCGGTTTGAATTCCGCGCGCTTCAACCGGCAGGGAGACAAAGGCGACGTCGAGATCGCCGGCGAGCACTTGTTGGACCAGCTCTTCGCTGGTGCCGGAGGCGACTGAAGTTTCGACCGCATCATGGTTTTTCTTGAGCTCGCGCAGAATCTGCGGCAAAGGGTCCCCTGCCACCATTGCCGAAGCGCTGCCGATGCGCAGCCGCCCGCGATGAGCACCCGTCAGGGCCGCCATTTCCTCGAGGGCCGCGTCATGCTCCCGCAAAATCACGTAAGCGCGCTCGAGCAATTTCTCGCCTGCTTCGGTGAGAATTACTCTGCGCGGCGCGCGCACAAACAATTTCGCCCCGGTTTCATTTTCCAGCTGCCGAATCTGCATGCTAATCGCCGCCTGCGTCACATGTACCCGGGCCGCGCCGGCCGTAAATGTGCCGGTTTCGGCAATCGCAACAAACGCTTTTAACTGTCGGATGTCCATATCCCACACTTTACATCAACATGCATTATTAGAGGAATAAGATCTTTTAGTTTCCATTATGGTTTCGAGGTTGCCTAGAATGGAAATCTCAGGAGCCCTCCCGGACATCGAATCACCAGATGACGACTATGGTTCAGACCGTCGACATTCTGCCGCGCAGACTTGCGCCCCTACGACAACTGGTTGTTGGTGTCGATGGCGGCGGCACGCGAACGCGCGCGGCCGTCATGAACGGCTCGCAAATATTGGGGGAAGGCACCGCCGGGCCCTCGAATCCGCTGCGCGTGGGGATTAGCAACGGCGCGACCGCGATTCGCGAAGCTGTCGATAAAGCCTGTGCTGCCGCACTGATTCATCGCGACGAACTGGTTGCAGCCGGGATTGGCCTCGCTGGTATCCGGCGTAAAGATGTGCGTGCGCGAATGCACGATGCCCTGGTTCAGACACTGGGAATAAAGAATGTTGAACTGGTCAGCGACGGAGATATTGCGCTCTACGGCGCGACCGACGGCCGTCCTGGTGTGGTAGTGATATCAGGAACCGGATCGATCTCGGTGGGCGTGAACCGGCAGGGCAAACGCGCATATGCCGGCGGCTGGGGACCTGTTGCAGGCGACGAAGGCAGCGGTTCCTGGATTGCACGTCGCGCGCTGCAGGCGGTTGCGCGGGCCACCGATGAGCGCGGGCCTAAGACTTCGCTAACCAGCGCTGCGTGTGAATTCTTCCAGGTGGCCACACCCGATGATCTGGCAACGGCCATCTATGCTCCTACCATCACAAACGATCGCATTGCGGGTTTCAGCCAAATGGTGATTCAGGCCGCGCGCGACAGCGATGAGGTGGCGCGCGAGATTCTCAAAGAAGCGGGCAGGGAACTCGGCAGGGCAGCAGTCACAGTCATTCACAAATTAAAGATGGAGCACGAACGGTTTCAAGTCGCTTTCATCGGTGGAGTATTCGCCGCCGGTGAACTAGTGACTGGACCGCTGCGCGAAGAACTAACTAAGCATGCCAAAAAGGCATTCATTGACAATCCGAGTTTTTCGCCCACCATTGCTGCTGCTCGCATGGCTCAGGATAATCTGCAAAGACTACCAGTCGCAGTGTGAATCGGCGGACGCACGCGAGTCTGAATTACCACATGCCGACCTTCCCGGAATCGATACCGCTAACAGAGCAAGAGAACCCGCGCACCTCGCAACTCAGTTCTTCATCAACCCTTGATATCGTGCGCCTCATGAACGAGGAGGACGCGCGTGTTGCGGAGGCAGTACGACAGGTCCTGCCGCAGGTCGCCAGCGCGGTCGATCAGATTGTGCTGCGAATTGAAGCGGGCGGGCATCTCTTTTACATAGGGACCGGAACGTCCGGGCGCCTCGGCGTGCTTGACGCATCGGAGTGTCCACCTACTTTTGGCGTCTCGACCGATCTGGTGCAGGCAATAATCGCCGGCGGATTTGATGCCTGTTATCGCGCAGTTGAAGCTTCCGAAGATGACGGCGCGGCCGGAGCACATGATCTCGACCAGCGCGGATTCGGAAAACGAGATGTATTAGTCGGGATTGCAGCTTCCGGGCGCACGCCCTACACCGTCGGCGCCGTTGATTATGCTCGACAGCTGGGCGCGTTGACTGTCGCGATCACCTGCGTGCCTGACTCAGCGATAGCTAAAGCTGCCGAGATTCCGATCGTGCCCGTAGTTGGCCCGGAGGTAATTGCCGGGTCGACCCGTTTGAAGGCGGGTACCGCTCAGAAGCTGGTTTTGAACATGCTGTCTACGGCGACAATGATTAAGCTTGGCTATGTTACCGGTAACCGTATGACGAACGTGCAGACGCGCAACAGCAAGTTACGCGCGCGCGCGATCAGAATTCTCCAGACTGAAGCCGGATTGAATGAACAAGAGGCAGGGACGGTGCTCGATGCAGCCGACGGAAAATTACCGCTGGCGTTGGTGATAAGCAGGTCAGGCCGATCGAAGGAAGCAGCAGAGGCGGCATTGGAAGCGTCTCAAGGAGTTATTGGTAAGGCGATCGAATCGCTTAATCGTTAAGGAATTTTTGTTCCTCTCCTTGTGGAAGGGGTTAGGGTAAGGGCCACGAAGTCAGTACCGGGAGCGGTAGCGACCGGGCCTGATCTGGTGGCTATCAATTTCACGGAGAGTTACCCGGTCGCTACCGCTCCCGGTACTGACCTCGTTGCTAAGCTCTCTCCCAAGGGGGAGAGGGAGTAAGACCATCACATGGGTTTCTCGACCATCGACTATCTCGTGCTGCTCGCCTATCTTGCGGGCATCACCGTCTTTGGCGTGACGTTTCGCAAGTCGCAGCGCACGGTCAAAGACTACTTTCTCGGTGATAAGAATACGTCCTGGATTGTAATCAGCCTTTCGATTGTCGCCACGGAAACCAGCACGCTCACACTGATCGGCGTTCCGGCTTTGGCTTTCGCTAATTACGCGCGACCTGAACAAGGCGGCAATTTTACTTACCTGCAGGTGGTGCTTGGCTATATCGTAGCTCGGGTTGTAATCAGCCTGCTCTTTATTCCCGCCTATTTTCGCGGCAATTTATTGACCGCGTACGAACTCTTGAAAAACAGATTTGGCGTGCAGGCGAAAAATTTCGCGGCCTCTCTGTTTCTGGTGATGCGCGCGCTGGCTGAAGGCGTGCGGGTCTTTGCCGCCTCGCTCGTTTTGAGCGCCGTCCTTAGCTCGAGCATTCCGGGGCTGCCACATCTTTGGCTTTGGTCAATCGTGATCGTCGGTGTGCTCACGCTGATTTACACATTCGAGGGTGGCATCGCGGCGGTAATTTGGACTGATCTGATCCAACTGATCATTTACATCGGCGGATCTCTGCTGGCAGCCTGGGAGTTGGTCCACCTGATCCCAGGCGGTTGGTCCACAATTGCGTCGGAAGCCGCAGCCGCCGGCAAGTTCCAATTCGTATCCTTCAAATTTGATTTGAGTGTGCCGTTTACTTTCTGGGCCGGTCTTTTGGGCGGAACCTTTTTGACCATGGCTTCACACGGCACAGATCAATTACTGGTGCAACGATTGCTTACCTGCCGGAACAAACGCGAAAGTCAGAAGGCCCTGATTCTTAGCGGTTTTGTGGTGTTCTTCCAATTCGCATTGTTCTTAACGATTGGCGTGATGCTTTACGTTTATTACAAGTTCTATCCTTTGACGACAAAGCTGGCGAGCAACGACGAAATCTTTCCCGCGTTTATCGTGCAGCGCTTGCCGCACGGAATCTCGGGTCTGGTGATCGCCGCCATCTTCGCGGCCGCGATGTCAAACCTTAGCGGCTCTTTGAATTCACTCTCTTCCAGCACCGTTATGGATTTTTATAAGCCGTTGCTGCGACCGCGCGCGAGTGACGAAGATTTGCTGAAACTTTCGCGCTGGCTGACAGCCGGCTGGGGTTTTGTGCTGATTGGCATCGCGATCCTGGCACGCAGCTGGGGCTCTGTTTTCGTCACGGGCTTAACCATTGCGTCCCTGGTTTACGGCCCCATGCTCGGAGCGTTTCTGCTGGGCGTGCTGACCAAACGAGCCAACCAGCTCGGCGTTATGGCGGGGATGGGCTTCTCGCTCGTATTCATGCTCGTGATCAGAATTGAGTTTGCTGCCGCGGTGGCTTGGACGTGGTACGTTCTGTTTGGAACCATAATCTGTTTCGTGACGGGCTACGCCGTGAGTCTGCTGAGGCCCGCAGCCATAATCGCTCCGGCGGCCGAAACAGTTGAATGAAATGCGTGCTTTGCTGCGAAATGCTTGTTTCATCCACACCT
>AP72_2010_repI_A001DRAFT_1000132_pt1 | contig 15408 bp, 12 predicted proteins | sample AmaPasrepliIA001_FD_9535 | JGI IMG/M metagenome (IMG submission 9535)
CCCGTTCCGCCCTGAGGACGCACTTCAAAAAAATCGATCGCCTCGAGTTTCAGGCTACCACCGGCGCGCGCCAGCACAAAGACTGCGGTTCCTGAATAGGCGACGCCTAATTGTTTGGTGTTCATGGCGACATCGGCCAGAATCCGATCCGCGCCCATTTGCTCGGTTCGCAAGACTCGTGTCTGCCAACTTTCGGGTTGCGTCCCTACAATCTGTTGCACAAAGCGGCCCAGTTCTCCGGGCATGATTAATGGCGCGATCTCTGCTTGCCGGCCCGTGCGCACCGCCGCGTCCAGCTGACTGACGAAACTCGCGACGCCCTGATCAACTGCCGGCGTCGGCTCCGAACGAATCCGCTCAGCGCGAGCCGCCAGTGTCGACGCGTATTCGGCGTCCGCGCGAACCGCGTCACTGAACAGACGCGAGGCCTCAGCTGCTTGTCCGCGCCGCAGAGCGATTTCGCCGAGCCCGTAGTTTGCCCAGGCCAAACTCGTCGGCAAGGGCAGCTTTTCTGCAAGTAACTGCTTGAATTCTCGCTCAGCCTCCTCGTTCTTGTTCTCTGCCAACAAGGCGCGGCCCAGTATGATGCGCGCTTCCTGCGCGCGCGGAGAAGCCGACAACATTTGGTGTGCAAGGCTTTCTACTTTTCCATACTCCTGGGCCCCATAAAGCCGGTTCGCCTCAGCGAGTGACGCCGCAACCTCTGGGACTCGCGGCGCGACGTCGTTTGCATAGTCAAGCTGGGGATAAAACTTCTCGGGATCGATTTCAACTGAAGTTACATTTGCCGCATTCTTGAAAATGGCCTGGCCAAAGTCATGACCTGGTATAGTGGCTTGTGTAATCAGTTGTCCACTACTGGTTTTGGCGGCTACGTTGACCGTAACATCCATCGCTCCGAGGTTGCGCAGAGCGGCGGTCCATTGGCCCGCCTGCTGTACCGGCAACCCGGCCAATAAATCCATGTCGGTCACCTGGTCCAATTCCTGATCGAGCAAGGCTTTCAAAGAATTACCGCCCCGGGCGGAAAACGCGGCGCGAGCGGCAGCTAAGGTCAAACCATCAGGAGCCGTTTTGCCCGTGGCCAGCAACTCTTTGATCGTCGCCGCAAACTGATCGCGGCCCACCACATGATCGACCAATCTCCAGATCATCGCACCCTTGTTCGCGACTGAGTTCAAATAGGTCGGGTCCGCAGGGGTCGAGCGAGACAGCGGCCCATCGCGTTTAGCAATCGCGGCATAAGCAACCCGTTCGCGCCCTCGTTCGGCCTCAGCCTCATCGGCGCCGAATTGTTTTTCAATGAACAATGCGGCCACGAAACGCGTCAGGCCTGCGTCCAAAACGCCATGGCCTTCCCCCCGGACGGGAGTGTCCGCTCCGATCCACAGGCGCGCGACCGCCTCTGCGATTGTCATTGCTGTGGATGAGTCGACCGTTTTTCGAGCAAATGCGCCTTGACCCAACAACACTGTGCCGGCATCTTCAAAGCCTCCGCCGCGGGTGACCGAAATCATCCGAATCGGCAAATCCGGAGCGGGGCCAAACAAGCTCGCATAAAAGGATCGAGCATCGCCGGCCAGAGAGATCAGACTTTCCGCCTGTTTGCGCTGGTCTGCGTCTGCGCCTCTGGGCAAATACGCACTCACGCCTTTTGCCGCCGCGCTCCCGTCCACGCGATCCCAGGCGCCGGCGACAAAGAACGGTTGCGCATTGGCTGCCTGCTCAAACGCGCTGTTACCGCCGGCGCTTTTCTCGACTCCCGAAGAAATAACCGCCGCACCGTTTATGGTCAATCGAAAGGGCGCATAGTCTGCACCGCGGACCGAAAGCTCATTGTTCACCTGCGGGTACCATTCAGACTGGGGCAGGAATTGCGACGCGGTCGCTGAGAGGGTTGCGATGCCTGTATTTTCAGTTACCGGCAACCGATATTCGACCGTTGCCTGGACGTTCTGCCCTGGCGCTACCGCGGAAGGTAAGTTAATCGTGACAGTCTGAGAATTGCCGCGCGGGGGGTGAGGCTGAAAAGTCGCGGTTGCTGACCCAACAGTGACTGACTTGATTTCTGCTTTCGAGTTAATCCTGACGGTCAGAGTCGAACCGGCGCCGCGCCCGACGTTGCGCGCCGCGATCGTGGCCCGCGCGTTCAGTGCCCGCTCCGCTCCAAGATTCGGAATCGTGATATCGAAACCGGTAATCAGCCAGGCGGCCCGCGCTTCATCCTGAGCCCGGGTGCTCGTGAAGATCCCAAAACAGCCAGTCAGTAAAGACAAACCAACAAAACCAAAGATAATCCTCATGTGTATCGTTAGATGATTATTGAAAATTCAAATTGCAAACTGGAAATAAATCGTATCGCCACTGCTTTTCAATTTCTTCTATGAACCAGAGCGTGTATCTCGCGCAGACTATCGAGCAAGGCAGCCATTCGATCCAGGGGCAGCATGTTGGGTCCATCGGAAGGCGCGCGCTCAGGCGCCTCGTGGACTTCCATGAAAACGGCGTCAACTCCGCAGGCGACGCCGGCACGCGCGAGTGGTTCGATGTACTGCGACAATCCGCCCGTTGCATGACCCAGCCCTCCTGGTAACTGCAGCGAGTGCGTAACATCAAACACAACGGGCACGCCAAAGCCGCCCATGATCGGAAACGATCGCATATCGACGACGAGATTATTGTAGCCAAAACTGACGCCGCGCTCAGTCAACATTACACGCTCACAGCCGGCAGCGCGGGCCTTGTCGACGATGTTTCTGGCATCCTCGGGCGCCAGGAACTGCCCCTTCTTTATATTGACCGCGCGACCTGACTTTGCGGCGGCCGAAATCAGATCCGTTTGCCGGCAAAGAAAGGCAGGAATCTGCAGAACATCTGCGACCTCAGCGACGCGTCCGACCTGATCGACTTCATGAATATCGGTCAGCACCGGGACGCCAACTTCCTGTTTGATCGCGGCGAGAATCTCGAGACCAGCATCCATGCCGATGCCGCGAAAACTCTTAATAGAAGATCTGTTTGCCTTGTCAAATGATGTCTTAAAAACAAAGTCCAATCCGGCTGCGCGGGCCCGCGAGGCACACTCGCGCGCCATCATGGTGGCGTGCTGCTCAGATTCGATCACACATGGGCCGGCAATGATGGTCAGTCCCCCATCGCCGAACGTAGCCGAACCTACCTGAAATGATTTAGTCATCCGTGCGCGAATTGAAAACTATAGTATTAAATGTGCCGGCAGGTGAAATGGAGGTGCAGGGTTATCACCTCTCAGAAGCCCGACCGTAAGGGAGGGCAACACCGGGCAAAGATTGGCCGCAGATTCACACGGATAAACGCGGATTAACCACTGCATTTTTCCGTATCTGCGTGAATCGCGTTAATCGGCGGCTCATTTTGACGTTGCCCTTCCTGACGGTCGGGCTTCTGGAACCTTCAAAACGGCAACGCTTTCTTGAATTTGTCCCAGACCTTCTTCACGGTCGAAGGTTTCTCATGCTGCGGCCGTTCCTCTCGTTTGTGGGCCGGCGGTTTGCTCGTTGCGTCGGCGGGCGTCGGTGTAGGAGTCGGCGTGGTCTCGGGTGTTGGCGTGGGCGTCGGGGTCGAATGCGTCGTGACGATAGAATCCTGGCCTCGCCACCAGCGAGCTGCCAGCACGCCAGCTCCCAGAATTGCAATCAGCAAAATCAGTCCCGCAATCCACAATGTCGATCGTTTCAACGGCGGACGCTCGAGGGGCACGTTGAGGCGCCTAATCACCGGTTGGTTCGTATTAATCGCGACGCCTGGTAGCGGCTGCGTTTGCTCACCAACGGTCGGAGCACTTGCTGCTTGTACCTGCCTAAGCGTGTTTAGATCTATCACCAGCCGCCCCGAAGGGCTTTCCGTACCGGCAGTGCGCAAGCTCTCGAATGTCGGCGCGCGCGAACTCTCGGCATGCTCGAAGCCCAGGCCTTCCGCGACTGCATGTAACTCGCGTCGTAACTCATTTGCATCGCGCGGTCGCTGGTTGGGGTTCTTCGACAGAGCGTGCAGCACCACCTGCTCGAGGGCTTCAGGAATGGAAGCGACGATCTTTCGTGGCGGTTGTGGAGGCTCTGAGACTTGCTTTAGCGCTATCGCCAGATGAGTCTCGCCGTTGAAAGGGGCCGTTCCGGTCAACATTTCGTAGAGAATGATGCCGAGGCTGTAAACGTCTGATGCCGGCGTCAACGAAACTGTTCCGGCGCATTGCTCAGGCGACATGTAACGGGGAGTGCCGATGAGCGCCCCAACCTGAGTGAGTGTGTTGTAATCGTCGTCGTGCTCTTCAACTACGAATTTCGCCACGCCAAAATCGAGGACCTTAACAACGGCAGGAAAATTCGGGCGCTGCTCGATGAAAATATTGGCCGGCTTCAGATCGCGGTGAATCAGTCCCGCCTCATGCGCCGCAGCAACGGCAGCACAGGCCTGAAGCATGAATGACACTGCCCGGGCGGGATCGAGCGGCGCATCGTGCGCCATCAAGTTCTGCAAGGTGCGACCTTCGAGCAACTCCATGACGATGTACAAGTAACCATCGTTCGTCGTGCCAAAGTCGGTAACGGTCACCGCGTTCGGATGCTGCATGCGGCCGGCAGCGCGCGCTTCGCGACGAAATCTTTGCTGGGCCGTCTGGTCGCCAACGAACCGCTGGCTCAGGACCTTCAAGGCCACCGGACGATCGATCAGCAAGTGGGTCGCGCGATACACGGTGCCCATGCCGCCGCCGCCCAGCGGCTCATCCAAACGGTATTTTCCTTCAAAAACGCGGCCGATCAGCGGGTCCAGCGGAACGTCAGCAATGGTGGCGTCAGCTTGCAGGGGCATGTGGTCGTGCTGACACAGAACGACATCGTCCGTATATTGGCGACCACATCGCGGGCATTGCAGCATATATTGATTGATGAAAGGTTTCCGAGCGCGCGTTGTTCATTATGGCGCAAAAGATAAGATCCATGAAATGACCTGACGAATCACCCAATCGACTGGAGCGCAACCGTCCCGGTTGCAAAACATGCAAGCGAGGACGCTTGCGCTCCAGTCTAGGGTTCGTGTTTGTTCGGGTGATTTCGTGGATCGTCCATGATAGATTGAGGCAGCAGAACTGACAGGTAAGCCACGGCCATGGGCGACCGTAACCTTCCCTATCCCCGGCTATTAGCAGTCGCGACTGTTCTCTCGTTGTCGGCAATCGTTGCCGCCCAGGAGAATGAAAAACCAAAGCTGAAAGACTTTGGATCGAGCTTGAAACGAATGAAGTGGGATCCGGGAAAGAAGGCCGAATAAAAAGTCATTAGAATCGCTGCGCAAACGAATCGAAGCAAACCGTACGGATTTCAATCTGGAGGATATCTGCCGATCGGCCGAGCAGGCGCGGGCGACTATCTATACGGTCATTCCAGGTCACAAATTGCTCGACCTTCCCCTCAACGACGTGATTGCCGATACCAAGACTTATTTGGAACAGAGTGCTGCGTTATTCAGTGAGCAGTCTCGAGCGCATCCCGCGAATAAAGCCCATGACGGCAAGCGGCGAAAGCTAGAAGGCACTGTGCGCGATCATCCCGATTACATGGTAATTGGTCGGAAGTGGTATTACGCGCCGGCGCCCGAAGAGTGAGTACTGCTCGCGGTTTACTGCTTAGTGCCTACCGTTTTCTCAGCCCAATCCTTTCCTGATACAAAGCCTTCTTTATCATAGATCAGCACAATCGTTCCCACCGGCAGCCGTTTATACAAGTCAATCGCAGCTGAGTTGGGAACGCGAATGCAGCCATGACTTTCAGGTGTATTGGGCACGGAAGAGTTTCCGTGGATAGCGAGACCATCGCTGAAGTAGTTGGGATAGTAGAGCATGCCCAAGGGCGACTTCCGCCAGCCGGCAACCTTCGCATAGATGCGGAAACGACCGCGTGGCGTATACGCCAGACCACTCATGCCCTTTTCGTGGTAGTGCTTGTTGCTGCCGGTTGAGACGGGAAGAATCTTTTTTATCGCTCCTTCATCGTCGGTCACCATCAGGATCTGCCGATCGAGATCGACTTCCACATGCTTGTAACCGGTGTCCTTCGGTTGTGGCGCGCTGCCGTTGAGAATTGCCTCCGTGGTTTCGCGATTAAGTTGCCCGGTAGCTTTCAGCCCTGCATATTTTTGAAAAGCGAGAATACCGTTGCGCCCAAAACCCCATTCGGACAAGCGCGCTTCGGCTTGCTTGATGTCGGCGCGCGACAACGTCTGCTTATGAGTTGCGTGGCCCTTGCGTTGCGCGTAGTTAACGGCCGGGCTTAGCAAAAGCAGAACGACCGCTAACGACGATGAGAGTTTTAATGAAGCCTTCATGAGTCCCCCTTTGAAAAACAACGGTTGTCGAACGGAAAACACGGGGGGCCTCGATAACAACCGTGCTTATCTTCACCATACGCCGGAGAGTGTTGAACGTCAACGATTGAATGAGGTGGCACGGGCTTCCCGCCCGTGGACCGCGCCCAGGGTAGCAAGGGCGTCCTGCGCGTGGACCACGCGCAAGATGCGCGTGCCACCTCCCTGCAGTATCATTCGCCGGTGATGGATGGTGCTTCCTATCCCCGACTTCAAAAATGGTTCTTTTTTCCGCCCATCATCTGCCTCGTATTGCTGCTGCTGGTTAACTTTTCAGGGCGAGACATCCAAATCTTTCTCTGGTTCAATCAACAGGGCCGTTTTGCCGGCGATGATTTCTGGATTGCTGTCACCACCTTCGGAGATGGGCTCGTGCTGTTTGTCCTGACTCTTCCTTTTATCAGGCGCAAGCCCGAGCTCGCATGGTCGTTAATAGTCACCTGGATTTTGATTGCGCTTTGGATCAAAGGATTAAAGTACTCGATTGTCACATACCGGCCGCTGTCGGTGCTCGATAGGGCCAGTTTTCGCTTAGTCGGCGCGCAGTACCGCTACAACTCATTTCCTTCCGGTCACGCCACCAGCGTTTCGGCCTTTGTGGCCACGTTGTGCATTTTCTTTCAACGCACCTGGCTACGTTCCGCGCTAATCGCTTTCGCAGTTCTGGTGGCTTTCTCAAGACTGGCGATGGGAGTGCATTGGGTGACCGACGTTTTGGCTGGGTTCGTGGGCGGATGGGCGTCAGCGCTGCTCGCCTATTCCATAGCTCGTCGCTTCAGCTTTGGAACGTCACGCCCGGCGCAAATAATCTTCGGATTAGTGATTGCGGGCGCCGCGCTAGGCATGCTGTTCATCAACTATACCGATTATCCGCAGGCGTTCCGGCTGCTGCAGACAATCGCGCTCGCTGTCCTTGTGTTTACCGTTTGCGATTACCTGCTTGCGTGGCGCAAGCGCAAATCCCTTCCTACAGCCGCAGCCGCTTCTGCGGACCCGGGCTAGTGGTTTGAATTTGAAGTTGATTAATTCTACCGGCCAAACCGATTTAAACTACGAAAGGACGTACTTTGTTCGTGTCTTTCGTGGTCCAGTTTCTGTTGATAAGGTGACCTGGAATTTGAACCCAGAAACCAGAGGAAAACAGGACTTGGTTCGTGTGCGTGGTCAATCTGTCGATATCGGTATCCCGGCAATCAAGACACAATCCAACCCGAGCCGCCGCAACAGAGCGAACAGGGAACAAACAAAGCGGCAACTTCGTTAGACGCAGGGACATCGTAACCACCTGCAGCCCGCAGGTGTCTATATCAAGTGATGATTAATTCCTCACGAAAATCCCCGAAAATCAGTGTGCGATTCTTAACCGGGCCCTTTCTGCTGGGCTTTGCGGCGATCCTGACGTTGTCGGTAAATATAGCAAGAGCGCAGGATAAGGCGCCGGCGCCCGCCCCCGCCGGGGCCGAAAAGACAGGGAACCCGGCAACTGATTACAAGAAAAGTCTGGATTCGCTCTCGACCCTCTACCAGAATGAGGTTCAACGGCTCGAAAAGCAGAACAGCCAATCGAGAGACCTCTACAACCAGGGGCTGATTTCGCGTGTAGATCTTGAAAAGAGCGACAAGGATCTCGCTGACGCGCGGGCCAAGGTCGAAGAGATGGCGAAACAAATAGCCGAGGCCAACAAACCGGCCCCGGTTATCTCCGTAGCAGAGGCGGTCTCGAACGGTATATCTAACGAGCCCTGGTCAACCGGAAACAATCGCATCGACGGACTGATTCGGCTTTATGGCAATCAATATGGAGTTGATCCTTACTTGATCTATTGCCTCATGTCACAGGAGTCGAAGTTCGCGTCAAGTGCGACCAGCCCAAAAGGTGCACAGGGATTGATGCAACTCATGCCTGGCACCGCCGCGCGGTACGGTGTCACCAATCCTTACGACGTAGCCCAGAGCATCATGGGCGGTACGCGTTACTTGAAAGATCTTTTGCAGATGTTCAATGGACGCGTAGATTTGGCGCTGGCAGGCTATAACGCCGGCGAGAATGCCGTGATCAAGTACGGTTACACCATCCCTCCATATGACGAGACCCGAAACTACGTCAAGCTGATCATCAAGCGTTACGGCAGGATTACTACCACCGATAAGAAAACGAAAAGCTAAGATCCCGCTTCCGGCACGCCAGAGGCGTGCATACCGATCTGCATTTCCCTCACGCGCTTCTATCTTCTAGAATTGACTTCCAACAGCGGTGGTGAGACGCTGATGCGCATACCCCCTTCACGCCCGCGACTGTTTAATTGTGAAAGACCGTACCAGACGGTTAGTGATAATTGCGGCCCTGAGTCTGGGCGCCGGCGCGATCGTGTGGGCCGCGCTCCACTTTACTGCGCCAAAGTTATGGAGTTCGCGCGAAGCAACCCTCAATGCGTTGGTCAATCCGAGCAATTTTGACAGCGACCGCTGGCAAGCAGCCATAGATAAAGTCAAAGCAGATCGGCTTGATCCTTCAAATGGGCCTTTGAACGTACCCTCTGAGCTCCAGCACTACCAGGAGCGTCACTGGTTTTTGGCGGCCCAGGTGGCTGAAGTCAAGAAACAGCAACTTCAAACCTGCCAGGACTTTGTCGATCTGGCAGCCATGCTTCAACGGGGCGAAATGGTACCCGTGCCTGCAGTCACCGACGACTATGTGTTGATGGGCGTGGGCGCAAAGGCAGATGACGGCCCGTTCGATAAATACGAAGATGGTCAACCAATCCCGCTTTACGACGAGGCGCAACTTCGCGATGAATACGCGCGGCTGGAATCGCTGCGCGGGAGTGCTGTAACCAATAGATCGAGCTCAGATGGGTCGAAAAGCCGCGATCACGCAAAATCACCTCAGCAGCAAAGATCAGCCGGCAAACAAACGAAACCGCGTGAAGACGAGAAGACTATCCTCGATCGATATTACAACGACCCAGCCACCCGAGAGAGATTGTTCACGGACTACAACTCGTTGCAAGCGCTCGCAAGGAATTTCCGCGGACATGCTTACGATCTGCAAAACTCAGATGAGCGCCAGGCGCTGAAGATGGTAATGCTCAGTTCTCTGCGGCCGCAGGCGTTGAAGGTACTGCAAGAGATCGCCAAAGATTATCGCCTTCAATACGATCGGCCTTTGCCGGTGAGCTCGCTTGTCAGGCCTGAGCAGTACCAGCACACGCTGCGCAGATTTAACCGCAATGCGACCACGATCGATACGCCGCCGCATTCGACCGGCCTGGCCTTCGATATCGATTACCGTTACATGAGTGTGGGCGAACAGAATTTCCTGATGGGTGAATTGGCGCGGCTCAAAGATGCTGGACGAATTGAGGTAATCCGTGAACGTAATGCCAATTATCATGTCTTCGCGTTTCTGGAAGGCGTCAGGCCCAGTGATGACTTGATTGCAGCCTCGTTGGCAGACGCCGGGGCCGTTCCTGACGAAGCGGAAAATAGCAATAAGCAGGCAACCACACCGGCGCCGGCCAGTAAGAGAACCGCGGAAAAGTCGGGAAAATCAAAACGGCGAGCCAAACCTTGAATATGTTTTGCGCATCTCATTGGCGTACCCGACAATAGGGACTCCTCACAATTTAGGAAGTCAAAAGAAAGTATGAAAAACCCCAGAATTCATATTGTGCTAAACGGCCTCTTACTCGCCGGCGTGGTTGGCTTGGTTTCGTACGCCGCGCGCAGCAGCCGCGGCCAATCCCCAACGCCTCAGTCACCAGCTTCGCGGAACGAAACGCTGGTTAAGCCGACAGTATTGGCGGCTGATCGCACGGCGCCTAAGACGGCGGCCACGGGACCGTTTGCAGATGCCGCCGCGCAGAATGCGCTGCTGCGAAATGAGCTGACCTGGACGTTCGGCAGCAAACCGCAACACGGCTGGTATCTGTATGACCTGCTCATCGGACAGACGCTTAACAATTCCTATGATCCTGCAACCACGGATTTTGCCAGCTCTATTTCAGGCTGGCAGAAGACAAGAGGCTTGAGCGCGAATGGCGTGCTCGATGAAAACTCGTTTATGGCTTTGGTGGCGCAATGGCAGGCCAACCGTCTGAAAGACAAGACACCGGCAACGCCGGATCAATTGCTGACAGCTCCATCGTCGGATTTTTACGATCCGGATAGGCGCGACGATTTGCGTCAGGTCGAAAAGAACACTTACTCAGCTTATAAGAGAATGTTGGCCGCAGCGATCGCCGATCCTGATTTGAAGCTGGCGCACACCTCGCCGGCTGAACTTGCGCCGACAGAAAAATACTTCAAGATCATATCGGCATTTCGCTCGAAGGAATATCAGGAAGAGCTACGGCGCAAATCGCCGAATGCCGGGAGCGCCGGGCTGGCTTTGAACAGCCCCCATTTCACCGGGCGAGCGCTGGACCTGTACGTCGGGGGCGACCCGGTAGAGACCAAGGACGTTAATCGCGCGATCCAGGTTAATACGCCTGTTTACAGATGGCTGGTGCAAAATGCGGAGCGCTTCGGCTTCCGTCCCTACTTCTACGAGCCGTGGCATTGGGAATATGTGAAGTAGATCACACACGCCTGCGGTGGATTTCGTGGCACGCGCATTCTGCACGTGCCTTTGTTTTTCGTGTCGTTTCGTGTGAATTCGTGGATCGTTTTTTCTGCACTCAGAAAGATGATCCACGAAATCACATGAACAAGCACGAACAATATCCGCTAGTTCTTAGTCATCTTCAAACCCGTCACAAACACTTCCGTGTTATGAGCGGAGCGCAGGCCATAGACACCGTCTGTGCTCTTGAGTTTACCTGCGGTCACCAGCGCTGATTTGTCGGAACTCCAAACCTCTTTGCCGTTAATAGCGCAGGTGACTTTGTCGCCTTTCACCGACATTGAAATGTCCTGCTCAACCGGCTGACCGACAGCTGCCGCCTTGTTCACTGCTGCATCAGGAGTGCCGCGGCCATTCATTTGAAACGGCGCCGGTCCCATACCGCGCACGATATATTTTCCGTCGCCATAAGCCGCGCAATATAGATAGCTCTGCTGATCAGTGCCGAGGTCATTGCCGGCGATCACGATGCCGTAAGGATGCGGATGGGTGTTGAGATTCATGAACTTGGGTTCGCGGAAATGAGCGGTGACGGTGTAATTGCCTGAAGCTTTGTTCGCAGCATTCCAGTAGGTCACTGCCGGACCGGTTATGACGTGAATGGCGTCGCCCTCTTTAGCGAATTTCGCGTTGTCAAGGGTCATTCCCTGCGAGGCTTCACGGGCATCAATCTTGCCGGTCCAGCCAGTCACGGTCACGCCGCCTCCGGCAACCGCGCGCGAAGAATCCTCCTGCGGGTTTTGCGAGAAGACGGTTGGGATGAATACGAGAGCGATGACAAGCAAAAACAGAGAGTAGCGACGCATGGTTTAGATCCTCCTGAATGATTTATCGGCAGCTAATAATAAACGGGAACTACGGAAGTAATAAAGTTCTGACTCGCTGTCATCTTGGGGGTGGTTTTGGATTGAGGGTTTAGGGCTGATCCAACGCCTATCCATATCTCGCCAAAGAACGAACGACCAAAGCGCCAACGGCGCGACATGTGAAAGCCTGGGCCAACGGCCCAGGTAGGCGTGGCCCACAGATCCCCAAGCGCTGAAGCGCGAAATAATTTCATAAGGGACGCCGTATTAACGCGATTCTATGTCGCGCTTTTCAGCGCTCAACGATCTTATCTGCGCCTGTACCTGGGCCAACGGCCCAGGCATGAATCGCATGCCCAACCGCGAACGCTGAAGGCGCGAAATCATTGGCGTCCCCTGACGGCCCAGAATCTAAATCGTTATTTCGCGCCTTCAGCGCTTGCCAATATCAATTACGCTTGCACCTGGGCCGTTGGCCCAGGCTCTCGCATTTCGCGCCGTTGGCGCTTCACCGATACTTCGCGATGCAAAATTCTTTCCTTGACAGCACGGTTACGCTGAACGTGGGCGCCAAAGGACCGCGCACCGATAAAACTTCGGAAGGAGAAACCCTTATGCCTCAGTCGCTGTCGTCTATCTTGATCCACCTTGTCTTCAGCACCAAGAATCGCGAGCTATTTATCACGCCCAACATTGAACCGGAACTTTATCCCTACATGGCGACCATCTTTCACAATCACGATTCCCCATCTCTGATCATTAACGGAACGATGGATCACATTCATGCGCTCTTCGCCCTCGGCAGAACGATCTCGATCGCTGAGCTGGTCGAAGAAGTTAAAACAGGATCATCAAAATGGCTCAAGACGATGGGTCGTGAGTTCAGAAACTTTCATTGGCAGAAAGGATATGGAGCGTTTTCAATTGGCCAGTCAGATGTGTCGAATGTCAAGGCTTACATTCGAAATCAGAAGGAACACCACCGCCGTGTCAGTTTCGAGGAGGAATACCGACGGCTTCTCAGGAGTTACGAGATTGAGTTCGATGAACGTTACGTTTGGGATTAGGTCTAGAGAGTGTCGCATGAGCGCCAAGGGCGCGAAATCTAATAGCCTGGGCCAACGGCCCAGGGAAATGACTAACGCACAAAAGCGCAAGCGCTGAAAGCGCGAAATATCTGGCGCGACTGTGGCTGCGGAAACTTGAATGTTTATCCCGCGCTTTCAGCGCTCGCCGATTTCCGTTGCTCCCATACCTGGGCCGTTGGCCCAGGCTGTCACATTCCGCGCCTTTGGCGCTACGTCCGTGATTACGCCAAATTCCTGGGCCCTTCGCCCTGAAACTTCATCAATTTTCCCCCACCGCCGCCCGCTCAACCGCTGCCGTTTCAACTTCCGGCAACTGCTCCAGCGCCGTCTCAGTCTGCAGCCTATTTTGAAAGGCAGCATGCACAAACGAGGCGAATAAGGGGTGCGGCTTGAGCGGTTTCGATTTGAATTCGGGATGAAATTGGCAGCCCAGGAACCATGGATGCTCATCGCGCGAGAGCTCGACGATCTCGACAAACCGCTCGTCGGTTGAGATGCCGCTGAAGACCAACCCTGCTTTTTCGAGCCGCTCGCGAAAAACAGGATTGAATTCGTAGCGATGACGGTGGCGCTCGCTGATTTCACCCGCGCCGCCGTAGATCTCGCGCGCCAGCGACCCTTCCGATAAGCGGCAGATCCACGCGCCGAGGCGCATCGTTCCGCCCATCTCTTCCACATTCACCAGCTCCCGCAGCTTGAAAATAATCGGATGCGGCGTCTCAAGATTGAATTCCGTCGAATCGGCGTCTTTCAAATCGCAGGCATTGCGCGCGAATTCGATGCAGGCGGTCTGCATGCCGAGACAGATGCCAAAATAGGGAGTGCGCGTTTTGCGCGCATACGAAATCGCGCGAATCATTCCTTCAATGCCGCGCTTACCAAAACCGCCGGGCACCAGGATCGCGTCGAAGTCGCGGAGCCGGGCCTCGTAATTTGAGTCGCCCATTAACTCTTCCGATTCGATCCACTTGATGTTCACGCGCAGGTTATTGGCCACGCCGCCATGCGTCAGGGCTTCGCGCAGAGACTTGTAGGAATCCTCCAGCTCAACATACTTGCCCACGATCGCAATTGCAGTTTCACCCGCCGAAGGCTCGCGAATCGTATCGACCAGCTTGCGCCAGGCAGTCAGATCAGAGGCCGCCGCTGTTTCGTTCAATTGCAGCGAGGAAATGATCAGCTCATCCAGTCCTTGATCGTGAAATGCGAGCGGCACGTCGTAGATCGTGTCGACGTCCTGGGCTGTTACCACTGCCGATTCCTTAACATTACAGAAGAGCGCAATCTTCGAACGCAGATCATGCGACAGCGGCCGATCTGACCGGCACAAGAGAATGTCCGGCTGAATACCAATCTCGCGGAGTTCGCGCACAGAATGCTGTGTCGGCTTGGTCTTCAACTCGCCGGACGCCGCGATGAACGGCACCAGCGTGACGTGAATAAACAATGCATTTTCCCTGCCCTCTTCATTGCCCATCTGGCGAATAGCTTCCAGGAACGGCAGTGATTCGATGTCGCCGACCGTGCCGCCGATTTCCACAATCACCACCTCAGCTTCGCCGTCGACAGTGACCTTGCGAATGGCATCCTTGATTTCATTCGTGACATGGGGAATGACCTGAATGGTCTTGCCAAGATAATCGCCACGTCGCTCCTTTTCGATCACCGAGAGATAAATGCGGCCGGTGGTCCAGTTGTTCGATTGTGACAAATGCGCGTGCGTGAAGCGCTCATAATGGCCGAGATCGAGATCGGTTTCGGCGCCGTCGTCGGTGACAAAGACTTCTCCGTGCTGGAACGGCGACATGGTGCCTGGATCGACGTTGATGTAAGGATCGAGTTTGATCAGGGTCACGCGCAAACCGCGGGCCTCCAGCAATGCGCCAATCGATGAGGCTGCGAGACCTTTGCCGAGGCTGGAAACTACGCCACCAGTTACGAAGATGTATTTAGGCATTGAGGATTCTCCTATTTGGTACGCACGCCTCTGGCGTGCCTTCGGTACGTACGCCTCTGGCGTGCCTTCGGTACGTACGCCTCTGGCGTGCCGGTCAATTCAGATCACTGCACCCCAGAGGCGTGCGTACCGCCTGCTTCCGGCGGATCGTCCGCTTCTTCCTTGTCGTCGTAGATTCCGCGACGCAGGTCCTGTTGTACTTCCACGGCTTTTTTTGCACTCGGATCGATAACTTGTTGTAGACCCATCGCGGCCGCATTCAGTAATCCGGGACTTTCCTGCCGTCGCTTTTGAAATTCCTCTTCGGTTTTAACGTCGTACGGCTTCGTGAGTTGGTTCAAGCCAAAAAGCGCCGCGATTATCAGCAGCGCGATAATTCCAAGTCCGATCCAGTCATTTGCATTCATAGTACTACGCGGCATGCACGATTAGAGGGGAGCGCCGGAGGCGTGCGTGCCCAAAATCATAGCTCGAACTCGCTCCAAATCTTCTGCCGTATCTACGCCAATCGATCGCGACACCGCGGCCACAACT
>AP72_2010_repI_A001DRAFT_1000133_pt1 | contig 15398 bp, 15 predicted proteins | sample AmaPasrepliIA001_FD_9535 | JGI IMG/M metagenome (IMG submission 9535)
AGGAGCGCGAAGGTGGGGTACTGCTCTACAAACGAATCTTCGCCTTTCGCAATACCGTCATTTGATTTCATGTTCGAATTGCATTAATCCGGGCTTTCGAGGGTTTAATGTCGGCCCTGCGGGCCTCGATCCTGAAGGTGGCGGTTCTGACCCACGACCTTACGGCGTGACTACTCAATGACGGTCCTTCAGACCGTTAAGCCAACAAATTATCTACGATCGCATCCACATGAATCCGAGTAGTATCGAGGAAGGGAACACCTTCAATCGCCTCGTCGCGCAGAATCAACGGCAGTTCGGTCCCGCCCAGAATCAACCCATCGATCTCGTCGCGTGATCGCATCGTGGTGACAATCTCAATTAGTTGTTCACGGGTGCGCGCCGCGAAGATACCGGGCAGCAACTCACTCATATATTTCTGATGAATGAAAGCACGCTCAGTCTCATTGGGAATTACAATTGAGATGCCCGCCGTGGCAAAAACATCAGGGTAGAATTTCGCCTCCATCGTGAACCGTGTGCCGAATAATGCCGGCCGCCGTATTCTCATCACCTCTGCTCTGTTTCTGGTGGCCTCAACGATGCTGATTAGCGGCACGGTACTTCGCGAGCGAACCTCGTCAAAGACAATATGCGGAGTGTTCGCTGCCAATACTGCAAAGTCGACGCCGGCGCGTTGCAGCAGTTCGAGTCCTGCAACCAGGTACTCGGCGACTGCCCCATGTTCGCCGGCCGTCATCCAGTTGACCAGCTTATTAACGTCGACACTGTTTATGACAATCGAAGGATTGGTGCCGTCCGCCCGACGGCGACGATATTCATCGATGATGAAACGATAGTATTCAATCGTCGATTCTGGTCCGATGCCGCCGATGATGCCAACAGTTTTCATTTGCCGAGGCCGGTAGATTCTACCAGCCTGATCCGGTCGCTACCGCTCTCGGTTCTGACACGGTGATCTTGATGTGGGCAAGAGCACGATCCACGAATTAACACGAAACAACCCGAAAAGGGGCGAGGGGTCCATCTGCAAGCCTGAGGCGCCGCACATGGCGGCTCTGCCTCGCCGTCACGCCCTTAGAACTTAGCATCGAAGCTCAGCTTCGACGCTTATCTAAATTAGAGTGCATCCGGTGAGCCAGAGGCTACGCTAGGTGCTGCGCCAAAGGCGCTAAAAGAAATCATCTCTCTCACAGATTTTCACCACTTTGCCGTTTGATCAGTCCTTATATCCCACCACCTGTCAGTTTTGACAGTACCAATTCAGTGTTAAAACTGGACAAGTATTGTTTAATAACACGAATTCTCGCGATCTGAAATGAGTCAACAAAAGTCACCCATTGAAACGAGTCCGTCTGGTAAAGAGCATGAACCATGCAGCTTTGAAGCTCAGACAAATCGGACCGTCGTGGTGGTCGAAGACGACCAGATTATCGTTATGGTGCTCGAACACCTGCTGTCCCGTCATGGGTTTACTGTTCAGGTTGCCCATGATGGCAGACAAGCAGTGGACTTCATAGAGCGTCTGGCCAACCCGCCCGTGCTGGTCCTGCTGGACGTAATGTTGCCCTACATGGATGGCTTTGAGTTGATCAAGAGAATCCGCCAACGAGATGCCTGGAATCAAGTGCCGATCATCATGCTCACCGCCAAATCGCAGGAGCAGAACATCGTGCGCGCGCTTGATGACGGCGCAAATGATTACGTCGTCAAACCATTCCGGCCGGGTGAGTTAATGGCGCGTATTCGTCGCGTCACCGGGTTTCGTGAATGAAAAACTGCAAGTCGTACATTGCAAGCGCATGCTGGCTGTTGCTGCTATTGGGTGACGTAGCGGCGCAAACACCCGCAACGGAACCGGCCGACTCGCGACCTGCGGCTACACCGGACAGCCGGTCAAACACAACTGCTCAACCAAGGCCGAGTCCGGAATTAATCCTCGAGTTTGGAACAGATTACGAGGCTTTGAGTAATGACCGTCCCGACTGGCAAACCTATTTCCTTCGTTTGAATCGCAAGTTTTCCAGCGGACGGATGTTGTATGGCGAGGCCACCGTCGTGCGCCGTTTCGGCCAGACTGATCCCAGTCTGATGATCGGCTGGTACCAGCCGGTTAACAAAACACGGAGTTGGACAACGAACCTGGAAGTCTCCGGTAGTCCTAGTCATGACGTGCTGCCGGCCTTCTCATTCTACGGCCAGCTTGAGCGGAACTTCGGCAAGGGTTGGTTGGGCCACGCCGGCCTGCGTCATAGCCATTACAGCGACGATAACGTGAATATCGGCGTCTTTGGCGTGGAGAAATATTTTAAGGCGTACCGCGGCGCTTATACCTTGTACGTAGCCCACCTGAATGGGAGTGGGACCTCAGTCAGTCATTCGTTTCAGGGAAATTATTATTACGGTGAACTAAACAGTGTCGGTGCAGGCTTCGCGTTTGGGCAGGAAATTGAAAGTATCGGCAACGGCCGATTCATTCGCACCGATGTGCAAGAAGTTAGTTTCACTGGCCGGCATTGGTTCAATCAGAAATGGGGATTGTCGTATGTGGCGCTCTGGCACCGTCAGGGGAGAGCGTACACGAGGAGTGGCGCCCAGATTGGCGTCTTGCTGAGGTTCTGAGCCGAAATGTTTCGAATAGTAGAGTCGTTAGCGATTGTCCTATTCGTCGCAACCCTGCTGATGTTTATTTTGGTCTTACTGATGCGGGCCCGGCTGTTACTGCGCGACCGGCAGCGCCGGGAATTTCTTGCGATCTGGGAACCGATCCTGATGAGGTCCGTTGAGGTCGCATTTTCTGATGTGCCCCACCTCAGGCGTCGTGACCTGATGAACTTTCTCTTGCTTTGGAACCATCTGCACGAATCGCTGCTCGACGAAGCGAAGGATCACCTCAATCAGATTGCCCGCGCCTTGAGCATCGGCGACGCTGCCTTACGAATGCTGCGGCGTCGCAACTTGCGCGAGCGCTTGTTGGCGATCATGACGCTGGGCCAATTGCGTGAACGAGCGGCGTGGGACTCGTTATTTGAGATTGCTGAAAATGGCGGCGCGTTACTTTCCGTCGCGGCAGCTCGTTCTCTGACCATGATAGATGCGGTTGCAGCGGTCCCTCGACTGATGCCGCTGCTCGTCAGGCGCGAAGACTGGCCGGCTGCGCGTGTCGCCACGATGTTGCAGACGGCAGGCGCAGACGTCATCTCCGAGCAAATCGCCAGGGCGGCGATCGCGTACGCCGGAGAGCATGACATTTCCGACAGCGGCTGCCTGCCACAGGGACAGACAGTCAACTGCTCAGCGCGGCTGATTCGATATTTGGAACTCGCTTACAACGTCTCAGCCCTGCCGGCGGCCCGCGCAATTGCCGAGTCGTCAAATGATCCCGAGGTTGTGGCGGCTTGTTTGCAACTACTGAAGAGCTCCGAAGATTTGTCGATCGTGCGTCATTCTCTGGCGCACAAAGACTGGCGCGTGCGCGTGCAAGCCGCCTCGGCAATGGGCCGCATCGGCGAGCACGATGACGAACAATTTCTCGTGCCGCTGCTGTCAGATGAACAGTGGTGGGTGCGCTATCGCGCGGCTCAGGCGCTTACGCGTTTGCCCTCCATGCGCGAGCCGAGACTGAGAGAAATTCAGGCACTCCAGGCGGATCCTTTTGCCCGCGACATACTTTCGCAGGCGATGGCCGAGGTTGAACTGCAATGACGCTCCTGTTTTTTGTACTCGAAATCGAGTACATCTTTCTGCTCTACTTTCTCATTCTGTTCGCAGTCTATTTCGGCCTCAATCTGATCTCGATATTTACCTTACCGCGGTACATGCAGTTGCACACCGCCGGTGATTTCCCGCAGACGTATTCAGGTTTCGACCTGCCCATCAGCGTTATCGTTCCGGCTTACAACGAATCGGCGGTCATTGTCAGCTCAATCCGTTCGCTGCTGCAGTTAAGCTATTCGGAATTTGAGTTGGTTGTCGTCAATGACGGCTCGAAAGACGAGACCCTCGAAGTACTCAAGCGTGAATTCAAGCTGGCGCCGTTTCCCGAAGCTTATCGTATTCGTTTGCCGTCAAAGCCGGTACGGGCAATCTATCTTTCAACGACTCATGCAAACCTGCGGGTAATTGATAAGGAAAACGGCGGCAAGGCCGATTCACAAAACGCCGGCATCAATGCGGCCCGCTATCCCCTCTTTTGCGTACTCGATTCAGACTCGATCCTCGACCGGGATAGTTTGCGCAGAACAGTGCAGCCATTTCTCGAGAATCCGCTCACGGTAGCATGTGGCGGCAGCATTCGGATTGCGAACGGCTGTCAGGTGCGGGGCGGCTTCCTCGAGTCCGCGGGCTTGCCCACGAATCCGCTGGCGCTCTTTCAGGTCGTGGAATACCTGCGCGCTTTTCTCTTCGGGCGTATCGGCTGGGCGCCGTTGAATGCGGTCACCATCGTGTCAGGGGCGTTCGGCATCTTTCACAAAGAGACGGTTGTCAGCGTCGGCGGCTTTAGCACTGAGAGTATCGGCGAGGATATGGAGCTGATCTTACGTTTGCACTGGCTGCTGACCGCGCGCGGCGTGCGCTATCGAATCGCGTTCATCGCCGACCCCGTGTGTTGGACGGAAGCGCCCGAAGACCTCAGGACACTGCGCAACCAGCGCGTGAGATGGCAGCATGGACTGGGCGACAGTTTGTGGCTCAATCGCGGTCTTCTCTTTCAAAAAGGAAGTGGGTTTGTCGGCTGGCTGGCATTTCCCTTCATGCTGCTCTTCGAGTGGATCGAGCCATTTGTCGAAGTCGCCGGCTACGTCTTCGTCGTCGTCACATATTTTTTAGGATTGCTTTCATTGTCAGGCGCTTTGATTTTCTTCCTGTTCGCCCTGGGGTTTGGCATGCTTCTGTCGGCCACCTCGCTGCTGTTGGAAGAATTGTCTTTTCATACATATCCCAGGATGCGCCACCTGCTGCTGCTATTTGTGGCCGTCATTGCCGAAAACTTCGGCTACCGGCAACTCAACTCTCTTTGGCGTCTTAAGGGCCTGGTCGAGTGGACCCTGGGTCGCAAAGCCCAGTGGGGTGAAATGACCAGGGTCGCGACTTGGCAGACGGAGGCGCATGGTGAGGGAGGGTCAGCCAAATGAGAGCCACGCTGCCGCAGAAAGTAGCCCTCGGTTTTCTGGTGGCGGCTCCCGGCGTCGTGTCAGGGTTGGTTATCGGCTATCGCCAAACAAACGCACTGGCTGCGTTTGGCATCATCTTCAATCTGCTGGTCTGCGCTTTTCTGTTCGTCCTGATCCTGCGAAGGATGGCCCAACGAGATCGTGCCGAGAAGACGCTGCGCGAATCTGAAGAGCGATTCAAGCAACTGGTTCAGCATGTTGGCGACATAATCTACCGCACCGATCGCGGCGGTCATTTCATTTTCATTAACCAGACGGTTGAACCTCTTATTGGCTATCAGCCCGCCGAGTTATTAGGCCGTCACTTCCTCGATTTGGTAGTTCCAACGGCGCGCGTGGAAGTCGCGCAGTTCTATCGTCAACAGTTTAAGGAACGAATTCCAAACACCTTTCACTATTTTCAAGTGCAACGAAAAGACGGCTCGGAGATTTGGGTCGCCCAGACCGTTCAATTACTCTTTGAACGCGGCAAACTCGTCGGCGCGCAGGGTGTTGCAAGAGACGCGACGCAACGCGCACAGCTCCATGAGGAGCTTGCGCGCGCGCGCGACGCGGCGCTCGAGTCGGCCCGCGTGAAATCAGAATTCGTCGCCAACACCAGCCACGAGATTCGCACGCCAATGCACAGCATCATCGGGATGACGGCTTTGCTGGCCGATACGGAACTCGACCAGGATCAAGGTCATTTTGTCGATAACATTCGGCAGAGTGCTGAAGAGTTGCTCGAGCTCATCAATGATGTTCTGGACTTTTCCAAGATCGAATCAGGAAAGCTTCAGATCTCAGCGGTGGATTTTGACGTGCGCGCAGTTATTGATGGAGTAATCAACACCTTTATTGAAGTCGCCCGGGCAAAGAATCTGAAGCTTTCTTCAATTGTTGACGGCGAGTTGCCGAGTCTAATTCACGCCGACTCGTTGCGCCTCCGCCAGATCCTAATCAATCTGGTGGGGAATGCTCTCAAGTTCACACACGAGGGTGAAGTCGTCCTCACGGTAAAGTGTGTCGCCCAAACTGAGGCCAGTACCGACCTGCGGTTTGAAGTTCGGGACACTGGCATCGGGATTTCTGAAGAGACGCAAGCGCGACTTTTTAGTGCCTTCGTACAGGCTGACGGTTCAACCACCAGAAAATTCGGCGGCACGGGCCTCGGCTTGGCAATATCAAAACAGCTGGTTGTAGCGATGGGCGGAGAGATCGGAGTCAACAGCCGGCCCGGCAAGGGCTCAACGTTCTGGTTTACGCTGAAAGGGGCGAACGCGGTTGGCACGACGGCTTCACCATCAGTTCAACCGGGGGCGATTCAACCGGCAGTCGTTCGTGGTAACCATTTGCCCAATCGCGAGAGTACGAAGGAAAGCGGTTGCGTCAGAGTTCAATCGAGGTTGCTGGTCGTCGAGGACAATCCTATCAATCGCGAGGTGGCGCGATACCAAATAGAGAAAATCGGATGCGTCGTGGATCTGGCGCACGACACCAATGAAGCGTTCGCGATGCTCGACCGGCATGAATACGATTTGATTTTAATGGACTGTCACCTGCCAGGCATGGACGGATTCGAAGCCACCGTGCGAATACGTCGCCGGTCCGACAAGCAACGAGCAGTGCCAATCATCGCGGTCACCGCCAGTGCCTCCGCCGCGGACCGGGAAAAAGGCTTCCGCGTGGGGATGAATGATTTCCTGGTCAAGCCTTTCCGGGCGCATGAGTTATCTCAGAAGATCGACAAATGGATAGCGGACGCCCGTGAGCCGGAAGATCTCGCTAGTTGCGATGACAATACCGTCACGTGCGCTAAGAATGTAATCGGCGGTCTCAAGCATCTGGAAGAGGATTATGGCGAGGAAATGGTGAGTAAGATCACCGCGATCTTCATTCCTGACGCCGAAGCCCGTATTGAGCGGATCGCCGAAGCGATTAATCAGAAAGATTTCAAAGTGCTTGAGGAGGCGGCGCACGGATTGAAGAGTGGCGCGGCGATTATCGGCGCTAAGGAGATGGCTCGATACGCAGAGGAGTTGGAAAGGCAGGGAGAACTTGCGTCTATCGACGGGGCAGAAGAAGTATTAAAGAAGTTAATCGACTCGTGGACTGAGGTGCGGAGCCTGATTGAGCAGTATCGTTGAATCGATAGTGCGCCTCAGGCGCCGCACCGCGAACAATCTTTTAATAAGTGTCAGAACCGGGAGCGGTAGCGACCGGATCAGGAACGGACTTAGAAACAAACTAGTTCCGTGATCCGGTCTACCGCTCCCGGTTCCTACGCTTTGATCTGGTTTGGACAAGAGCGCGGATCCACGAATTCACACAACACAACACGAAAACGGACGAGGGTTTCATCTGCAAGTGCGCCTCAGGCACCGCACATAGCGGTGAGGCTCTGCCTCACTGCCACGCCTCTTAGAACTTAACGTCGAAGCTCAGCTTCGACGCTAGTTTAAAATAGAGTGCATCCGGTGAGCCGGAGGCTCACCGCTATGTGCGGCGCCGGAGGCGCAAGTCTTTCGTACTTTTCTTTGCGCCCCCTGACTGTTGTTATACCTCCGCAGGCTTGTACGCTTGGGCAATTAGCCCCTGTGATTTTTCTTTTTCTTTTCTCCCTCGAAGTACGTAATCAACCGACCACGGTCCTGGTCCGACCAGCAGCACAAAGAGCGAGCAAGCGAGCTGCGCGTATTCTGATCTGATCTCGTGCAGCACGGCCCAAAACCCAACCTGCGGCGGGACGGGCGGCAAGGGCAGCGGATAGGTCCCAAGAAACAGCGGGATCTTGGTCGAAAGCATCGCGACCAGCATTTCGATCACGAACAGTACTGCTATGGGCCGCGTCAGCAGGCCGGCCATCAACAAAGTGCCGCCGATGATTTCGAGCCAGGCGTCACCAGTCGCAAGCAAATGCGGCGCGGGAAAACCGAGTTTGGTAAAGCGTCCCACTCCCTGATTGGGGAAAACAAATTTCATCACGCCTTCCCACAGGAAGACTGATCCGGCCATCAGTCTCAGCAGAATCGTTGCTGCCGGCGCGTCAAACGGCGGCTTGAGAAACCAATCAAATAATTTGTTCATTTTGTCACCTCAGATCCAGCCTTTCTCGCTTGTATAGACCGATAGATCTGCGGGAATATTCCCGCATAAATAACGAGAACACTTCGGGAATAAAATGCCGCGAACTCAGGTCTTGAAGAGAGGGTGGTTTTTGTTCCGCAGCCGAGCCAGTTGGAACTCCAGTTGGAAGCGAAGAGCAAACTTGCGTTGTTTGAGGCTACGGTCTTGCCGCACCTGTCAGGCGCGTATAACTTCGCGCGCTGGCTGCTTCAGAATGAAAGCGACGCCGAAGACGTCGTGCAGGAGAGTTATTTGCGCGCATTCAAATATTTCGAAGGGTACCACGGCGGTGACAGTCGCGCCTGGCTGCTGGCAATTGTGCGGAACACGGCCTACAACTGGTTGCAGCAAAACCGCTCGCGGCAGTTAACAGCACAGATTGATGAAACCACAGAATCGCTGGCTGCCGCAGACGACCAGAACCCTGAGACAATTTTGCTGGCGCGTATCGATCAGGAAATGCTGAGGCAAGCAGTGACTGAACTGCCGATCGATTTTCGCGAAGTGATCGTGCTGCGCGAAATGGAAGAACTGTCCTACAGAGAGATCGCCGCGCTTTGTGACTTGCCGATTGGCACGGTCATGTCCCGCCTGGCCCGCGGGCGCCGGCGTTTGCAAGAGCGCCTGGCGCAGAGTGAATCAGGAACCGTGAAATGAATTGTGAGCAATCCAACAGCCGGCTGCTGGCCTATTTTGACGGCGAACTCGATGTGACGCACAGTCTCGATGTCGAGGAGCATCTCCACGAATGCGCTGAATGTTCGCGGTCTTACGATGGTTTTAAGGCGCTGCGACAATCGCTGCGTAGCGATGAGCTGCGGTATCAACTGCCGGCGGGTCTGGAGACGCGCATTAAATCAGCTGTGCGCTCCGAAGCCGGCGAGCGAACGAAGCGGTTTAACTGGCGTTGGTTGATCCCGGCGTTCACCACGGCGATCTTGCTGATAGTCTTTGCCGGCTACCTGCTGACGAGATCCAGGACGGACGACTTAGTGGCCGGCGAGATCGTCAGCAGTCATGTACGGTCCTTGATGACCAGCGGTCACTTGATTGATGTGCCGTCGGAAGATCCACACACGGTCAAGCCCTGGTTCGATGGTAAGTTGGATTTTTCTCCGCCGGTCAAAGATTTGACGGCCGGAGGATTTGCTTTAATTGGCGGACGCCTGGACTATATTGCGAACCGGCCCGTCGCTGCCCTGATCTACCAAAGGCGAAAGCATCAGATTAATGTGTTCGTCTGGCCGGCTGCAGGTGGCGATGCAAAACCGGCCGCGGCAGTGCGGCAAGGATACAATTTGATTCACTGGACCAAATCAGGAATGACGTATTGGGCCATTTCAGATCTCAATCTGGCAGAATTACAGGAACTGGCCGAACAGTTGCAGAATCAGTGAAGACTGCGGCACGGCCGTCCCGGCCGTGACCGCAAGATGCACGGGCACGAAAGGCCGTGGCGCACACGCGCAAGATGCGCGTGCCACGAGAAAGGGAAAATAATATGAACACCGACAAGCCAACCAGTGCCGCGCGCGAGTCCCTTCGGAAGTTCGCGCCAAAGTTAATCGATCTCACCGAAAACGTTTTGTTCGGCGATCTGTGGGAGCGGCCTCAACTCTCGAAGCGCGATCGTAGTCTGATTACTTGTGCGGCACTCATCGCGACCGGTAAGAGCGAGCAGATGACCTTCCACTTTCCGAATGCAATCCGCAACGGCGTGACTCAGGAGGAACTCGTCGAGTTGATCACGCATCTCGCGTTTTACGCCGGATGGCCCAGCGCAATGTCGGCGGCGGCGCGCGCGAAAGAACTGCTCACTAATAAGGAGGGGGAATGATTTCGAAACGCACACTGGGAAAACAAGGACTGGAAGTTTCAGCCTTAGGGCTTGGTTGTATGGGGCTTAGCTTTGCGTATGGCCCGGCCACAGAAAAGCAGGACGCGATCAAACTTATTCGTACTGCCTTCGAACGCGGTATTACGTTCTTTGATACAGCGGAAGCCTATGGTCCATACAACAACGAAGAACTCTTGGGCGAGGCTTTGGCTCCGATTCGCGATCAGGTTGTGATCGCAACCAAGTTCGGTTTCAAATTTGGTCCGGACGGCAGACAGGTGGGGACGGACAGTCGTCCGCAGCATATTAAGGAAGTCGCGGAAGCGTCGCTCAAGCGGCTGAAGACAGATCACATCGATCTGTTCTATCAACATCGCGTCGATACGAACGTACCAATTGAAGAGGTTGCGGGCACAATCAAGGACTTAATTCAGCAAGGGAAGGTCAGGTACTTCGGACTTTCCGAACCCGGCATCCAGACGTTGCGCCGGGCGCACGCGGTCCAGCCGATCACGGCCCTGCAAAACGAATACTCGCTCTGGTGGCGCAAACCGGAAGAGGATGCGTTGTCAACCTGTGAGGAGCTGGGTATTGGCTTTGTTCCCTTTAGTCCACTGGGCAGGGGTTTTCTCACGGGAACAATTGATCAGAACCAAACCTTCGACCGGAATGACTTTCGTAATAGTTTGCCGCGCTTTACGCCTGAGGCGCGGAAAGCGAATCAGGTGTTGGTAGACCGGCTTCGTGAGATTGCGGAATCGCTTAAAGCGACCCCGGCCCAAATCGCGCTTTGTTGGTTGCTGGCACAACGGCCATGGATTGTTCCCATTCCCGGCACTACCAAAGAGCATCGGCTCGACGAGAATATCGCCGCAACACAGATCGAGCTGGCGCCTGATGACTTGCGCGAGATGGATCAGCTGGCGTCGTCGATAAATATTGAAGGCGCGAGATATCCGGAAGCTCTCGAGCGCAGCACCGGTTTGTGATTCGTATANGACGAATTGAATGTGGAGTGCGCCGGCAGAGCGAAGCGGCGACGGCGCTTTGGANAGACGAGTTCTTAAAAGAATGAAGCGAAGAGATTGAAGAGGATCCAAAGCGCCGTCAAAGCCGGCGCACTCCAAATTAGTGGATTTATTTCGTGCTATTTCGTGTTAATTCGCGGATCGAATATTGACCGACGATAAAAGGACGATCCACGAAATCACGAACCTTCGCGAAATCAAAAATGCGACCTCAAGCGCATTTTTGACATAAGGCCGGCCAGTAACGCATCAAGGCCCAAACCGCTGGCGATATTCACCGGACGTAATAAATGCCTTTACCATCTCGGCGCTCACATAGTTGCCGTTGAATTGATTGAGCTTCTGCACCCAGAAGTCATACCCGGCATAATCGGCGTCCGGCACATCGTTCGGGTTTCGTCTGAGATAAGCGAAGTACTGCATGAGCACGAAAGCCCGATTGGACTCCTGTTGGGCCAGCGTTGCGTTTTCAGCGACGCGCCGCAATGCTCGGCAGCGCGCGCCGAGGTCAGCTGAAGTTGTCGCGCCGGCGAACTCGTCTATCGCGGCTTGTCTTTCCGTGGAAGTGGGCGTGACGCCGGCATTGGCGAACAGAGCATCGACAAATTGTCCCGGCGTTAACGAGGCAGGATAGGCGAGCGCGAATCGCGAGCGCTGTGCAAAGTCGGAAATGAAGGCCTGCTTATTGTTCTCCAATGTTTGTTGCCAACCGGGTTGATTGACAACCACACCGGTTCTGATTTGCTGGGCGTCGGGAAGAAACTCATTAATTCGAAGCGGCGCCGGCGCCTGCGGCAAATTACCGTAAGCTGCTTTGTAAATGCGGTAAACCAAATAACCCGTCTCCTGAAATTCAGTCGACAGGAAGAAAGCCGCCGAGACGTTCACGCGGGCGGCGCCAAGGCAGGTTTGGTCGCTACCGCAGGAAGCGATCTGATTCGTCCAGAAGGCCAGACCGGTGGCGTCCGGTTCGCGATTGAGAAAGTCGTGATACTGCATCCAGACATAAGACTGCGGGTCATCTATCGGATTGTTGTTCGCTTGGCCGCTGTCGAGGATCGTCAGCGTAGTAGTGCTCGGTGTTCCGAGGGTTGCGCCGATCGGATTACTGAGCGAGACGAAGAAGGTCTCGTTGCCCTCGACATAACTATCGGTGTTGATAAGCAACTGTATGTTCTTGCTGGTTTCGCTGGCGGCAAATGTCAGATGACCGGCTGCATACTCGAAATCCGCGCGTTGCGTGGCGGTGCCGTCGATTGTCAGGTAATCGACGGAAGCCGCCGCGCTGGTATCGCCGGTGCGCGTGACTGTAATGGTCATAGCGGTCAACGCCTCGAGCACTGAGTAGTTAGCCGCACTGAACTGAATCGTATTTGGTGGAGGTGTACCGGTTGGTGTCGGGCTCGGCATCGCACTGACCGGGGCAAGTGTGGTTGGCCAGAAGCCGGCGTCGTGCGTAAACGTCGACACGCTGTATGGACCACCGGCGGCGGTTTCTCCCGCCGTACCTTCGATCATTTTGTTGCCGGCGCCGGTACTGGCGCCGCCGCCGCCCGCCTGTACGGAAGACGTTATCTGGTACTTGCCGCCGCTCATAACCTGCGCCGATGCGGCCGCTGCTGTTAGGAGGAAAATCAGAAGGGCGCATTGGGCAATCGCCGATCTGTGTTTGATCATTGGTGCGGTTTTAAGTACGTATTGCATTGGTTCTCAACCTTCCGCCAACGACGACCCGTTTCATGTGTTTTAGTCACGCCGGGCTTCAGCCCGGTGACGAACCAGCTCGAATTCTCTGCAACCGTTTCAACGGTTTTCCAAGGCCATGAAGCCAGCGACCTCGAAGAACTTGAAACCGTTGAAACGGTTAAGTGGTCAGGTGGCTGGCCTCGCCGGGCTAAAACCCGGTGTGAATGAAACGGCACTCTGCGCATACTTGGACCCCATTTGCAGATCGCCGCGCGTGGTGGCACGGGCGTCCCTTCCGTGAACACGCGCAAGATGCGCGTGCTACCTGCAGACAGCCGCGTGGCGGTTTCGTCGACACACGACCTGCTTCAGATTCTGGATCTCAAGCTGCTGCTGTTTGATCTGTTCCTGTTGTTGCGCGATCTGCTGTTGCTGCTCCTTCACGGCGTTCACCAGGACAGCGCTCAGGCGGTCGTACTTGACGCCTTCGACTTCGCCTTTGTCATTGCGAGTCACCAACAGAGGTTCGATCTTCGCCACATCTTCGGCGCCGAAGCCCAGGTCCGGTGAGTTGTCAGACTTCCATTTGAAAGTGATCGGCTTCAGTTGATTGAGCAGCGCGAGTCCGCGGGTGAATGGTTGCAAGTCCTTCTTGTAGCGCAGCGAAGACGAGCAACTGGAGATCTGATTCGCCGCATTCCGGCAGAGCGATGTGCCTCCTGCCGTCCCGAGCGTACTAATCGTGACCACACCGCCAGGTCCAATCGTCAGCTGGGAGCTGTTATTCTCGCGAAAGTCGATGTTGCCGCCGCTCGGGCGATTGATAATTGTGTCCGTACCGTTGCCGAGGACTGAATAGTTGGTGCAAGTTAGCGTCGACGCGAAGCCGAATCCGACAAACCCCGGATTGCATCCCGCGTTACCGATCAGAACATTGCCATTATTCGCGGCAATGTGAAGATTCGCCTGCGGCGCGCTCGTACCAATGCCGACGTTGATGCCAGGATTACCCAGAATGAGGGAATTGCTTTGGGCCACACTGGCGCTGGACCCGATAGCAATGGCATTGGTGAGATCGGATGCGCCGAGGCCGGAATTAGTCCCGATCAAAATGTTATCGCTTCCGGTTTTGTTTTCAGTCCCGGCGCTATCGCCAATCATGATGTTGTTGTTACCGCTGGTGTTACCTCCGCCGGCGAAATAGCCAATAAAGGTATTGGATACTCCGGTTAAGTTGAATCTGCCTGACTCCTCACCAAAGAACGAGTTAAAGCCTCCGTGAGTGTTTGAAGCACCTGCCGAGGCCCCAAAGAAGGAGTTTGCGGCTGTGTCGATGTTGGCGCTACCCGCGTTCCAGCCGAAAAACGAGTTGTTAGCGCCGTTACCGTTCAACCGACCAGCGCCCGCACCAAAGAATGAATTGTTGCCGCCGATGGTGGCGTTGCCGGCCATCCATCCAAAGAGGGAGTTGGAATTTCCGGAACTGGGGTCGGGGCCAAGGATGTTCCCGCCCCGACGCCGGCGCTCGTGTTGCTGTTAGGAGAAGTACCGGCCCCACCGATGGCGAAGACGCGATTTCCTGCGATGTCGTACTGGGTAGCAGAATTGATCGTATTTCCGGTCAACGTGCCCCCCGCGGTGCCGTCGCCGCTGATATTGAAATTGCTCGCAGCCTGCTGACTGGTCGTGTTTTGAATGAAATTTCCTGAAACCAACAGCCGCGGATCGCTAGTCAGCACATATTGATTGGCAGCGACGCCGCCGAGTTGGGCTGAGTTGGCCGCGTTAGCGGCGTTAGTTGCGTTGGTAGCGGTCGTCGCACTGGTTGCCGTGTCGGCGCTGGCGGCTGAACTGGCGCGAATTGCGTAAACCGACGAGGTTAGTTGCTGGCGCGGAGACATCACCGTGTAAGGATCGCTACTGCTGGCAGCCCGCACCCCGATCTCCAGGAATCGATCAGGACCCGAGAAGACCGCGCCGCCGAAATTCAACTGGACGGTGAACACACCATTGACGACGGCGACGGCACCATTCGTGATTGTCGATCCGAGTTGATTGCCAGTTCCGACGCTCGACGAATCGAACAGCTTGAACTGCATGTCGTACACGCCGTTTGCTGCGGTGCCACCGTCCGTGAACCGACCCTGATAGGCGAAGGAAGGTGTCTGAGCGAAAGCCAGAGATCCCGAAAGCAGGCCGATTGCAATTAAAGCGACCCGTAAGCATCCCCGTCGTAATTTGGCGCGGACGGCCAGCCTTAATTGTTCGATTCTGATTCTTGATGACATGCGGAAAACCTCCATTGGGTTCAATGACTATCGAGAATAAAGTTATGAGTGAGAGTAAACACCGCCAATGTTGGCAGTGATGCGATGGAAGATTTGCGCCTCGGGCGCAGCACATAACGGTGAGCCTCTGGCTCACCGGCGTTTCTTTAAAATTTGGGGCTCCGCTGCCGAAAAAATGCGGACGGTACTGACCATTTTTCAAATGATCCGGTTGCGGAGCGCCTTGGCGACCGCTTCCGATTTGGAATGGACCTGGAGCTTTTCGTAGATATTGCGCATG
>AP72_2010_repI_A001DRAFT_1000134_pt1 | contig 15328 bp, 11 predicted proteins | sample AmaPasrepliIA001_FD_9535 | JGI IMG/M metagenome (IMG submission 9535)
GCCGCAACCGTCTTGACGCCCTCACGGAAAATCGCCTGGGCCAGAACGGTCGCCGTGGTGGTGCCGTCGCCGGCCACATCGGAAGTCTTCGACGCGACTTCGCGGACCATTTGGGCCCCCATGTTCTCAAGCGGTTCCTTCAATTCAATTTCTTTGGCTACGGTCACGCCATCCTTGGTGATGGTCGGCGAGCCGAACTTCTTGTCGATCACGACGTTGCGTCCCTTCGGACCAAGCGTGATCTTCACTGCGTCGGCGAGCTGGTTAATTCCGCGCAGAATCGCCGCGCGTGACTCCTCGCCATGAACTACTTGCTTTGCCATTTTTCTCTTCTCTCCTCGTTAGAATTCAATCTATTTGGGACAGCGAACTGTTCGCTGCAATCAAGTCCGGCATAGGTTCACGGTCTGCTGAGCGCACACCGACACCTGGGCACGTCGGATTATCTGCCGCCCTTTTTGCCTGCCGCTGCGCGCTGAATGATTCCGAGAATCTCATCTTCGCGCATGATCAAAAACTCTTCGTCGTCGAGCTTGACTTCTGATCCGCTGTATTTGCCGAACAGAACTCGATCGCCGGCCTTCACATCCAAAGTCTGGCGCGTACCGTCCTCGCGATACTTGCCTTCGCCGACAGCCACGACTTCACCTTCTTGCGGTTTTTCCTTTGCGGTATCGGGAATGATGATCCCGCCACGAATCTGTTCGCCCTCTTCAACGCGTCGCACAATCACACGATCATGAAGTGGCCTGATGTTAACTGCCATAACCTCTGTCTAGCTCCTCTCAATTAACTGAAATTTGGACACAAACTTACAAATAAGAACTGCTCGTTAACTTCCCAGTATTGGCAATCTGGAGTTATGAGTGCTAAGAAATATAATTAAGCTACCGGCGGCTTGTCAACCGGGTCGTAGCGCACCGATTTTGGCCCGGGACGCAAGCTGCCGGCTTGCCGCACCCCGGCGGCATGCAGACTGACGAGTGAGAACGCTAAGACCTTTTAATTCTGATGCTTAAAGGACAACTCAGACGCTGGTCAGTTGCCGTAGCCGCCTGCGACTCAACTATCTTCGATAATTAAAAACGGGAAGCCAGTGCAGAGCACGTCCGGGTTCTTAACAGCTACGCTGACAAAAAGCGAAACAGTCAATCTGCCGGTTAAGGCTTTGGCGTTGCTGTTCCCGTCGGCGCCGCGGTCGCCGTTGGTTCTGGCGACGGAGTGGCTGCATTCTTCTTGCAGTTGCCACGGCAGCTTTGCCTGGCCTGCTGACATTGCGGGCGGTTTGCATTAGTGGCGCCAATGCAATCCTGATATTGCTTCGTACATGCCTGCTCGCAATCGCTTCCCGAATTCTGGTTTCCCTGTTTTGCGGATCTGATCGAAGCAATTACGCCGACCGTAGTTAGCGCACAGACCAGGAGAAGCACCAGTTCCAATAGTGTTCTTCTATTCACAGTTACCTCCTGATTCGTTCAGAGACAACGAATTTTGATTTTGATTTAGATTCGAGGGGTGGCCACTAGACTAAACCATGCACCGGGCGGGTCTGTACGATCTGAGACACAGTCAGACTTTCGATCAGAATTTGAATAAGAATTGCAACAGGCGGCTTAAGCGAACGGTACGTGAGCGATAGCGACCGGTGCTGACTGGAGCGCAAGCGTCATCGCTTGCCATCTTCGGCAACCGAGCCGGTGGCGATCCAGTCAGTTGCGCCCTGCTTCCTGCGACTTCTAGGAGGCCTCAGTGCGACTTGCGACGCGAGCCGCTTGAACCGTTGGACTGGTGTTTTCGTTCCTGAGCGCGATAAGAATTGACACGCTTAGAGATGGTATTGCGATGGATGCCCAGCGCTACAGCCGTGTGACTGATTCGCTTCTTGTTGCGCGTGTAGGCCTTCTGAATGTACAGCTTTTCGAATTCTTCGAGGGCCTCGTCAAGCATGATGTGACCATCAAGCATGTCATCGATCACTGCTTCGAGGCGGGGGCGTATGTGCATCGGTCTGTCCTTAACGTCGTCGCGTCAGGCCCGGCTTCGCGCGGGCAATCGTTACGAATTCGTCCGTTCGCGTTCCCTGGCCTCACCGTAAGCAGGCCAGGCTTGAAACTCTTATCGCTGAAAATGATGCCCCCACCTGGGCGTGGGGCTGGTGACACTCCTCTATAACGGCTCGCCCACGAGCAGTTGGTAAGCTTCGAGATAACGCGCCGTGGTGGCGCTGGCGATTGCGGCGGGCAATTCTGGCGCCGGTGGCTGCTTATTCCACTTAATGCTTTCGAGATAGTCGCGCACGTACTGTTTATCAAAAGAAGCCTGCGACTTGCCGACCTCATAACTATCGACCGGCCAAAAACGTGATGAGTCCGGGGTCAGGACTTCGTCGATCAGCGTAATTTTCCCTTGACGATCGCGCCCAAATTCAAATTTTGTATCGGCGATGATGATACCGCGGGTGAGCGCGTAATCGCTGGCCTCGGTATACAGACGAAGAGAGATGTCGCGCAGGGTTCTCATCACTTCATCGCCGACAATTTGGGCCATTTGGACTTCACTGATGTTTTCGTCATGACCCGTCTCGGCCTTTGTTGCTGGGGTGAAAATTGGTTGTGTTAGTTTCTCAGAATCGCGCAAGCCGGGCGCCAATTGATGGCCGCAAACCTGCCCGGTACGCTGATAGTCCTTCCAGCCCGATCCGGAGAGATAACCGCGCACTACGCATTCCACGGGAAAGACCTCGGTCCGTTTGACCAGCATCGATCGGCCGCGCAACTCAGACGCGTGTTTCCGCACCACCTCGGGCATGTCATCGATATTTGTAGTGATCAGATGATGAGGAACGATGTGACCAAGCTTCGCAAACCAGAAGCGCGACAGCGCGGTTAAGACCTCACCTTTGCGTTCAATTGGCGTCGGTGAAACGCTGTCAAAGGCCGAGATTCGATCGGTGGCGACGATCAAGAGTCGATCTTGAACTACTTCATAAACGTCTCGTACTTTGCCGCGGCGTAAGAGGTTGAGATCGGTGAAAGTAGTTTCGACAACCGGAGCGACTGACATCATTGGCGTGAAGTTTTTCTTTTCAACCACCGTTACCGCAGGTGGTCTCACATAATTTTTTGTGAAGTTGCATCTTGCTCATTCGGTGACGCGAAGTCAAGAACGCGACAAAAATAAAACGCGCTCCGAGTGCGCTGACTTGTCAGCGCTTTTAAAAGCGGCGACGAGTCGCCGCACTCCATAGTCGTCATCCAAATCTCTCTGGATTCTGTAGCGGCAACTCAATCTTGAATTTCGTTCCCGTACCTAAGCTGCTTTCCACATCTATGGTCCCACCATGAAGATCGATGATTTGTCGTACTATTGACAGGCCCAGTCCAGTGCCACGTTTTTTGGTGGTGAAGAATGGCTCGAACAGGCGTGCCTGCGTCTTGTGATCCATCCCCGAGCCTTCGTCGGTAATCACGACGCGCGCCCGCGTTTGGGCCGCGGCCACCGCGCCCAGAGCCCGTGGCCTTCCATTTGATTCGACCAGCTCAGTCGCGATGCGCACCGGGGATTTTGGTGGGCTGGCATCGATCGCGTTCGCCAGGAGGTTTACAAACACCTCACGTAATTGCGAATCATCCCATTTTCCGCGAATTGGAACTGAATCAAAGTCGATCGTGAGCGGCGTCTCTTTCTCATGAACGCGATCCATCACCAGCTCGATACTCGAATTAATAACTTCGCGCAGATCGGTGTCGGCTAAATCCAGCTGACGATGCCGTGAGAATTGCGTAACATCGACGACCAGCTTATTCAGGTGATGAATCCCACGTTCAACCAATGAAATGGTCTTCTCGCCTTCATCACTAGTGGTGTATTGCCTGAGCATCTCAACGCCGAGGCGAATACTTCCGAGTGGATTCTTGATCTCGTGTGCCAGCTGTGCCGCCGCTGCACCCACCGCCGCCAGAGATTCAGTCCGCCGCAACGCCGCTTCGGCCTTTGCCGCGTCGGTTACATCAACCAGTGTAAGGATTTGTCCGTGCTCGCCGTCAATTTCCAGCGGCGACGAATAGACGTCGAAGGTTACGGCGCCATCTTCCTGAACCAATGTCCAACGACCCCGGTAAGTGGCCGCAACAACGTGCGACGCCGTGGCCGCCGCCAGTAGTTTGGCGCCCTCGACCGTGGCAATATCGTCATGGATGGATGAGCCGATAGTTGCCCGCGGGAAGATGCGGAAAAATGCCGAATTCGCACTGCGGATCCGATCGCGACGATCGATAGCGGCGATGGCGCTGACCATGCCTTCCAGCATTTGGTTGCTGAATTCGCGCTCGCGCCGGGCCGCTTGCGTGCTCTGCTTGGTCTGCCGAAACCGTCGCTGCACTTCCCAAATTGTGCCGGCCGCGATCATGAGACCTGTCAGCAGCGCGATAGTGTTCCAGATGCGAATTGATCGCGTCGCCGCCATTTGCATCGCCTGCGCCTGGCCATAGATTTGTTGCTCCTCCACGCGCGACTGCTCAATCAAAGTATTTAAGTCGGTATCGATGTCGCGAAAGCTGGTAAAACCTTCCTTCGAATACCGATCGCGATCCTGAACGATTTCGAGATATCCGGTCAGATCCTCGCGGAACTTTTTCCACTCCGGAAGATCCGATAACGGCTGATGATCAAGCAGCGGCACCAGTTCTGAAAGCCGGCCGCGCGCCGTGTCAAGTCGCAAATCAAAAGGGGGCCTTAATTCATGTCGCGCGTCTGCCTGCATGCGGTTGCGGGCTTCGTTGTCGAGCGTGGTGAGCGCCACGCGAAATCTCAATAGCAGGGAGGCGCGGGCCGCGTACATCTGCTCGAGCTGGAGTGCGGCATGACTGGTGTCTTCAACTCGACGAACGCTGAGATTCCCCAGCAAGAGAATCAACATCAGCAGGACGGCGAATCCGATGGCCAGGGGCAGAAGTGCCGGATCGAAGTGCTGCTCACGCCTGGCCCGCCGGCCATCACCCGGCGCCGCGACGCGACGATAGACGACCTGTCCTTCGGGACGTTGTGGGTTTTCAGAAGACATCTACTTTGTAGAGACCACAAAAAGCACTGAAAATTGAAAAGTGCAAATTGTCCAGCTTGCGACTGGTCCCGAGCTATTTTCGTCGATAATCGAAAACTAGAATTGCCTCAAATTCGGATTTGAATTTGCAATTCTCAATTTGCATTTTTCAATTTTCAATTCCAGATCACTTCTTCGCGTCCATCCAATTGTCCGCAATTCCTGTCTCGGCAATCAGGGGCACGTCCAGCTCAACCGCATTTTCCATTTCCCGCTTCAGTGTCCGGGCCACATGTTCAGACTCGCCGGCGCTGCATTCAACCAATAATTCATCGTGTACCTGCATCAAGAGTTGGGCGCTCAAACCTTCGCGGCGAAACGCCTGGTCAGCATGCAGCATCGCGATTTTAACAATGTCACTGGCAGTGCCTTGAATCGGCATGTTGATGGCTTCGCGCTCAGCGGCCTTGCGAATGTTTGCATTGCGATCGTTGATGCCCTGCAGCGGACGAATCCTTCCGTACAGCGACCGCACATAACCTTGCTCGCGTGCCACGACGGCAATCTCTTCCATGTACCGGCGCACGCCTTTATAGGTTGCGTAATAGTCATCAATCACCTTACGCGCGTCCGAGCGGCTTATTCCCACGCGCTGTGACAAGCCCCAGGGCTCGATCGCATAGGCGATGGCGAAGTTCACAATCTTAGAAAAGCGCCGCTTTTCCTTCAATTGTTCATCGGTCGTCGCCCCAAACACCAGACGTGAAGTGCGATTATGAATGTCCTCGCCCTTCTGAAACGCGTCCAGCATTACCTCGTCACGCGTAATGTGGGCCAGCAGGCGCAACTCCAACTGCGAATAGTCCGCTGCGATCAGTTTGTTTCCCGATTCAGCAACGAACGCGCGACGAATCCGGCGCCCCAGTTCGGTACGAATCGGAATGTTCTGCAAATTTGGATCGCTGGAAGATAAACGGCCGGTAGCCGCCACGGTTTGATTCAGTGAGCCGTGAATGCGACCATCGCCGGCAACCTGATGCGGCAGGGCGTCGGTGTAAACGCTCTTTAATTTTTCCAGTTCGCGATACTCGATAATCAGCCGCGGCAATTCATGAGTGAGCGCCAATTCTTCCAGGACTGCTTTACTGGTCGACACGCGCCCGGTTGAAGTTTTTCGCCCGGAGACGATGTTCAACGTCTCAAAGCATTCCGCCACCTGCTTTGGCGAATTGATATTAAATTCCCGGCCGGCAAGTTCACAGATTCTACCAGTCAGTTTTTCGAGCTGGCTGCCCAGATAACGCGACAATTCCGCAAGCACTTCGCAGTCTACGCGAATGCCGGCCCGCTCCATGCGATAGAGTAAGGGCGCGAGCGGCAGTTCGATTTCCCGGTAGATATGCTCGAGACCTTTTTCGGAGATCCGGTCGCGCAAAATGGGCGCGACCTGCGCCGTCAAATCGGCCACTTCAGCAGTTTGCCAACCAGTCTCACTCCACCCCTCGTGAGGTGGCCCTCCGCCTTCGATGCCCGCCAGCTCGCGCGCCAGATCATTCAATTCATACTTGCTGCGCGATGGGTCGAGCACATAAGCAGCTATGAGGGTGTCATCGTTGACGCCGGTTACTTCGATCTTTAGCGGCGCCATTAAGGCCGTCGTCCGCTTCAAGTCGTGGACCTGTTTTTCGACCAACCCGTTCGTGAGCAAATCATTCAAAGCGGCAATGGCCGTTTCACGTCCTTCGGCAAAATTCTCGAAATCGATAAATGCTGACTCGCCCGCCTTGGGCGAAAGCGCTATGCCACGCGCGCCGTGTTCGTCACGTGGACTTTGTTGCTGGCCCGCACCCGGCGGCGAAGAATTCGAGAGCGCGATGCCCACGGTTTCGGCCTGCCAAAGCTTTTCGATCAGCGCGTCAAGCTCAGGCTTATTCGCGATAGTTGAGTAGTGACGTTCAGTGGTAACTACCGGCTTGGCCGCGTCGGCAAATTCAGCGGAAAGATTGGCGAACTCAAGTTCCCGGAATAATTCGTACGCTGCGAGACGATCTGGAGGCCTCAGTTTCAACGCCTCCAGATCCAGTTCGATATCAATATCAGTCTTGATTTCCGCCAGTTCGCGGGACTTGCGAATTAGTTCGGCATTGTCGCGCAGAGATTCGCGGTAGCGCTTGTTCTTGATCTCTTCCCAGTGTTGCAGCGCATTGTCGATCGAACCGTAGTCCTGAATGATCTGGACGGCTCCCTTGGGCCCGACCCCGGGCGCGCCGGGAATGTTGTCGATCGAATCACCCATCAAACCGAGCAGGTCAACCAGCTTTGCCGCCGGCACGCCGAATTTCTTCTCTACCCATGCTTCGTCACACCACTCGATCGGCGGGACGGGTTCCTTTCGCTTCACCACCTGAGAGTTCTGCCGCATGCAAACAATCAGCGGATCGCGCACCAGCTGGCACATGTCCTTATCGTTGGAAACGATCACAGACCGCAGTCCCTGGTTTGCCGCCTGGATCGCGAGCGTGCCGATCACGTCATCGGCTTCGTAACCGGGGCGGCTGATCATCGGAATGTTGTAGGCCTCGCACAGCCGCTTGATGTAAGGGAGCTGTGAAGCGAGGTCTTCGGGCATTTGCTCCCGATTCGCTTTGTAATCGCTGAAGGTTTCATGGCGGAAAGTTTTTTCCTTCGACTCAAATATGGCCGCGATGTACCTTGGCTGCTCGTCTTGCAGGAGCTTTCGCAGCATATTGGTGAAGATGTAGACAGCTTGCGTTACCTGCCCCCGGGTAGTCATTAAGGGTGCCGCGCGATTGGCGAGGGGCGCAAAAAAAGCGCGGAAGATGTGTGACATCGAGTCGATGAGAAAGACTCGTTCCGCCGGACTGCCTCCGGCTGCCGGATTCGTTTGCGGCATTATGAATCGATGATAGGGAGCGCGTTTGCTTAACGCAAGCGTTTGTTTTGCGATGACGTCAGAACCGGAGCGATAGCGACCGGGCCATGTCAATCAGAAATCGGCAATCGGCAATCGGGGAATGCGTTTGGCCCGGTCGGTGCCGCTCCCGGTTCTGACCTGATCGCGTTGCAGCCACGCCGCACCTCGCACGCAATCTAGTTGCTGCTTTGCCACAAAAACCGCTCACGAGTTTCGATTTCTTCAACTTTCGCAACCGGAACAGTCTTTGCCAAGAAGGAATTACATGAATGTTCTCAGCGTGAGACAGACAACTGTAGCTCAGCCGGTAGAAACTACCGGTATCGGATTACACACCGGCGTTCCCGTCACCTTGCGTTTGCTGCCCGCACCACCCGATACGGGTTACGTTTTTCGTCGCAGCGATCTTGGCGGTTTCGAGATTCCGGCAACCGTAGAGTCTGTAGCTCACTGCAGTTACGCGACCACTCTGATGCGGACAGGCGTAATGCTTTCAACCGTCGAACACGTGCTCGCTGCCTTGCGGGGGTGCGGCATCGACAATGCTTACGTCGATGTTGACAACCTTGAAGTGCCGATCATGGATGGCTCATCCGAAGCATTTGCCGAAATGATCGACCGCGCCGGCGTCATGGAACAACAGCTGGCCCGCAGGGCACTGCTGGTCAGGAAGACTGTTTCGGCTTCTTCAGGTAATCGCAGCATCACGATCGAGCCATCGGATGTTTACGAAATCGATTGCACGATCGATTTTCCTCATCCCCTTATCGGCGTGCAGCATCGCGCGGTAACCCTGGACAACGGATCGTTCGCGCGCGACATTGCCTCGGCGCGCACGTTCGGCTTTATCGAAGAAGTCGAGGCCCTGCGCCGTGCAAATCTGATTCGCGGAGGCTCGCTCGAGAACGCTATCGTTTTGACGAGGCACGGCATGCTCAACGAAACCGGTTTGCGCTTTGCCGACGAATTCGTGCGTCACAAGATTCTCGACATCATTGGCGATCTGGCCTTGTTGGGCATGACGCTGCTCGGGCGGGTGCGGGCCGAACGCAGCGGCCATTTGTTGCACGCGGCCCTGACCACTTCCCTGCTCCGCAACCGGTCCGCCTGGGAAATCGTCGATTTGCCCGCCCAGGTTGAGGCCGAAGCGGTAGCGTGAAGTGTCAGAAGCCCGACCGTCAGGGAGGGCAGCTCGCACTTCAAATTAGCCGCAGATGAACGCGGATCGACGCGGATTAGAATAAAGCTGATTCATTGATTGATTGGTTCTGATCCGCGTGAATCGGCGTTTATCCGCGGCTAACTTCTTGCCCCGTTGCCCTCCCTGACGGTCGGGCTTCTGACACCCTCCCCCTCTCTGCTAAACTCAGAACTTCTTTGAAACTTTTTAGACCATAATCGCATCATAAGTCGCGGACAGGCTAAGGAGGCTTTCTGGCTTTATGAAATACAAATCATTCGCAATTTTCTTCGCTCTGGTGCTTGTGCTCGGCTCTGCGGCCCGGTTGCATGCCCAGCCCCGCACTTCTACCCCCGTCCAGGAAACGGACGACGAATACAAGGTCACGACATACAAGAAGTTCGTGGACAATCGCGAGCCGTACCCGCAGGTGGCATACCAGGCGGCCAGGGATTACATGGCCAAGTACGGCAAAGAGGACGATCAATACACGCGTTATCTGCGGCAATGGATTAATGCTTATGAAGCAGACGAGCGAGCGCGAAAACTGGTCGCCGAAAAAGCTGACCGCGAACAGCAACTGCTCGGGAGCTTTACCCAGAAGGATTACGCAAAAGCCTACGGTATGGCCAAGCAGGTGCTGGCCGATAATCCTGACAATCTGAAAGTGCTGATCGCACTTGGCTATGAAGGCGTACTTGCCAGTGAAGCGCGGAACGAGACGTTCAATACCGACGCGGCGACTTACGCGAACAAGGCGATTCAATTAATCGAAGCCGGCAAAGCACCAGATTCCTGGGCGCCGTTCAAGAACAAAGAAGACGTTTTGGCGTCGTTATATTACGCCGAGGGTTTCTACGCTCTGAAATCAAAGCCGGACAACGCAGTGCCGGCTTTCATCAAGACCGCGCAAATCGACAGCGACCGCCGCAGCGCCCCGTCGACTTATTACTACCTCGCGCTCGCTTACCAGAATGGCCCATACAAGCATTTATCTGATGACTACAGCAAGAAATTCGGTAACCAGCCCGAGTCGCCCGAAAGCAAAGCTGCGCTGGATAACGTCAATAAGGTCGTCGACAAGATGATCGATGCTTACGCGCGGGCCATCGCCCTGGCGCAGAAAGATCCGTCGCAGGCCAGCGCCATGGCGCAGTGGCAAGCGCGCCTCACCCAATTCTACAAATTCAGGCACGACAATTCAGACGTCGGCTTGAACGAGCTGGTTTCCGGGGTGCTAAAAACGCCGTTGCCGCAGTAGTGTCCGCAAGCCCGACCGTAAGGGAGGGCATCATAGACAAGAAGTTAGCGGCGGATAAACGCAGATTTGCGACTGATAGAGCTTTATAGTTTTGTTATCCGTGTAAATCCGCGTTTATCCGCGGCTAATTTCGATCCGCTGGTTATGTGGATTGGAGAGTCTTATGAGGCACCCCGCTTGACAACGCCCGGCCAATCGTTAGAATCGAGCTTCTTTGACAAGCGGGAGTAGCTCAGTGGTAGAGCATCGCCTTGCCAAGGCGAGGGTCGCGAGTTCAAGTCTCGTCTCCCGCTCCAAATTCGAGCGTATTCGAAGGCGGACGGATGAAGAATTGGTTTTCAGTTTTTGGTTTTCAGTGTTGCAGCCGCTAAAAATGGCGGCCGGGCTGAAATCTGCAAACTGAAGACTGCAAACTGCTTCATCCTTCCGCCTTCTTTCTTTCGTCCCCCTTTCGGCGGCGTAGCCAAGTGGTAAGGCAGAGGTCTGCAAAACCTTTATTCATCGGTTCGATTCCGATCGCCGCCTCCAATCCTATCAACAACTTAGAGACAGTCCACAAGTTCGTCGAAAATACACTGTAGTAAAAAATTTTAGTAACTTTCCTTCAGGTAAGGTAATTTTCTATTTAAGTAAAACATATTGGGGCTGCCTGGATTTTGTGGCGGCTCCTAAACTCAGCTCGGTTCGTTTGCATATGATACGTTCCAATGAGACGTTAGCACCGGAGCGACTAACGATTGCTCCAATATGTGGTCTGGAAACTGACCAAAAACCAGGTGTAGGAGAGTCGGAGTTCTGGGGAACCCCAAAAGTTCGCACAGTGTCCGCAGGAATCGGTTGCTGTGGCCATAAGTAGGTCTGAGCACGACATCCCATCGATGCCAACATTAACAGTGAAGCGACAAGAAGACGCATGACGTCTGAGTTAAGCGGGCCACGGCGCTACCGAGTAGCTTAGCCGGATCACGCTTGATGCGAAAGTCGCTTCCCGTGGCTCCGGTCCAGCGATTTGTTATGCCGCACCATGGTAGAGATCCTGTACTAACGACATTCCTTTTTGATATTCCAAGTGTAGTCTATTACCTGAATATATTTCCTGCGCAGCGCTTTCAGTCCCTCTTCTAATTCGGCCTTATTGTTCCCCTTTGCTTTGAAAAGCTCCGCGCGGTCCTTGTAAAAGCGATCGAACGATCCTGGCGCTACAATCACCAACAGTCTGACCGGCTTATGTGTGAAATTTCCTTGCCCATGCGGAGTGCCGCGTGGGATCAGAACGTACGAGCCGGCGGGGAATTCCTGGATCTTGTCGCGTATTTGAACAGTCCACACGCCCTCAAGCACGTAGAAAGACTCTTCATAATTATCGTGACGGTGCCAAGTCGTTTTGTAACACGGGTCCTGCGTGCGTTCAGTGATCGAAAAGGCGCCATTCGTGTCTTCGTTCGAGGCGATGAACTTCAGCTTTCCAGAGTCTATCGGTGACCCTTCGATCTCGTTGGTGTTCAGCGCGATGATTTTAGCCTTGCCTCTTGGTTTCGCCGCGTGTTTCCTTTTTTTGGCCTGTGCCTCTGACAACGAGTTAGAGACGAGTAAAACCGCAAGAGCACAACCCAGAATTGAAGAAACCCTTTTCAAGCCACACCTCCTTAAATGCGAAGCGGCATAACGGTTGAGTTGACCGGGCCACGGCGCGACCGAGCAGCGTAGCCGGGTCACGCTTGATGCGAAACTCTCTTCCCGTAGCTCCGGTTCAACAACAGACTGGATTTCCATGTCTGGGTCTATTTTGTCCGCTCCTGACCCATTGAAAGGCTCTTTAGCACGCAAAAAATGCCGCTTCTTTACCTTACCGCTTATCTTGCTCGATTTCGATCGTATCAAAGATCATTCGAACAACCGTTTCGAATTGTGGACTAGCGCTTATGTTGATTTCCAGCTCTTGGGGTTTGCCTTGAAATATTCGATATCCGGTCCAAATAATCCCTTTTCGTACACCTACTGGGTAATCTCCAAAATCAACCCGTAATACCTTAAAGACTCCCTCGACTCCAGTAACTTGTACTTTTTTGACCTCACTGTATGAAGAATCACCTTTGGCTATCCGCGCCACTCGTCTAAATTTGTCTTCAAGCATTTCTTCTTTCGAGGAAACTTTTCCTTCCGGAGAAATAAAACTTTTGTGATATGTGGAAATGAGAATTCTAATCAACTCCTTCCTTGGCGAATTCCACTCCAGTCCTTCAATGACGCCATTCTCACCTTCAAGCTTATTGTCCGGATCCTGATGCCGCCAATCAGACGGCAGTTTGAAACGAATTCCTTTTTCCCGCAAAAGAATAGTCTGCCAATCAGATGAAGGCGTCTTATCGACTGCCGAAGGGTTCTGTGTGCCGTGAGCGTGGGACTTACAATCGTTTAATTCCGGCAAAGAAAAAATCATTACTGTCACTAACAAAACGAGAATTGATGTTTTTGGCACGATCTTGAGGTTCCGTTTTCACCGGGAGCACAACGGTTAACTCGGCCGCGCGCCGGCGCCAACTCTAATTTACAAAAGCGTCATGCGAAGTTCATCCTTTCGCTCGCTGCGACCAGTAGCGGCTTTCGGATAGTTGTTTCTTGAAATCTTTGACGAATAAAGCCTGGCCCGGCTTTGACGGCGGCCATGCTTCGTCAAAGTACTTCCAGGCCAGGTCCTCGTGGCCCGTGTAGATCAGGTCAAGCATGCGTCCCCAAAAGGGAGGCAGGTCTTCTTCTGGGGAATAGGGTTCGTTGGCTGTTTTCTCCAGCGCGGCCCGATCTTTCTGTGACGCTGTACTCAACTCATCCCAGGAAGGAGCAGGCTTGCGCATCAATTCGTAGTCCGGCCGGTAGGCGCCATCGCGGTAACTGAGGATGACGTCGGGCATCGGAGATTCCGCAAAACTTGTATGCCAGTAAGCAAAGGTGTCGTCATACGTGAGGATAGCTAATCCTTTATTCGCTCCGAGACGCCGGACTCCAATTCCCTCGCCCTCGCCGATATTAAGCGACCGAATTATGTGAAAAGTCTGGCCCAGCTCAAAGGGGTACAGCACGAAGCAACAGTGCGCACCGCCGGTGTACTCGCCAATCATCAGGCCAGGCGATCCGCTGCCCGTAATGTCGCGTCCCGGCTTCACCAGATCTGCGCTCGCCTTGTCGTCTTCGTCAGACAGCACCTGAAAGCTGAAGTCGCCGTGGCCCACTTTTGCGTAAACACGCTGGCCATCTCGGAGAATCACGAAAGCACCATCTTGCTCACCATGAGCTTTATAAATGCGGATAGCGTAGTCGTTGATTTTCTCAGTTTGAGTCAGGCGCAAGCCGGACGGAAGAACAAAGTTTGAGGTGTAGCTGAGACGAAAGGGTAACGAGCGTGGCTTGGAATGTTTCACCCCAAGTACCTTCTCCGCACGCTGGATTGCCACGTCCTTTTCGTCTGACCCGTTCTGAACTCGTAATTTGTAAGTAGCGGTTCGCTCAGCCGTGAACGAAAGAACGTCGTCACCTCCAACCTCTCGAGGGTCGCCTCCAAGTTCCATCACACCGTTGACTGGTGTGCCGTTGAGGGTCAGCACTTGAAGGTCAATACCAGCCGGGTATCTGATTGCGGCATATTGACCCTCTTTGAGCGAGAGAAGGTAATCGCGGCTCTCACCCGGCTTGAGTACCCCAGCAGCCGATTGACCGGGTATGAGCCGAGCCTGCGCATTTCCTCTAGCCGAGGATCCTAATAGGCAGAGCAGCGACGAAAGCGCTATCAAAGGCGTAGTCGCCAGAACCAGCGGAGACGATTTCCGGCAGCGAACGTGTCTTCGCGTCATCATCCAACCTCTGTAACAAACTACGCTGGGAGGGCGCGTCAGCTTCGACTTTACACAGAATCAGGGCACAAGTGTCGCTAAGTGTAGGCTTGCAGCACCCGCCTTATAGGCTGCATTGGCCAGTTCAGCGAGGCTGCCATAGCTGACATCGCGGGCAACAAAGACTTCCACAGTAACGTCCCGGCCCCCCTGGGGTATCTCTTTGACGCGAGTTTGCAACTCATCTGCTAAATCGCGGCTGGAGACGGGCCCTAAATTGACTAGATACTCGCCATCTTTCGGCAGCTCAACTGCTATGCTTCCTTTGGGGATGTCGTCCAACTTGGAATGCTTGAGGATGATGTCCATGTCGGCAATTAACGCCAGCCCTCTTAAAACTCTTGGCTCCTCAGTTTCAAGATTCCCAATATGGGAAGCTTTGCCCTTTGGGGCTACAACGTTCCCAACGCGGACAAGCAGTTCTAGCGGATCGTTGCGCTTTGCGGGAGCTACTTCGACAAATAATTTAGGCGTTGCGCCAACTTCAACTTTTCTGATGGCTGCAACAACTTTCGCGACCTCAGCAACCTTCAAAGAGTCTTCCGCCTTAATGTAAACGCTCCTTTCGGGCTCGGAATTTTTTGCACGTTGGTCGAAAAGATCACTGAGGTCTTTCTCCAACGTAGAGGTGTCGTCGATAGTTCCTTCATCCTTAATGTTGAGTCTGAGTTTAGCGTGTGAAGATGGCACAGCATTTTGGGGCGCGGCGCTGGGCCGAGAAGCATGTGAAAGGCAGCTTGAACAAAAGATGGGGATGATAGTACAGAGGAAGATGACAGCTGTTGGCAGCCAGTGCCACACACAGCCTATGGCCTTTTTTTGAGACATAGTCGGCTCCTTTCAAGATTGGCTCGGAGCAAGTCCGCCGGCACCCTCCCTACTCGCGCCAGCGACAACGTTGAACTAATAAAGCATCTGGAGAAACAGCTCCCGCAGCTCGCCCAACGATTTGTTCGACGGCGTCGTTATGAGCGAGCCTTTGAAACGTCCTTGCGACCCCTTCGAGACTCGCTACCCGTGTTGGTCA
>AP72_2010_repI_A001DRAFT_1000135_pt1 | contig 15282 bp, 14 predicted proteins | sample AmaPasrepliIA001_FD_9535 | JGI IMG/M metagenome (IMG submission 9535)
CCAGCCGGTGTGGCTCGACCACGCGCAGCGTCGCTGAGCCCGTTCGATCCTGATATTTGAAACGAATGCACTCGCAGTCCCGGCACGCCCCAGCTATCGCCGAGAGAAGGCTGGCATCGATAGTGGGGCCGCGCCGTTCCAGGGGAACGATAAATCCATGGAGTGCCATCACACGATGCCTCAGCCGTGGCGGCAGCACCTGTTCCAGCTTGAGAAGAGCACGCACCGAGGCTTCCTCGGTACCGCTAATGCCACTCTGGGCAGAGGTTCTGAGTCCGAGTGCTACGGCTACTGCTTCATCGTCGTCAAGGAGGAGCGGTGGAAGGGTAGCCCCTGCACCGAGTTGATAGCCTCCTTCAACTCCGGAGGTGGAGTGGACTGGATATCCCAGGCTGCGCAAACGATCGACATCCCGCCGGAGTGTTCGTCCGGTCACCTCTAAACGCTTCGACAGTTCGGCGCCAGACCAGTAGCGCTGGGCCTGGAAAAGTGAGAGCAAGCGAAGCAGCCGGGCCGAGGTGTTCAGCATGGTTGTGCATTGTGGCACGAATCGAGGACTATTTTTGTCCTAAATTGCTGATATTGTCCTCGGCATTCGATTTCGCCCATGAACGGCGGGTCGTGGAGGTTTGAATAATGAAGTTGACGGAATTCCTTCTCGCACAACTGGAACGCGAGGCGGCGAGCAGCCGTCTTGCCCTGCAACGCGTACCCGAGGGGCACAACGACTGGAAGCCTCACGATAAGTCGATGCCCTTGGGCTACCTGGCTTCGCTGGTTGCGACGATGCCCTCATGGATCGTGAGCATGGTGAAACTGGATGAGTTCGACTTGAAGTCACCAGAAGCAGCAAAGTTCAAGCCTTTGGAGTGGCAGAAGAGGGAACAACTTATTGCCGCTCTCGATGGCGCAACCGCGGCCGCAAAAGAGGCATTGCAAAACACAACCGATGAGCATCTGCAGACGAATTGGAAGTTCGCTGCCGGCGGACATGTTATGAGTGAGAATCCACGGCACATCATGATTACGGATTCCGTATTCAGTCATCTAGCGCATCACCGGGGACAGTTGACCGTTTACTTGCGGTTAAACGAGGCGTCTGTCCCCGCCTTGTATGGTCCCTCCACCGATGAAGGCAAGGCGGCCTAATCCAATCGTGACAACTTGAGGGAGAAGCAGGTACCTTTGGTTTCGACAGGGTTGTGCTGTCCGTTGCCGCGCCGTAACTTTCTCGTCGATTGGAAGTTGTAATTGATATGGGGTTCGGGGGATGACATTTGTCATCCGAATGCAATGACGATCTCCACTTGTGATGTGAAGCGCGAAGCGACACGATAGACATCGTGAGCGGCGAGCTCGCGGGATCGCCTAACTCCGCAGAATGATCGTTCTGGTGCGGTTGTCGGTGGCAGCATGATCGTCTATTCTGTTGTCGACTAACCTCACTTGCAGTTCCTGGCTTTGGTGTCCTCTGGAGTAAACCGATGACCCTGACTCGTTTCGTCCGAAAAAATACATTCCGCAATCTCCGGCGCAGTATTCTGACGGTGTTGAGCATCGGATTTTCCTTGCTGCTGCTCACACTGATGATGGCGATTTGGCGCAACTTCTACATGTCAAAGGGGACTGAGGAATCGGCATTACGACTGGTGACGCGACATAAAGTCTCTCTTGCGTTCTCGATGCCGAGCTACTATCGCGAGAAGATTCGAGCCATCCCGGGAGTTGCCGTGGTTCTGCCGCAGAACTGGTTTGGCGGGGTTTATAAAGACGACAAATCGGGGAATTTCTTTGCGCAATTCGGCACGGATCCGGATGAGTTTTTCAAGGTCTACAAAGATTGGAAAATCCCCGAGGATCAGATCAAGGCATGGCAACGCGATCGCGCCGGAGCAGTTGTCGACAGTCAGAAAGCTCAAGACTACGGCTGGAAAATCGGGCAAAAAATCATTGTCACGGGGACAATATTTCCCGTGAATCTGGAGCTCACAATCCGCGGGATCTTCACGGCTCCTCGTCCCACGAATTCGCTGTATTACAACCAGAAGTACGTGGAAGAAGCAGTGCCCTACATGAAAGGGCAGCAGGGCTTTTACACGATTCTCGCGGAATCTCCGGAAGCGGTTCAAAAGATTGGCCCGGCGGTTGATGAGATGTTTCGCAACTCGCCGCAGCCAACGCGGACCGAGACCGAAGCCGCCTTTCAGCTGGGATTCCTGGCGATGTTGGGTAACGTGAAGGCGTTCATTTTGAGCATCTGCGGAGCCGTGGTGTTCGCGATCCTGCTCGTCTCAGCCAACACCATGGCGATGTCCATTCGCGAAAGAACGCGCGAAGTGGCGGTGCTGAAAACACTTGGCTTCACTCGCAGCACTGTTCTGAGCTTGTTTGTGGGTGAGGCGGTCATGCTGGCTGTGGTTGGTGGCATTGGAGGTTCTCTGTTTGCCTTCTTGATCGGCATTCTCGCCGCTAGAGGGGGTGGCTTTGCAGGTGCTCTGCAGGTAAATCCTCAGACAATGCTGGTGGCTTGGATTGTGGCAGCCCTGGTTGGATTTATCAGCGCGATTATTCCAGCGTACAACGCATCGCGGCTGGGAATTGTGGAGGGCCTGCGCCACATCGGCTAGGAAAACCACATGGCGATTCCGATCAAATACAACATCCGGAACATGAAGCTGCGCAAGGGCCTGACAGTAATGACGGCTCTGGGCATCGCGCTTACTGTCACCACCGCCGTCTTCATTATGGCGTTGCTGGCCGGTCTGCAGAAAGCATTCAAGAGCACGGGCAATCCACTGAACGTGCTGGTTCTACGAAAAGGTTCCACCAGCGAACTGACGGGACCATTCCCGTCTGAGAATTTTCAAACTCTTAAGACATTGCCAGGGATTGCTAGGGACAAGAATGGGGACCCACTCGTCTCGGGTGAGATCACGGTAGTGATTGTTCTGCCTCGCAAGGATGGATCGGGCGAGGCCAACGTGACCGTACGTGGGCTGATGCAGGACGGGCTGCAGCTACGGGAAACGGTGAAACTTGCCGACGGGCGCTGGTTCACCCCCGGGCAGCGGGAGGTCGTGGTCAGCAACAGCATCCGCAGGCGCTTCATTCACGCGAACGTGGGCGATTCGCTGGAATTCGGTAAAGGCCCGTGGAAGGTCGTTGGAGTGTTCGATGCAGGTGGGATGGCATATGAATCGGAAGTCTGGGGCGACGTGAACCAGATGACATCCGATTTCGATCGACAGGGTGTGTACAGTTCGGCATACCTTCGCGCCACTGATCCAGTTGCCGCCGATGCACTGAAACATCGAGTCAGTGATGATCAGCGATTGAAACTCGACAGCATGCTGGAGCCCGAGTATTACGCGACCCAGACCAAATCGGGCGCTGTCATTCAGTTCATTGGATGGTTGGTGGCGGCGATTATGGCTGTCGGTTCCAGTTTCGCGGCGATGAACACGATGTACGCGGCGGTGGCTTACCGGTCTCGGGAGATCGCAACCTTGCGCGTCATAGGCTTCTCGCGACCAAGCATTCTGACATCATTCGTGCTGGAAGCGCTTCTGCTTTCGTTCCTGGGCGCTATCGTGGGAATTATCCTGATGCTCCCGTTCAACGGGATGACTACCGGTACGCAGAATCAGGTCACATTCAGCGAAGTCGTTTTCGGGCTGCAAATGACACCGGGAGTGGTGGCGGCCGCCATCGTTTTTGCGTTGTTTATGGGTCTGTTCGGCGGGATTTTTCCGGCTTGGCATGCCTCGCGCCGGGAGATTTTAACAGCCCTGCGAGACTAGTTTTGGTAGTGAAATGAAGATTATTGCGGGTTGGGATTTCATTCATGCCAATTGATGCAAAACATCAGGAGTTGGAGGGCCTTCGCATCGACCGCTCATCACGCGGTAACGAAGGAGAACCTTCCCCATGGGCAAAGCGCATCATCGTCATCGGGATTGCGATTGTCGTATTGCTCGGGGTTAGCGCATTGGCGTACCGAGTTTTTGCATCGAATGCGCCAGAAGTCGAGACTGCTCGAGCAACAGTGGAAAGCAGCGGGGACCCGACTGCGGGAATAGTACTTACCGCCACCGGTTACGTCGTAGCACATCACAAGATCGAAGCAAACTCCAAGGTGACAGGACGCGTCGCGTGGATTGGAGTTGAAAAAGGAGACCAGGTCAAACAGGGGCAGGTATTGGTCCGTTTGGAGGATCAGGAATTTCGTGCCCAGTATGAGCAGGCCGCAGGTGCGGCGGAAAGCGCCCGCGCGCAACTTTTGCAACTGCAGCACGGCTCCCGGCCTGAAGAGATTCAGCAAACAGAGCACAACCTCAGCGAAGCAAGGGCTACCGCTGTCAACGATAAGACCAGCCTGGATCGCATTAAGAAGCTGTTTGACGACGGGGTGATATCGCGCCAGGCCCTCGATGACGCGACGGCGAAATATGAAGCAAGTCAACAGAGAGCGCACTCTCTGGACCAGAGTTATCAGTTAGCGAAACTTGGCCCTCGGGCCGAAGAGATCGCCCGCGCGAAGGGCGCGTTGATGCAGGCTGAAGGGCAGGCGGCCTACGCGAAATCACAATTGGATGCGACGGTGATTCGGGCTCCGATTACGGGGACGATCCTGGATCGTAGCGTGGAAAAAGGGGAATTGCTAACTGGACAATTTGCCGCCGCAGCACGGCCGGTATTTTCTCTCGCCGATCTCAAAGATATCCAAGTTGAACTCGATATCGCTCAGGATGATTTTGCGCGATTGGGACCAAAGCAGAAGGGCATTGTCACCGTCGATGCATTCCCTGACCGGAAGTATCACGGAGCGATCGCGGAGATTTCTCCCGAGGCAAACCGTCAGAAAGCAACAGTACAAGTTAAGGTACAGATACTGGATCCAGATGAGTATCTGCGCCCGGAAATGAACTCGACTGTGAAGTTCATCGCTGACGAGCCTTCCAAACAATCCACCGGTTCGGGACCTGCTGGTGTATTCGTCCCAACGAATGCAGTACGCGATGCTTCGGGCAAGAAGATTGTTCTTATCGTTTACAAGAACAAAGCGCTGAAGCGTGAGGTGCGAGTCATAGCCCAACGAAGCGGAGGAGTCTTAGTGGACGGCCTGGTCGGTGGCGAGGACGTCATCACCGCCGGTCCAGCGGACCTGAAAGACGGAGACAAAATCAAAATCAAGGGGCAATCATGAGTACAGTTGCACAACCGAACGTTGCCACCACTGCGAAAGTCGTCCAGGTGCGCGGAGTCAGCAAAATCTTCAAGCGTGATGCGTTCCAGGTGACGGCGCTGGACGATGTCTCGATCGATATTGCCAAGGGAGAGTTCCTTGCACTGATGGGGCCGTCGGGATCAGGGAAAACCACGCTCCTGAATATGATCGCGGCGATTGACCGGCCGACCGCCGGCGAGTTGCTTGTACAGGGCGATGACATATTCCGCTTCGACGATGCCAGGATCGCTCGCTGGCGCAACGAACACATTGGTTATGTGTTTCAAACGTTCAATCTGATCCCGGTGCTCACGGCGTTTGAAAACGTTGAACTGCCCTTGCTGTTGACGAAGCTGAACGCGCAGCAGCGGCGCGACCATGTGATGACTGCGCTCAAGTTGGTTGGGCTGGAAGAGCGGGTTCACCATCTGCCTAAGCAGCTTTCCGGTGGGCAGGAGCAGCGCGTCGCCATTGCGCGGGCTATTGTGAGCGATCCGACGCTGCTTCTGGCCGATGAACCGACAGGAGATCTCGACAGCCACTCGGCAACCGAGGTTTTAGAGATTCTCAAGCGACTTAACGAGGACTTCCACAAGACGATCGTGATGGTGACGCACGATCCCCATGCGGCGTCGTATGCCCACATCACGCGGCATCTGGAGAAAGGAATGCTCTTGCCGCCCGAAGACGGGCCAAATCGAAAAAGCACTCGTTGAGATCAAGCACGCAGGGGAGTTGGGTCGCGAACAGGGTCAGTCGGGCTCTAGAGCCGCTGAATTGCGAGTACGAGAAGCTAAATTACTTTTTCGATCGGAGAGTTTGAAGAAGGCGACGAGGGCACGTCGGCCACCCACCGCCATGCCCGTCTTCCGTTGGAAACTACTGCTTCCGCCTCGCCGTATTCCACAAGGCGATTTAAAACCGTGGTTACCGATGCCATGGGATCTTTGTGACGAGCCAGCAAGTCCGGCAACTTTTCCTGGAAATAGTCGCAGATATCGCGTGAATTCATGGCGCGACCCGACTCCATCAAGATCATTCGACAGGCCTTGGTGAAACCAGGCTGGCGACCGTTGCTCTTGCGGTCGACCAGTTCCATTAACTCTTCGTTGAGAACCCCGTCTCCGAACAGATTCGCCAAGCCGGAGATGGTTTGTTTCACTGTACCGATTCGTTTCATGATCTCGGAGCGCTGTTGCATTAACTGCCGCAGTTCATCGTGAGCCTGACGGATCACTTCCTGCACGTGGCCGACGTCATAGCGGTCGATCGGCCGTAGAGGGCTACTTGACCGTTCCACATTCTCCATACTTCCCCCAGAAACGTTGGACGTCTTGGTATTCGGCTTCACCATTGAATCCCCGCAGCGGAAGACAGACGTCCCTAGAGCGATCCCCCATGCATCAGGACGGAAGTTCGCTTATGGCTCTATACGCACGATGTTGCCGTGGCGTTCCGTCGATCTCCGCTTGAAATCGAGGTCCACCGATTTAGCTGTTTAGACGGAAGAAATACGAAAGGGTTAACAACAAGGAGTTACTTTTCGCAGTAAAAAACCGTTTCACTGTAGAAAGATAATCAACAAGCGGCCATCCGAGTGGTAACCATCACCTGTTGCGTTCTTCGCATCCTGCACGGGATTCGGCGGCAAGTAATAACTAAACGTCTTACCTTTGTTTGCTTTTTGCAGGCTGCTGCCGATATTTTCCCGCTCGCCGTCAACCGCTGGATCAATCTTGTGAGTCACGCTGTTGTTTCGCTTGTCTTTCGCGAACCCGATGTCATGAGTTCCGGCACCAATCCAAACTGTGTTTCCCTTCCACTCGAATGGGGCCTTCCAGATACGGAAGTGGTGACGACTAGCCACCATCGCGATCGGTTCGGCCATCTCGTATCCAAAATCCTGTTTTCGCCCAAACAGGAAGAGCGTACTCATAGGCATCGCGAGGTAATCCTTGCTGTCATAGGTTTGCATAACAGCATTGATCACCGCCTTCCGATTGTCGGTATCGGCGACATGCCAGTCGGCAGCTTCGAGGGCCTCCTGAACGTCTTTCAGGGAACCGACGATTACGAAATTCACCATGTCACCGAGATTGTTGAACTGATCATTCACCCTGCGAGGCAACGAATCGATCGACTTCCGCAGACTTCCGTCGAGGGGGGCTTCGGAAATGTGTAGCGGTGCGGGAGCGACTGCTTCCGTTCCGCTCGCACCCGTCGAGTTCGAGGATGAGACGGCAGTGTTCGTATCCGACTTGTTCATTCCGAATTGCCCGGACATGAAAACCTGTGCAGCATTTGCCAGCTGCGACTTAAGTTGAGCACCTCGTGTTTTCGGTTGCGCCGATGCTTCGGCCTGCGCTTTGTCGGAGTTGGACACCTCCACCGTGACTTTCAGAACACCTTCGCAGGGAGGTGCACCCGCCACATTCATTCCGAGAAAGAGATGAGATGATGCGTCGATGCGGAGATCAGTTCGAGTGCCGACCAGAACCGGAGTTGCTCCGTCAGCGTGCAGCTTGGCGATCAAGGAGCCGGGTTGTGCGCCTGGAAGCGGCAGGGTACCTGTTGTTCCCGAAGCGGCAGCCAAGCCAGCGGGATCGCAGTTTGGTGAACCGTCTGCATTCGCCGGGGCCGGTGTCGCTGATATGGTCACGATCTGTCCAGTTTGCAGATCAAGGGCGGTGTCAGTCCAAGGCTGGGTCGGGGCAACCTGAAAGGTTAGTGCGCCGGGATTCTGGACCGACTGCGCTGTGAGCAAACTGGATAAGAACAAAAGAGTGACGAACAAGAGATTCTGATGGGACATGGCACACTTCCTGGGAGGTAACTAATTATCCTCTAAGGATCCCCCCTTTTGGCAAGGCCCGGCAATTCCATTTCGGAATGTTTAGCCATAGAAAAACTGTTCTGAAAAACACAGGCGTTCTCGACGGATTGGGGATATTCCACGCCTAAACTTCTCTCCTCAGATTCCGATGGTAACCATGTGTTAACAGCAGCCAAAACGGCTCCAGCCCCTTTGCGAGTTCTGCTGGTGGGCAATCGGGAGGAGGACTTCTTCCTGATTCGCGAGATCCTGGAACGAAATCGGAGTCTGTTGGAGGCCGATCTTGAACATGCGAAATCGCTGGACGAAGCTAAACAACTGATGAGCGAAGGTCCGTATGGCCTGGTCCTGTTTCAGAACGATACGGGCGACATGGAGGCTGTCCGGCTAGTCGCAGAGTTCCTGCACACAGGCCGCTCGATTCCCTTCATCGTGCTGACGGAGGAAGCTGACGAGAAGACTGTAGCCGAGATCATTCAATCCGGCACGTGGAATTGCCTTGCGAAATCACAGCTTGACGGAGCCACGCTGGTTCGTACCACGCACAACACCATCACTGAGCACTCCGTGCAACAAGAACAGCACAATGCGGAGGAGGAGTCACTGTGAAAACTGTCTCGAGCGGTCGAGCAGTCCGCGGACACCGTTGTGATTACCGATCGGAAAGGAGTGATTGAATACGTAAATCCGGCCTTCAAAGCGCTGACGGGATATGACCGCAATGAAGTGCGCGGGAGCACGCCACGGATATTGAAATCCGGAAAACAGGGTCCGGAATTCTACCAGGAGATGTGGAAGACCATTCTCGCCGGGAATGTTTATCGAGGAGTTCTTGTCAATCGCAAGAAGGATGGCGAATTGTATTACGTTGAGGAGAGCATATGTCCGGTGCGCGACGGCGACGGGCAAATCACACACTTCATATCCAATGGCAGGGACCTGACCGAGCGTCTTCGCCTGGAAGCGCAATTGCAACAGGCTCAGAAGATGGATGCTATTGGGCGGCTGGCTGGCGGAGTGGCGCACGATTGTAACAATCTGCTCACCATCATTACGAGCTATTCCGAGTTGGCCCTTGATGTCGTGCCGCAAAACAGCCCGCTCGAAAACAAGATCCAGGAGATTCGGCAGGCAGCGCGACGCGCAGCGGAGCTCACCCGCCAGCTTCTCGCCTTCAGCCGGAAGCAGCCGCAGGTTTTGCGCGTCGTAGAGCTGAATACGATTGTAGCCAGCATCTCAAAAACACTTCCGCGACTGATTGGAGGATATTGATTTCCGCTTCGTCCCCGCACCATGGGTGGTTCGTGTGCGGGTCGATCCGGTACAAATCGAACAGGTCCTAATGAATCTGGCTGCCAACGCTCGCGATGCCATGCCTCAGGGTGGGCATTTGAGCACAGCGACGGCCGACGTGCGACTTGATGACGACTATGTCCACGGCAAGCCTGCTGTCATCCCTAAAGGACATTACGCTCTGATTACTGTCAGCGATGACGGCTGCGGAATTCCCGCCGAGGATCTGCCTCACATATTCGAACCGTTCTATACGACGAAGCCATCGGGCAAAGGCACCGGCTTGGGACTGGCCCCGGTGTACGGAATCGTAAAGCAAAATAAGGGATTCATTTTGGTATACAGCGAGCCCGCGGAAGGCACGGTCTTCAAGATCTATCTGCCGTGTCTGGATGAGGAACATCGCAGTGTTGTACCAGGTCAGCGCGACTCGAAGTGGACGTTCGGGGAAGCGAGACGATCCTGCTGGTCGAGGATGAAACAGCGGTGCGCGGGCAATCGCCGAATACCCTCGGCTGTTAGGCTACAACATCATCGAAGCCCAGGACGGACTGGATGCGCTATCGCTGGCAGAAGAACACAAGACCATCAGTCTGGTTGTTACCGACGTCGTAATGCCTCGGATCAGTGGAGGCGAACTTGCCCGGCAATTAGGCCGGCTACGGCCAGAGGTGAAATTCCTGTTCGTTTCGGGGTATGCCGGAAAAGCGATACTTGATCACAAAGTTGTCGATCTCGAAACGAACTTTCTGCAAAAGCCGTATACGCTCAAACAGCTTTCCGCCAAGATCCGGGGAGCGCTGAGCTCGGGTGACGCACTCCCCACCGCCTAACCGGAGATTCGCCGACCCGTATAATGTTCCCGGTCCGCACCATGCAGCCAAGCGCAGGATGCGCTCTATCCATCGTTGTCATCGCATACGCAGGCCAGATCCTGGCAGGCGTCTTTTTGCTGCTCTTGTGCGGAGCCATCGTCTATTCTTTCCTGCAAATCATCGCCGGGTTCCGCTATCTGACCGTTCGCCCGCCAGCTTTGCGAGGTTTCCCCTCGATCAGCATTCTGAAGCCGCTTGCCGGGCTCGATCTTGACCTAGAATCGAACCTGCACACATTTTTCGAACAGGACTATCCATCGTTCGAAATTCTTTTCGCGGTTCGGAATGAAAGTGATCCCGCAATCGAGGTCGTATCTCGGCTGCAGCGCGAATACCCCGGTGTTCCCTCTCGACTTCTGGTCACCGGCGAACCTCCCTACCCGAACGCGAAAGTGTTCAGCCTGGAACGCATGTTGGAAGCCGCTGCAAATGATCTCGTCGTGATGAGCGACAGCGATATCCGCGTGACCCGCGATTTACTGCGGACCGTCGCGGCTGAGTTTCAAGATGATCATGTGGGAATTGCGACCTGCCCTTATCGTGCCGTTGCCGGACCCAGCTTCTGGTCGCGCCTCGAAGCCACCGGCATGAATACCGACTTTTGGGGCGGGGCCTTGGTTGCGAGAATGCTGGAAGGAATGCGTTTTGCGGTCGGGCCTACCATTGTCGCGCGCCGCCGAGTTCTGCATTCCATCGGCGGATGTGCGCGGTTGAAAGACTATCTGGCGGAGGACTTTGTAATCGGCAAGTTTGCTGCCGAGGCCGGTCATGACGTGATTCTGTCCTCCTACGTCATTGAACATCACATCGGCAAGGCGAACCTGCGCGAGAACATTGCGCATCGGCTTCGCTGGGGACGAAGCACCCGGCGCTCCCGACCTTCAGGATACATGGGACAGATTTTTACAATGCCGATTCCGCTGGCGTTGCTCGTCTGCGTATTGATGTCAAAGTGGTGGCCTGTTTTGCTGATCGCCGCTATGTTACGTGCAATCGCTGCCTACATGGTTTCTGCACGAGTGCTGCGCGCGAGGATCAACTGGGGATTGTTGCCGATCGAGGATATGATCGGATTCTTCTTTTGGATCGCAGGGTTCTTTGGGAACGTGATCTCGTGGCGTGGACGACGATATCGCCTTTATGCCGATGGTCGGTTCGAGTTGATCCCTGAGAGTGGAGAAAGATAGGAGATTACGAAATCCGAATCAATCGACCCTTTTTCAATTCAAAGCGGTCTCCGCGCCATCTGACGGTGCTGCCCCAGAAGCTAACCGCCCAGATTCCAACCGCGATAAGGTCCCGTACAGGCAGTAGCCACAAGTGCGCAAATAGCTGACGATCCTTAAGAACCGATCTTCCGACGGCTAGCGCTACCAGAATCCGAAGTACGAGCACCATTCCGAAGACGATCCAGGCCCAACGCGCTCCACCGGAAAACAGAATGCTCAAGAGACCCCATAAAAACCCAAACGTTGATACTAGGCCGATATATCCTCCAAGCCTGGCATCGCGAACTCCCCGCGCCCATCTCATTTGGTGGGAAAGAAATCCCGAGAAGTCGTATGCCGGAAGATGGGTTTCGACGACAACGTCGGATAGCAGAACATGCAATCCAAGACTCGCAATACGTTGCCCGAGTTCGTAATCGTCCGCTAGGAAGTCGACGATCACCTTGAACCCTCCGAGACTTTCCAGTTCCCGTCTTCTAAATGCCAAGGTTGAACCCAGACCGAAGTGCAGGCCGGATTCCAGCCACCTGGCGACAACGACACCCGCGCAGAAATCAGTGCTGATTCCAAGCGACTCCAATTGTGAACCCGCAGTCGGGGCTGCCACGCCTCGATACAGGCTGGTCACCAGTCCGACCTCGTTGTCAGCCAGCGGAGCGATGATCCTGCGAAGATAATCTCGCTCCACTTCAATATCGCTGTCATTCACAAGAAGGTGCTGGAATTTGGCTACTCGAACCATCTGCTCCAGATTGCTGACCTTAACGTTTGGCCCGAGAATCTCCGGACAAACTACCAACTGAATCGATCTCTCCGGGAATTCTTGTTTGAGTCGCTCCACAGTCGTGACGGCGGGATCGGATTCATCGCTGACTCCAAAGATGATTTCGAATTCGGGATAGTCCTGCAGGCAGTGACTGCGGAAGCTCGCATAGATTTGCGGATCAATTCCCTTCAGAGGCTTCAGAATCGAGACCGGAGGCAATGATCGTGTCGAACTTGTCGCAGCGACAGACTTGCTCTCCTTGAGGAAAGCGCGCACGCTCCATAGACACAGGAGGTAGTAGACAGAACTAGAGAGACAACCCAGAATCGCACAAATCTCAAAGACTCTGGCAATGGAGTGAATCATTCGCTGGGTTCAGATCACTTACTCGTAGCGCAGCGATTCGATAGGATCAAGATTCGCAGCTTTCCATGCCGGGTAAATCCCGAACAAGAGACCGACCGCGGCGGAAGCGCTAAACCCGAAAACGGTCCAGAACGTCGACATTTTCGCCGGCAGCGACGGCCATACGGCTGGAATGAACCATACTACTGCTGCCCCCAGCAGAATGCCGAAGACCCCACCGATCGCCGTCAAGATGATCGATTCCAAAGTGAATTGCAGAAGGATGTCACGCTTCCGGGCGCCAATCGCCTTTCGCACTCCGATTTCGCGCGTGCGTTCCGTAACACTTACGAGCATGATGTTCATCACGCCCACGCCGCCAACGATCAGTCCTACGCTCGAGATCGCAAACATGCCGATGAAGAGCATGCCGGTTAACTGATTCCAAACATCATTAATCGAATCGGCCGTAAAGACGGCAAAGTTGTCGGGCTTATCGAAAGCCACTTTCCGGCGGCGGCGCAGCAGTTCCCGGGTCTCGTCGATGGCCTTGGGAACATCTTCGTGCGAGGCCGCAAGGATGCTGATCCAGTGCTGCTTCAACTCAGGGTGAAGCTTTCTCAGCGTGCTTAACGGGAAATAGACCTTATTGTCTTCGGGATTCTTTCCGCCACCGAACACAGACTTAACGGGCATTGCCGTGCCAATGACCGTGAACAGCTGGCCCTCAATGTTGACCTCTTTCCCTAACGGATCCTCGGTGCCAAACAGCTCATCGGCGGTCTCAGCACCCAAAAGCACGACACATGACCGATGCTCCTCGTCGACTTCGCTGAACCAACGGCCAGCAGAAATCTGCAAGTCGAACACATCCTTGGCAGAGGCTTGATCTCCTTCAAGAATCGTATTCTTGGCTTTGTGATCCCCGTACTTCACAGCGAAGGAACCGACGCCCAGTTCCGGTCGGAAGTAGCGCACGCCCGCGGTTACGGCTTTGACGTGGGGGAGTTCTGCGATCGCCAACGCATCTTCGTGAGTCAGTTCCTTGCGGGTCCGCATTTCTTCGGTCGGCCGCCCGAAAGTGAATGGCTCGATGTGGAAGGCGAATATGACATTCGAACCGACGCTGGCAACAATGGACTGGACGTTATCGTTCAAGCCTCGCCCAATCGATGAGACGCTGATGACGACGGCAATGCCGATCACGATTCCCAGCACGGTAAGCGAAGATCGCAGCTTGTTGCTGCGGATGGTATCGTGCGCCATCCGAATTATTTCACCGAATTCGCTTTTTCCGACCATATGTCTTTCCTACATTTCAAAGCGTAGCGCCACGATCGGATCTAGTTTGGACGCTTTGCGGGCGGGCCAGACTCCAAAGAATACGCCCACACTGGCGGCCGAAGACAGCCCGGCAAGCACAGCCCACCACGGGAGAGCCGAGGGCATTCCGATCAGCGCCGTGACCGAACTCGATACTCCTACTCCAAAAAACACTCCCAGCACTCCTCCGACCAGTGCCAGAATGACGGATTCGATCAGAAATTGCACCAAAACGTCGTTGCGCTTGGCGCCCATGGCTTTACGGATCCCGATTTCGCGCGTGCGTTCGGTCACCGCCACAAGCATGATGTTCATGATCACGATTCCGCCGACCACCAACGCAATACACGCAACCCCGATCGTCGCCATGAAAAACGTGTTGCTGAAATTGCTCCAGATGCCGAGAAGGCTCTCGTTGGTCTCGATATCGAAACTGTCTTCAGCGCCCGGACGATCATGCCGATGGGCCCGTAACGCAACACGCACTTCGTCGATTGCCTCGCTCAAGGCCGGCCCGGCGCTGGTCGCTTTTCCCGAGATTCTGACGCTATCGTTGTGGGAGCCATATTGCTTCAGGTACGACGTGATCGGAATCATCACGTAGTTGTCGAGGCTTTGGCCGAGGGTCTTCCCTTTCTTTTTCCCGACCCCGATGACCTGATAGGTCCAGCCGTCCAGACGAATCTCACGTCCCAGAGGGTCTACGCCAGCCATGAGGTGTTCCACGATATCGGTACCGACGACTACCACCGGGGATCTATTCTCAAGGTCGTTTTCATTAATCATTCGTCCCGCGGTGAGGTCGGTGTCATAAATAGGCGCCATCGAGGGAGTGATGCCTTGCACCGTGGTGTCGCTGATCGACTGTTCCGCGTATTTCACGTGCCCGTTACTATTTCGCATGGCGGCGCCTACGAACTCACAATGCCGGCAGGCCTCGAGTACGGCGCGGTAGTCATCCATGTCGAAGTTCTTGCGCTTCTCGGCTTCGAGAAACTTATCGACGTTGAGTTGCACGGGAGACATCTTCGAGGCAATGAAGACGTCCGCTCCGAGGTTGAAGATCTTCTTAGCAACGTATCCGTCGATGCCAGCCACAAATGTGACCACGGCAATAACCGCCGCTACTCCGATCACGATTGCAAGGACGGAGAGGAACGAGCGCAGCTTGTTCGCCCATAGCGATTGCAGCGCCACGCGGATCGCTTCGCCAAGATTCATGAGTGCATCAGGCCGGTTTTCACAGCCGGGTTCTGAGGGCCTGGGATAGGCTAACAGCTTTAAGTTTATCAGTCAGAATCCAACTTCGGATGCAAATGTGGCTGGGGCGTGGCCCGAACCCCGCGAGGTCATCAGAACAGGGCATCGTATAATTATGTGGTAGGCAGCCG
>AP72_2010_repI_A001DRAFT_1000136_pt1 | contig 15236 bp, 8 predicted proteins | sample AmaPasrepliIA001_FD_9535 | JGI IMG/M metagenome (IMG submission 9535)
ATTGGCAATGGAAGCCGCGCGTGGTTCAACCGCCACGAACTGGATTGGCAAGTTGTCCTCTGGTTCGCGATCGGCGGGGTGCCGATGGCTTTTCTCGGTGGACTGCTCTTTGCCAAAGCGCCATTGCCGGCGCTGACCCGCGGACTAGGCGCCTTTCTGTTGCTGGTAGTCCTCTGGCGTCACGCCAAACCGCGCGGCCAACGGAGATTCCCGATTCAGAGTTTCACCGCAATCGGCGGCGCAGCCAGCTTTCTCTCCGCGCTCCTTGGCAGTGTGGGCCCGATCATGGCTCCCTTCTTTCTGGCCTATGGCTTGGTGAAGGGAGCGTACATCGGCACTGAAGCCCTCGCGACGGTCGTTATGCACGTCACCAAGCTGGTTGCTTACCGGCAAACCGCGGTGCTCACGAAGCACGGCGTGCTTATCGGTCTCCTTCTTGGACCGATCATGATCGCCGGCTCACTCCTCGGCAAACGCATCGTGGACAGGCTACCTGAGAAGTTTTTTGTGATGCTCATCGAAGCGGTTTTGATCGTGGCCGGGCTCCTTTTCCTGATTCGCGGCTAAAGCCTGCTTCGATTTTGCTGCAGATTCGGCAAATAAACCTATTCAGTTAGAAGCGCCCTGTCATGGCCCAAGCGGCGTGCGAAGATTGCTAGTGAGGATTTCGTTGCGACTTGAGTGGACGCACGAAATCATCCGGTGCGCCACTGATCGGAGCAGGGAATGCATTTTCTATTGATCCTGTTAAGTTCTGCCATTCTGGCATTTCCCCAAACGTCACCACCTCTGCGATTGGAAAGGACCATTGAATTGCAAGATGTGCAGGGGCGCATCAATCATATGTCCATCGATTTGAAAGGCGAGCGCCTGTTTGTCTCTGCGCTAGGAAACAATACTGTTGAATTGATCGATTTGAAGGCTGGGAAGCGCGGCAATACTATTTCTAATCTTGCCGAGCCTCAGGGCGTCCTTTCTGTTCCCGCCAATAATCGTCTTTATGTCGCTAATGCAAAGGACGGTACGGTCCGAGTATTCGATGGCGCCTCGTTGAAACCTGTCAAAACAATTGAATACGGAGACGATGCCGACAATCTCCGATTCGACTCGACAGGAAAAAAGATTTATGTCGGATATGGAAGCGGTGGTTTGGGTGAGATCGACAGTGATGGCAACAAAGTTGGTGAAGTGAAGCTAGATGCACATCCGGAATCATTTCAGCTTGAGAAGAATGGACCACGGATTTTTGTCAATTTGCCGAAGTCATTCAAGATCGCAGTTGTGGATCGGGAGAAGCACGCTATCGTGGCGACATGGCGAACGGGAGGCCCGCAGGCGAATTATCCAATGGCGCNGAACGAGGCGGATCATCGGCTGTTCGTTGTAACTCGGTTCCCCGCTCGTCTTCTTGTCTTCGATACGATCAGCGGAAAAGTCATTCAGAGCATCCCGAGTGTGGGAGATTGCGACGATGTGTTTTATGACGAGGCGCGGAAACGAATTTACGCCAGTGGAGGGGAGGGAGCGATCTCTGTGTTCGAACAGCAGGATCCTGACCACTACAGGGAGTCTGCCCGAATCCCGACAGTTAAGNGAGCGCGAACAAGCTTCTTCTCACCCGAGCTCGACCGACTATTCTTAGCAGTGCGTCGTCAGGGGTCTCAACCGGCAGCAATCCAAGTTTTTNTCCCGACACGCTGATAGTGCCCCTTTCTGGCGCCTACTTATGATGAGGCGATCCGCCCTGTTCACAACGCTGTTGTGGCTGTCGTTTAGCGTTGATTGCCTCACTCAATCAATTGCGTACGCGGCAAAGATTGATCATGAACCCAAGATCGACGGCAGCCTGGATGACCCTGTTTGGCTTACGGCGACTCCAATTACGGATTTTCGACAACGCGAACCGAATGAAGGACAGGCCGCAACCGAACGGACCGAAGTACGTATTCTCTATACTCGACGAGAAGTCTTTTTCGGAATCACTTGCTTCGAGTCAGACTCCGGCCGCGTAACCGCTACAGAGCTTCGCCGCGATGTGAGCCAGGGATTTGACGACCACTTTGAGATCATCATCGATTCTGCGCACGATCGCCGAAATGCCTATGCATTTCAGGTAAACCCGCTCGGCACGCAGCGTGATGGTCTTGTGATCGAAGAGAGCGGTGGGGGAGAGGATTACGATCCGGCGTGGGACGGCATCTGGATCTCGGCTGCACGGCGAACGGAGTCAGGCTGGACGGCAACTGTGGCTATTCCGTTTTCGACCCTGAACATTACTTCATCCACCAATCCCGTTTGGGGTCTTAATTTCAAGCGCTTCATCCGCTGGAAGAATGAGGAAGACCTCTGGTCCGGATGGCGGCGCGCCTTCGGCATCAGTAAGATCAGTCAGGCCGGAGTACTTCAGGGCATCGACAACATCACGGGCGGCCGGCTGCTAATTGTTAAGCCTTATGTGCTTGGCGGCTTTCGTCACCTACCACCCGCCGCTGCGGGAAGTGGATTGGAACCGGGTACCTCGGTTCAACATACAGGCGGCGGCGACGCGAAGATCGGGCTCCGTTCCAATCTCGTCGCGAATCTCACTGTGAACACGGACTTTGCCGATGCTGACGTTGACATAGTGCAGTTCAACCTCACGCCGTACAAATTGTTCTTTCCCGAAAAGCGTCAGTTCTTCCTTGAAAATGCAGGAGTGTTCGACTTTCCACTGGGAGGCGCGGCCGACCGATTGTTCTTTAGCCGGCAAATCGGAATTGATCCAGTCACCGGTCAGGAGGTGCCGGTCAACGGTGGGGGCAAGCTCACGGGCAAACTGGCTGGTTTCGATCTGGGATTATTGGACATCGAAACACGGGAGGACGGCCCAAACCCTTACGCAAATTATGGTGTGGCTCGTGTCAAGCGCTCACTATTTGGCGAGTCCTACCTCGGCGCAATGTATGTGGATAAGCGCTCGGGCAGTCCCACGAATCCATACAACCAAACTGGCGGATTGGACGCTCGAATCGTTCTTCACAAGGATCTGGTACTAGCTGGTTTTGGGGCCATTACCAGGTCGCCAGGATTGAGCGGTGGTCAGGACGATGCGGGCGGCTCGCTGAATTATCGCAGCAGCTTTGTAGAGTTCTTTGCTGAACGGCGTCGAATTGGACAGAACTTCAATCCCGAAGTGGGCTTTCTGGAGCGCAACAATTGCCTGTGCGATTATTCTAACCTGACGCTAAAACCTCGTCCTAAGATTAAGGGCGTTCGCGAATTGCAGTTCGAAGGATTCATCTTTCATGCTCCCGATTTGTCCGGCGCCCTGCAAACGCAGGAATATCAGGCGACCTTCCGGGCAAACTTTCACAACGGCGCCTATACAGACGATGACATTGTGGATGCCTTCGCTCAGCGCATAAACACTCCGTTCAATATTTACAAGAATGTTGTGATCCCGGCTGGCATGTACCGCTGGACGCGACATCAGCTTACGTATGGCTCGCGGCAGGATCGCAAGTTTACCCTGCGCCTCTTCGAACGCTTCGGCACCTACTACAACGGGCACTTGAACGAAGCTCGTGTGAGATGGTCGTACCGCGCGAGCGAGCACTTGTCTCTCGACTTCAGCGAGCAGTGGAACCGATTTCGCTTGCCGGAAGGGAACTTTTCCGTGGTCTTCGGAAGTATCCAGGCAAATTACGCGTTTTCCCGGTTCTTGTTTCTCTCGACGGTACTGCAGATGAACACTTCAAACACGCAGGCCGCAAGTGCTAATGTCCGATTGCGCTGGAATTATCGCCCCGACAGCGATCTGTACGTAATCTATACCGCTGGCCAGCGCTTCGCCTCATTAGCCGCGGCGAATCCGCTGGCACTAATGGAGCATCGGTTCGTGGTGAAGTTTACGTATTCCTTCAGTCCCTAGCGCTCCCCCAAAACAAAGACTTGCTCTCGGAGATCTGCGCTAACGCGCAGGCCTGAAGTAGTTAGCTACCACGTGCTGCGCCACTCTGTGACCAAGCACAAATCCCTGCACCATCGAATGATGGTAGTGAAATCCCGTATAGATACGTGCGAATTCCACCTCCTTCTGCCACTCGCGAATGTTGTCGAAGTTATGGGTGGTATTGGTGACTGAGCTGAAAAGGGAGATTTGGAAATTTGGGGTTCCAAAATAGCTCTTCAGCACGTGCGCCACTGCTCCGGTGCTGCAGCCGTGTGCCGATGGATATTCCGGATGATTGGGCGTCGTCGCTAATGCTGTCCAAGCTGGATCAGCCTCTGTGTCTGGATTGCCGTCGACATCGCCATTGGGGATGGCCGTCGCTGGCCGCCAGAAGCTGTAGTGATACTTTGCGTTCCAGCAGCCGATGATCGCGTCGGCTGAGGCGGCATATGTCATCGCAAATAATCTCGCCGAATCTGGAAGGCTGAGACCTAACTCACCAACTTTTGCGCGGAGCAGCCGGCCGTACTGAAGGGTCCCATGCTCCGTCCAAAAAAGCCCAATCTCTGTTTGCTCCGGTGTCCTCACCGTGCTGTCCTTGGCTCCCAGTGTTTTCACTTGGTTGTAATCGTCGGCCCAGGTTTGACTGGAAAGATCGGGCGGCGGCTCCGGAAGAAACTGCCCTGGATCATCAAATGTGAACGGTTGCATCTGTCCTGCCCATGGTGTCGCGGGTGCGAGGAAGCTCGGAGGCGTCGGGATCCAAACCCCCGCCGAGACCGTCGAGGGAAAACTGTAGGGCACTTTAGCTCCTCGGCCATCGTTTGCCCGCAGCGTGAGCAAAGTGATGGCGGAGACAGATCCCAAGTTCTGTCCGTCAGTTTTTGCCTGACCATTGGCAATGGAGGCAATGCCAACCACGGGATCACCGTACTGGCTATCTAAGTACTGTTTCTGATCCGGAAACAGGCGTATTAGTGTTTGATATGCAGCTTCGATCGCTGCCGCGTCGGCGGAAGCGCCTGCTGGAGCTGTGAGCGAGTATTTGTATGGTTCGAAACTTCCATCGATTGCATTGACCGCGTTGTACACCGCCAATTCCACATAGGCAACGTAAATTGCCGCGGTACTTCCACTCGTCGAGCCTGGCGCCACCTTGCTGGCGCGGGCTGCCGTGATTGCAATGTTGTTCCAGTTGGTCACGGCGTTCTGCGCGCTTCCACCTGTGACAATCGACAACACGAGCAATCCAACCTTCGTTAGCAAGCTCAAAACTTTGCTCTTCATTCCAGACCTCCAAGACTAAGTAATGACGCGCAGTTTTCAGCGGTGTGGCCACATCGGGCAATGCAGCTTCACTGAAGGCTGGATAAAGTTTTGCTGAACTCCTAAGTTGCTGCAGCAGTTGATTGTTAGGCGTGAATGACGCATCATGCTCAACGCCAATTCACCATCCCATGCGGGGAAGTTACGGCGCAGGAATTCCATTTCGGCGAGTTCACGCTCGATGAGTCCGGTTATCGGCTCCAGCGAGGCGCACGCCAGCTGCGTTTGGAAAAACTCCCCATGGAGTTACTCATCCTGCTGGTTCAGCGGCATGGGGAATTGGTTTCCCGCGAAGAGATCGCTGACCGCCTTTGGCGCAAGGACGTTTTTGTCGATATCGATCACAGCATCAACACGGCGGTTCGCAAGATCCGCCTCGTATTGCGCGACGACCCGGAGAAGCCTCGTTTTGTAGAAACTGTCGTCGGCAAGGGATATCGCTTCACCGCTGCAGTCACTCACAACAATGGGTCGTCCGAGACTCCACCGCTTGCAAGGGAGCGCCTTTCATTACAAGGAATTGCGGAACCTGCCGTTGCTACTACTCAAGAAAAAGCCATTTCTGCGCGCCGAATAATGATGTTCGGGATTCTGGCGATGGCGGCAATCGTCACTATCGCTCTTGTAATAAGTCGCGGTAAAGCCAAGAGCCCGAGCCCGTCAGCTATCAGGTCCCTGGCAGTATTGCCTTTGAAGAATCTCTCTGGTGACCCAAAACAGGAATACTTGGCCGATGGAATGACCGAAGCCGTTATCGGACGCCTCGCCGGGATCCATGATCTGCGCGTCATTTCCCGTACCTCAGTAGTGCGTTTCAAGGACACGCAGCTCTCGGTGCCGGAGATTGCCAGAATGCTCAGCGTCGATGCTCTGGTCGAGGGGTCCGTAATCCGAGATGGCAATCGGATTCGCGTTCATGCGCAGTTGATTCGGGCCGCGACCGACGAACATTTCTGGTCGGAAGCCTATGATCGCGAGCTGCAGGACGTTCTTTCTCTTGAGAGCGATGTGGCGCAATCCATCGCGCGCAAAGTCGAGGTAACAGTCACCGGGAAGGAACACGAGAGGCTCGCTGCCGCGCGTTCGGTTTCGCCGGAAGTTTACGAGAGCTATCTTAAAGGCCAGTTCGCCCTCAACAAGAGCAACAACAGAGCAAACGTCGAGGAAAGTATTGGGTATTTCGAAGAGGCGATAAAGAAAGACCCGACCTTTGCGCCGGGGTACCTTGGCTTGGCAAACGCCTATAGAGTGCTCGGCTCCGGTTTTATCGGCGCTCCGAACAGTGAAACACGTCCAAAAGTGCTCAGCGCTGCTCAGAAGGCGCTGGAACTGGACCCGGAGCTTGCCGAAGCGCATACCCGGCTGGCAGACCTGTATCAGCAAACGTTCCGGTGGAGCGAAGCCGAGGCTGAATACAAGCGCGCCCTTGAGTTAAAACCGAATGACGCAGCTACGCACCTCGCATTTGCATTCTGGCTGGTCTGCCAGGGGCGCATGGAGGAGGCAGTTGCCTGGTCCCGGCGGGCCCGGGAGTTGGATCCGCTTGCGACCATGAGCTATCAACCCGGTGCGCTTCTCTTCTACGCTCATCACTACGAGGAGGCAATCCAGGAGTTGCGGAGCCAGCTGGCCTTGCGGCCAGACGATGCCACAAGCCTCTGGTATCTGGGGTTTGTGCTCATGGCCAAGGATCGCCCTAAGGAGGCGATCCCCGTCCTGGAGAAAGCGTTTTCTGCGTCCGACCGTAGATCAGCCATTATCGGTCCGCTGGTGAGGGCGTACGCCCACGCCGGCCGACGCGCGGATGCGCTTCGCCTCCTTGATGAATTGAAACAACGCCGCAAGAAGGGCTATGTTCCGACCGGCATCTTTGTTCACGCGTACTTGGGCCTCGGCGACTACGAGAAAGCATTTGTTTGGCTTGAGGAGGCCTACAAGGAGCAGAATAACTCGCTGCAATTCCTGAAAGTCCATCCCTTCTACGATCCCATACGCGAGGACCCCCGTTTCAAGGATCTACTCCGCCGCGTCGGACTGAATTAGGCCGTTTTACTGTATCTCCTTACACCTCCAGCATGTTGAGCGGAGGAGGGTTCCCGCGCGCTTTCACCAACGCTGGAGATGCGGGTCCCCAAGAACCCGACGTTGGTTCTTGGGGTGCAGAGACCGGAGTCGAAACATCTTGAGTTTTCTGCGTGGGATGCACCAACTGTGACCGGTATAGGAAGCCCTCTCTTCTGGATTGCAGCGTTTCAGTTCCATTTAGGTCTGAAGCCGCAATCAATCAGACTTTGGTCGGCTGGCTGGGGGAATGATTCCGTTCATGCGTAGGTATTCGACCATTTGTCCGTAATGATCGAATGCGTGGGCAACACCGAAGTGCGCCAGGTACAGGCGAGTCGACTTGCTGTGCTCGGGAATCTCCAACATGTTCTGAGGAGTCAATGTTGCCGCGGCCTTATGACCCAATGCGAATGAATCCTTGAGGAACTTGATAATCTCGGCTTTGGTCTTTATGGCTTCGGGACCATTTCCGTCTTTTAGACCTTCGGGCAGCTTGTCACCAGTAATTGGCGACCATATGAAGTAGTTGGAAGCGGCGATATGCTTCACCTGCACGGCAAACGTCCGCACGCCTTTATAGTCAGCACCCGGGATGCTCAGACTCTCTGGAGAGAAATTGAACTTCTCTTCCGACATCGCTTCCGCCGCATCCACAACCTGCTTCTCAATATTGTTGATCGCTCGCTCCAGATTCGAGGTTAAGGTTTGCGGCGGCTGGGGTTGAGGCGCAGCACTTCCGGTGCTCTGTGCCAAGGCTGCTGCGGCAAATGTGACTGTCGACAATAACAAGATCATTCGCACTTGTTTCATGTGGTAGGTCTCCCTTGAAAGCTCGTTCACATCACGGGTTTCGACGTAGGAGAGCTACGAACGATAGAGCTACATGGATTTACGTCCCAGGTTTTTGCGACCGCGGCCCTCGGCATCAGATTCTGCTAACCAAATAGGATGTAGACCGTCTACAGCCTAGCCCGGGAGGTCTCATGTTCAATCGTGACGAAAAGGACGCTGAACTCGAAGCCGAAATCAGAAGTCATCTGGAGATGGCTGCGCGCGATCGCATGCGCGATGGGCAGAGTTTGCGAGAGGCTCAGAACGCGGCGCGGCGCGAATTCGGCAATGTGGGACTTATTAAAGAGGTCACCCGGGAGATGTGGTCGGGAGCTTCGTTTGAAACCTTTCTTCAGGATGTGCGTTATGGATTGCGCATGTTGGCCAAGTCTCCGGCCTTCGCTTTGATCGCAATTTTGACGCTTGCGTTGGGCATTGGGGCGAATACTGCGGTCTTTTCTATCGTTAATGGCGTTTTGTTGAATCCTTTGCCATATCCGCATCCCGAGGAGCTCGTGACGCTTCACGAGAGCAAGCCGAATTTTGACAATGGCTCCATTTCCTATCTCAACTTCCGCGATTGGCAGAAGAATAACCATACATTTTCGGCAATAGCCATCAGCCGGATCACGACCTTCATCCTGGGAGGACACGGGCAACCGGAACAGATTCCCGGTGTGTTCGTCTCGTCGGATTTCTTTCCCCTTCTGGGCATCAAGCCGTTGGCTGGACGACTGTTCCGTCCTGGCGAAGACGAAGTTAGTGCGGCGCCAATGGCTATGCTGAGCGAGGCGTTGTGGCGAGAAAAGTATGGATCTGATCCAAATATTGTCGGACAGGGGATTACGCTGGACGGCAAGTCCTATTCGATCATCGGCGTACTTCCAGACCAGCGGGATCTNTTGCTGGCATCTTTTCGTTCCGGCTCNGTTTACATTCCCATCGGACAGTGGACGAACAATCTGCTTCTGAATCGCGGCGCTGGTCTGGGCATACATGGAATTGGACGCCTGAAACCCGGCGTCACGGTCGAGCAGGCGCGCGCGGACATGCTTACGGTGAGCCACAACCTCGCGCAGGCCTATCCGGATACCAATAAGGGAATCGCTGCAACTGTGTACCCGCTGAAACAGGACATGGTGCGCAGCAGCCAGTCTGTGCTGTTGGTCCTGCTCGGCGCGGTCGGATTTGTGTTGCTGATTGCTTGCGTGAACGTGGCCAATCTTCTGCTGGCGCGCTCCAAGGCGCGCAGCCGCGAGTTTGCTGTTCGTTTTGCTTTGGGTGCGGCTCAGGGCAGAGTCATCCGTCAGCTTCTTACGGAAAGTGTGATGCTGGCGGCTGCCGGCGGCTTGCTCGGTCTGTTGCTGGCGAAATGGGGAATTCATGCCGCGCTGGCAGCTCTTCCACGAGCGCTGCCGCGCGCATCGGGAATCGCACTCGACGGCCGTGTGCTGACCTTTACGGTTGTGATCTCGCTGCTTGCCGGAATTCTCTTCGGACTCGCGCCTGCGTTAAAGGTCTCCGCCGGGAATCTGTTTGACACTCTTAAGGACCATGCCCGCGGCTTCAGCGGTTCGCGCGCGCATACGCAGCGAGCGTTCGTCGTGATTGAGATGGCCACTGCGCTTGTGCTGCTTGTTGGCGCCGGACTGATGATTCGAACTCTCGTTGGACTGTGGAATGTCGATCCCGGATTCGATCCTCATCATGTGCTTTCGTTCGGCATCTCGCTGCCGCCATCCTTTAACGACGCGAGCGCTGACAAGATTCGAGCAGCGTTTCGCGATGCCGAGCGTCAGATCGCCGCTACTCCGGGCGTCAAGGCGACTTCATTTACCTGGGGTTCGATGCCGCTGCAATATGACGATGAGACACTCTTCTGGATTGAAGGGAAGCCAAAGCCGACCAGTGACAACGAGAAGAGTTGGGCGTTGAACTATCTGGTAACCGCAGATTACCNGAAAGTGATGGGAATTCCTGTGCTGCGCGGCCGCTTTTTCACGGAGAATGACAACGAGCGCTCGGTACACGTAGCCGTGATCGACGATGTCTTTGCGCACAAGTTCTTTCCCAATTCGGATCCGATCGGCAAGCACCTGTATTTTGGCGAAAAGAATTCGGTGGAGATCGTTGGAATCGTGGGTCACGTGAATCAGTGGGGAATCGATCGGGATGCAACCGGACCTCTGCGCACCCAACTCTATCGGCCACTCTTCCAACTTCCGGAGGAAACGATCGGTCAAATGGCGGGAGGAATGGGGGTGTTGGTGCGCTCGGAAAGCTCGCCTACGGATCTATTCCAGTCGATCCGCAACTCCCTGGCACGAAGCAACAGTGAAATCGTCGCATATGGAGCCGAAACCATGGACGCAAACGTGGCCGCCTCGATTGCGACCAAGCGCTTCGTGATGATTTTGCTGAGCTGCTTCGCCGCTCTTGCGCTTTTGCTCGCGAGTGTAGGAATTTACGGCGTGTTGTCGTATCTGGTCGGGGGCAGGACGCAAGAGATTGGCGTTCGCATGGCGCTGGGAGCGCAACGGTTCGACGTGCTGAGGATGATCCTCGGAGACGGCGCGCGCATGACGCTATTAGGCATCGGCATAGGCGTAGTGGTTGCACTCGCGCTCACGCGCCTGATGTCGGGAATGCTGTTCGGTGTCAGCTCAACCGATCCGCTCACCTTCGCGATCGTGGCTGCGCTGCTTTGTACTATCGCACTCCTGGCTTGCTACGTCCCAGCGCGAAAGGCCATGCGCGTTGATCCGATGGTGGCATTGCGGTACGAGTAACTCGTGAAAAAAAACGATTAACAAGGTTCTGGTATCGCAGGGCCACGATTGTCAGAAGCAGCAAGGGCCACACACGAAGGAATCCGGGTTTCCCGATTTTGTTAGGCTCGCCTTGCCGACATCTCGCGCGCATGAATCGCGGCCGCGAATTCCTCGAGGAAGATAGTCTGATCACGATCCGGTCCGGTTGAAATCATGCCTACTCGCGCGCCTGTCTTCTCCTCGAGATACTTCATATAGTCTTGTGCCTTCTGGGGAAGCTTGGCGAACTCTGTTATGCCGAGTGTCGATTTCTGCCATCCCGGCATGATTTGGTAAACACATTCGACTCTATCGAAACTGCCTGCCGAAGCGGGGATCTGCTTGTCCGAGACTTTGCCGCCAACCTTGTAGCTTACGCAAACGGGAATTTCGGCCAAAGTATCCAGCACGTCGAGCTTGGTAACGACCATCCAGTCGATGCCATTGATGGATGTGGCGTAGCGAAGCAACGGCAGATCTACCCAACCGCAGCGCCTTGGACGTCCGGTGACTGCGCCGTATTCGTTGCCGCGAGCGCGCAGAGTGTCGCCGACCGCATCCTTGATCTCTGTGGGGAATGGACCTTCACCCACGCGCGTGCAGTAAGCCTTGGTGACGCCGATTACGGAGCGGATCGCATTCGGCGCGACTCCGGTGCCCGTCACCGCGCCTCCCGAAGTGGCACTCGACGAAGTCACAAATGGGTAGGTGCCATGATCGATGTCGAGCATGGTTCCCTGCGCACCTTCGAACATGACAGACTCACCGGCCGCGATCGCTTCGTTGAGAAGAAGAGCGGTGTCGGTAACGAATGGCGCTACACGCTCTGCCGCGCGTGAGTACTCGTCGTAAATCTTGTCTGGATCGAGCGGCTCGGTGTTGAACAGCGCGTGCGCGATGGTGTTCTTTTCGCGGCAGGCGTTGTCGATGTGCGTGCGCAGCAGCCTGGAGTCGAGGAGATCGATTACACGCAGCCCGCCACGCTTCATCTTGTCTTCATAGGCAGGGCCAATGCCGCGCGAGGTGGTGCCAATCTTCACTCGTCCCGGAGCATTCTCGGCGGCGAGTTCGATCATGCGGTGGTAAGGAAGAATGACGTGTCCCCGATTCGAGACGAAGAGACGACCCGTAACGTCGAGGCCAGTCTGCTTGAGTCCGTCTACTTCTTTAAGGAACGCGATTGGGTCGAGAACTACACCGTTGCCAATTACGCTGCGGCAGCCCTCTCGCAGTACGCCGCAAGGAATAAGCTGCAAGACGAACTTTTTGCCGCTAATGATGACGGTGTGTCCGGCGTTGTGTCCGCCGGCATAGCGGGCAACAAGGTCGAAGTTTTCCGAGAGAACGTCGACGATCTTTCCCTTACCTTCATCGCCCCACTGGGCGCCAACCACAACCGCAGTATTGCCTCTGTTCAACGAAGAACTCCCGAAAATGTTTTGCGAACACACACCTGCTCCTGCCTTGGGAGCGGGGTCAATTTGAATGAGAAACGCAGCCGTGAGGCGCGATGGGTGTGTGTACGGTTCATTATACAGCGTGTCCTGTCATTCCGAAGCGAAGCGAGGAATCGCTACTCTTACGAGAATGCATGGGCTCGGTAGAGATTCCTTGCTTCGCTTCGGAGTAGGGCAGCTCTCAGTGTCCGGCTGCTGTTGCCTGCTGAGTCCCACTGAGATGCTCGTTAAAGAACCGCACCATCTCGACCGTCGATTTAATCCGATTTGGGATCTTGCGAAATCCGTGTCCCTCGTCAGGAAAGAGGATGTACTCGACCGGCACGCCACGCGACTTCAGATTGTTAACGATCTGCTCAGCCTCGATGACCGGAACGTTCGTATCGTTGGCGCCGTGCTGAACCATCGTTGCAGCCTTGATCCGATCAAGCTTGTAGATAGGCGATAGTTTGTCGAGCATCTCTTTCTGCGTTGCTGGATCTCCGTACTCGACTGTGGAGATCGCAGCCATCCACGGCTCGGTGTGCTCGAAGAAAGTGACGAAGTTCACGATGCCAAAGAGATCAACACCTGCAGCAAACAGGTCCGGATACTCGGTGATGCCCGCCATGGTCATGTACCCACCGTAAGAGCCACCGGTAATACCGAGGCGCTTCGGATCGGCAAGCTTGTTAATCACGAGGTAATCGACACACGATTTGATATCGTGCACGCCATTCACTCTCAGCTCGCCATTGTCGAGATTCACGAATTTCTTCCCGAATCCGGAGGAGCCGCGTACGTTGGGAGCGAAGACGCCGATGCCCTGCGACACTAACGCCTGGTAATCGCTGCGGAAAGCCGGGCGCTCCTGGCCTTCTGGTCCTCCATGAAAGCTCAGCACATATGCGCCGCTTGGCTGCTTGGGGCGATAGAGCCAGCCACTGAGCTGCAATCCGTCGTGGGCGGGAAAGGTAACCAGCTCAGGGCGGACGAGAGATTTCAGATCAATGCCGGCGTGAGGACTGAAGGTGAGTTGACGAAACTTAGGACTGGAAACGGTCGTAACCCAAATATCCGATGGCTGTGCAGCGCCAAGCGCGGAGATCGCGAGTTGGCGTCCGTCGTTGGAGAAGCGAACGCCGCCAACGATGTCTCCGGGAAGAGCGAGTGGCGTCTGCTTGCCGGTCTTAACCTCGTAGAGAGACATCTCGGTGCGCCCTCCCACGTTCCAGGAGAGCGCTGCCATTGTGCCTTCGCGATTAAGCGTGATGTCGTCGAGTTCCGCATCTTTGCGATCGACCAGTATCTTCACCTCGCCAGGACTTCCGTCACCATTCAGTGGCATTTTGGCAAACGCCACCAGATCTCGGTCCTTGTTCGTGCCGAAGTACACGGTTTTGCCATTGGGAGAGAGTTCGCCGAAGAAGGTCCCGGGGCCAGTATGCTCGGTAAGAATTATGTCCTTTCCCGATTTGGTATCCAGAGAGTAAAGATCATTGCTGCCACGGCTGCGCAGGCGGGAAAGCAAGGCCCGGCTTCCATCCCGGCTGGCGTTAGCTATGCCCCCGACGCCCGGGTTCTTTGCCAGCAGGCGAATCTCGCCACTCTTCATTTCGATCGCAAACACGTCGCGAGCCGAAGGGCTACTCCGGCTCGAGTCCATATAAATCAGGGCTCCGTCATCGGACCACGCGTCGAAGCCATTGTTGTCCTTGCCGCCATCGGTAAGTCGTCGCAATCCAGTGCCATCGGGCTTAACCAGGTAAATCTGCGTGTTCAGTCCGCCGCCGGGCGCGATGGTGACGGCGATCCAATCGCTGGTAGGCGACCAATTTGCCTGCGTAACTGGATCACTGCCGTTGGTGACCATACGAGGATACCCACCTTCGGCGGGAATGATCCACACCTGCGGAACACCGCTCAGGTTCGCGATGTAGCTGATCCATTTACCGTCAGGTGAAAAGTCAGGCGCAGAGGCGCTACCCACGCGAGCGAAGCGCTCAACGGTCGCCGCGAGTTCTTTGGGATCGGTTGCATTGAGTGCTGACGCGCTTAACAGTAGGAGACATAGCAGTCTGGCTGCTTTGGCAATGGGGAACATGGAAGTCTTCACTGGATTTTCTGAACCAAGTTAGCCTTGAGAGTGGTGCCAGTCAATTGGAAATCTGAGTAATCATCTTTCGGATTACGCGATTAGACTGGCTGTATGCCCGAGCTTCCAGAAGTTGAGACCATCGCCCGTGGACTCGATAAGCGAGTGCGCGGCGATGTAATCGAATCGGTGTGGTTGGGGAAGCATCGCGAGCCGCTCAAATCATCAGCAAAAGAGATCTCTAATGTGCTAACCGGCGCGCGCATCGCAGAGGTAAGGCGGGTCGGTAAGCATATCGTTGTCGACCTTGAAGATCATGGTTCCCAGAATGGGAGAAATGCTCGACAATGGGTCGTTCACCTCGGAATGACCGGACGCATGCTCGTCTGCTCTCCCGATGAAGAAGCTCCCAAGCACACCCATGCCATAGCCACACTCGCCTCGGGACGCGAGCTGCGTTTCGTAGATCCGCGGCGCTTTGGGCGGTTGAGTGTCGCCACTAAGGAGAGCTTTGCCGGGCCCGGAACAGAGCCGCTGACGATCAGCTCCGGCGATTTTGCAAACCTGTTCCGAGGACGCAAGACTCCGATCAAAGCTGCTTTGCTCAATCAGAAGCTGCTTCACGGCGTTGGAAACATCTACGCCGATGAGTCTCTATTTCGTGCCGGCATTCGTCCGAAGCGACAGGCGGGAAGGCTCAGTAACGCTGAACTCAATCGATTGCATGCCGCGGTGAAAGAAGT